>Ga0187833_10002717_pt1 | contig 18705 bp, 12 predicted proteins | sample ETNtaG_37_FD_167968 | JGI IMG/M metagenome (GOLD analysis project Ga0187833, IMG submission 167968) | Marine microbial and viral communities from oxygen minimum zone, Eastern Pacific Ocean - ETNP2014_SV_400_PacBio MetaG (Illumina Assembly) | ecosystem: Environmental > Aquatic > Marine > Hypoxic...
TTATACTTTTGAGCAGCTTCGGCAATAATCGCGCCACTGAACTCCAATGGATTTAATCCTTCCCATGGCATAGATCCATGACAAGAACGGCCTGTGACAGTCACTTTAATTTGCATCCGCCCCCGTTGTCCGCGATAAATTCCAAGCGCACCTTTATTGGCATCTCCTGTTCCTTCAGTTAGAATTACCACATCCGGGACCAAATCTGCACTGGCACCTGGCAATACCTTATTCATGAGATACATGGGCCCAGCTCCGTCATTATCTTCTTCTGCCACTGTACCATAGGCACGAATAATCGACCCTTTGAGTGCGCCCTCATCTGCCAGCTCTAACGCTATTTTTGTTGCAATAATTTCTGAAATAACACCACCCAATTGATCTGCTGAACCGCGACCAAAAATAAGATTATCCCATTCATTCTCTGGCGGTAAATAACCCAATTCACTTTTTAAAAATTCTTTAGAAATATTTTCCGGTTTTAACACACCATCATATACATCAACACTGCCGTCCGTCTTCGCAAGCCATTGATCTCTCAATGCACCCACCGTATCCGTATGTCCATCAAAATAGATTATGCGTTTTTCTTCATCAGGGATTCCATCATTGATATCTTTGACTGTCCAAACAATATTCCCATACTCATCGAACCAAACATCTTCTTCTGATCGAACCGCTTTTATTTCTACAATACGTTTTTTTAAATATTCTAAACGGGGGCCTTCATGGTTACTCAAACCACAATCCGGATCACCACCTTGGTTAATCGGTTTATCCACATAATCCGCAGGAATGCGAATCGCTTCTTTTAATAATTCTTCTGCTAATGGTAAATATTTTTCACTTAATTCCGTAATTCTTCTGTACAAGGCATTCATTAGTAGTTTCCTATTTCCTTACTTATTTAATTGGTAATTGGTTTATTCCATTCAACACCTTTTCTGGTGTAATGGGGCATTCTCTAATTCGTACACCACAGGCATTATAAATGGCATTTGCAACAGCGGGTGCGGGCCCATTAATGGGAATTTCCGCCACTGCTTTGGCGCCATAAGGTCCTGTAGGTTCATCCGTATGGACGAATTCTGCAATTATCTCCGGCATATCAATGGATGTATAAATATGATAATTTTCAAAGTCTGTATTGATAGGTCTCCCCTTATCATCAAAAATCATATGCTCCGTCAATGTCATTCCTAAAGATTGGGGAATCGCACCTTCCGCTTGTCCTTCAGACATTTGCGGATTAATGATTTGACCGGAATCTGTAATGGATACAATTTTATTCACTTTTACAAATCCGGTTTCCGTATCCACTATAACATCAGCAAATGTGGCATTGTAAGGTGGTGGACTATCGTAACTGACTTTGGAAGCCACAGCCTGAATCTGGGTTTGATGATCCGTATAGAAAGATTTTGTGCAAATATCTTGATAGGATATGGATTGTCCATCCGTAGATACAACTTGATTATTTTCAATGGTGGCTTCATCCACTTCAAGCAGTTTTTTGCCTTGTTCTAATATTTGAGAAAGTACATCTTCGGCTGCTTTCTTAACCGCAGCACCAGTTACATAAGTTGTGCTGGATGCATAAGCGCCTGTATCGAATGGTGTTGTATCGGTGTCAGATGAAATAACAATCATTTTATCCACCGGAACGTCCAGAACTTCTGCCGCAATTTGAGCTAAGGCAGTATCTGAACCAGTTCCTAAATCCGTGGCACCCATATTCAAGTTAAAGCTGCCATCTTCATTCATTTTAATGAACACAGAACCCATATCGATACCGGCTATACCCGAAGCTTGTGCAACGGTAGCCATTCCAACACCCCGACGAAAAATACCTGATTTCTTTTCATTTTTTAAAGTATCCCAATCAATCAATTCACGTCCACGATCGATACATGCATCTATGCCGTTGGATTGCAAGATTACAGGAAATCCTTCTCTTCCTTCTCCCAAAACTTTGGCGATGGAGACATCTTCCCCTTCTCGAAAATAATTTTTCTTCCGCAATTCAATGGGATCCACATTCAATTGTTCAGCAATTTCATCCATCAGTGATTCTAAAGCAAAATAGCCCTGGGGTGCACCATAGCCACGGTAAGCTCCAGCGGGTGGTAAATTTGTATAAACAGCATTCGCTTGGATTCTCACATTCGGCGCACGATACAATGCCAAGGTTTTACTGGCACTCACAGACATCACCGTTAAAGCATGTGGCCCGTATCCACCGCAATTTTGAAGTATTTCCATATCAATGGATTGCATCATTAAATCTTTATTCAATCCAATTTTATACGTCACCTTTTGGGGATGGCGAGAACGAGCTGCATAAAATTCTTCTTCACGTGTGTATTCTAACCGACACGGTTTTCCTGTATTTAACGTAACTGCAGAACATACTTCTTCATTTAGGATTTCTTGTTTTCCACCAAATCCGCCCCCAATTCTGGGTTTTATAACACGAATTTTCCCTACAGGAATATCTAATATTTCTGCCACCACTCGACGAACGTGATAGGGTACTTGTGTTGCTGTTCGTATAATCAGACGATCATTTTCATCCAGCCATGTTAATGTAATATGGGGTTCAATACTGCATTGTTGTGCGTAAGGTGTAAAATATGTTCCTTCAAAAACATAATCAGAATCATTGAACCCTTTTTGTACATCCCCTAATTCTTCAGAAATATTCGCAGCAATATTTCTAGATGCATCATGCAGAAAGCTAAAGCCATCTTTGCCTGGATGAATCACAGTATCATTATCTATGGAATCTCCCATGTCAAAGATGGTTGGTAATTCTTCATATTCAACGTCAATCAAGGCCAATGCTTCTTCCACCACTTCTAATGATTCCCCGGCAACGACTGCCACACGATCGCCAACAAACCGCATCGTTTTATTGAACATACTTGTATCTCTTGGGGATGGTTCAGGGTATCCTTGTCCCGCTGTAGTAAAATAATGGGGAGTAAAATCTTCATGAGTTAATATAATTTCGATGCCATCTAATGCGAGTGCCTTGCTTTTATCAATGGATACAATCTTTCCATGAGCAATTGGGCTATGAAGAATTTTTGCATATAAATAATCTTTTTTCGGCATATCATCTGCAAAAACTGCCTTTCCTTTTGCCAAGGATAATCCATCCACGCGACGTGTCTTTTTACCAACTATCTTCATTTTGGCTCTCCTGTGGCTAAATAATTCATAGCCGCTTTAACCGGTTTCACATAGCCGGTGCATCGGCAATACACGCCGGCTAACACATCTTTAACATCCGATTCATTTGGATTATCTTTTTCTCTTGCCAATGATTCAATGGCTAAAACCATTCCAGGTGTACAGTAACCACATTGTATTGCACCTTCTTCAATAAATGAATCCTGCAATGGGTGCACATCTTGTCCATGGGCAAACGATTCAACAGTCTCAATATTTTTACCAGACACTGTGTGTATAAGCATGAGAGACGCATTCATCATGTTTCCATCTACCAAAATAGTATCCGCGCCTGTTTCACCCTTATCTGAACCATATTTAACACTGAAATACCCTTTATCCCGAAGAAAATCCAACAGGGTTGTTCCTGGACGAACATTGGCTGAAACTTGCTTTCCATTTAATTGAAATTGAATCATAAAGCATCTCCAACTCTATTAACTGCTGTTGCAATCAAATTTTCTTTATAATCCAAAGATCCCAAATGATCAGCAGAAAATTCTTTCACTGCATTTCCCGCAAATTCTTTACTTATTTCTGCAGACCAATCTTCTATCAAACAAGTAAATGACTGAATTTTATTCGTCGTTCCGCCCACTGAAAATTCGAATTGATTTTTGCGTTTCACTCCAGAAACAATGACAATAGCTGGAGCCGATTCTAACAGGGAGAATCTTTCTAATTCAATTCCGCTAATTCGCTTGGGGAAATAACTTATTTTGGTAACAATTCCTGATCCATCCCAATCCCGGATTGATACGGATCTCTCTGTGTCAGTAAATACTGTTAGGTCCGCATTCACCGCGTGTAGGAAAACCATAACTTCAGAATTCGAACGCCCTTTGCCAATTTCACCACCAAAGGTTCGCTGGTTTCGAATTTGCTTGGATGGACAAGATAATTTAATTCCTTTCAGTAATCGGCATTCCGGGTTAATGGAATAAACTATATCTAAAAATGTTTGAAGGGTCGCTCCTGCATCTATATGAACTCCGTCGATGCTTGCTATGACTCCATCCCCGACTAAATCATTAATATCAATTAACGATTGAATATTTGGATTTTTATCTGCCACCAAATAACTACCACCAGAAAAAAGAGTTGTATCTATATTTTTTAATGAAACCACTGCTTCCTTAAGTGTACTTGGTTTTTCTACTGTTTTAATTGAGTACCACATTTAATTCTTATTTTTTCCTTTGCGTTTCTTTGTGACCTTCGTGGTTAACGAAACTTAATTCCTGTTTTGTCTTGTGCTTTTGTTAACATGCTTTCTGCAATTCTGTTGTGCAATGATGCCAATGACTCTTCATCGATGGTAGTGTGACCATTTTCGATTTGAATCTTTCCATTCACAATTAAATGATTTACTGATGATGTTCTTACGGAAAATACAAGTGAAGCAACCGGATCAGAAAGACCACCAGCATATTCTAATCCTTCAACAGAAAACAAAGCTAAATCTGCCTGCTTTCCTACAGATAATTCGCCAACATCATTTCTTCCTAATATCGATGCACCACCACGGGTAGCAAGCCATAAAACATCTCTTGCTGTGAGCCAGTATTCTTCTTCTCTAAGCCGTGATAGCATCATGGCATTTCGAATATCCATAAGCATACTTCCAGCATCATTTGACGCAGATCCATCCACACCAATACTCACTCGGACTCCGTTTTCCATCATTTCTTTAATTCTTGCAATACCGCTCCCCAATCGCATATTGGATGTTGGACAATGACTCATCCCCGTTCCCGTTTCTGCCATACGTTGAATTTCTTCATCATTTAGATGAATCGCATGGGCATACCAAGCATTGGAGTTCATCCAACCAAGTTTATCCGCATAAATAGCGGGACGATCGCCGTATTGTTCAATACAAAATGCTTCTTCGTCTAATGTTTCTGCAAGATGGGTATGTATCTGCAACCCATTGGCTAAAGCAAATTCGGCTGTAGATTTCATGAGTTCAGGTGTCACCGAAAAGGGTGAACATGGCGCCAAAGAAATACGCGTCATTGCACCGTCTGTATCGTCATGATATATTGATAGGAGTCGTTCTGTATCTTCCTGAATTTTTGCTTCTGTTTGAACGGTATCATCCGGGGGTAAACCACCTTGCGATTTCCCCAATGACATAGACCCACGTGTAGGTTGAAACCGAATGCCCAATGCTTTTGCACTTTCAATTTCTGCATCAATAAGCTCATCACTTGTATGGTGGGGGAATAAGTATAAGTGGTCAGAACTTGTTGTTGTCCCTGACTTCATGAGTTCAATCAATCCAGTTTTTGTGCTCACAGAAACAGCTTCTGCTGTTAATTCTCTCCACACTTCATAATGATTCGTCAACCAACTGAACAATGGTTGATTTTGCATTAATGGAATATTTTTTGTTAGTGTTTGATATAAATGATGATGTGTATTAATAAATCCCGGAAGAACAACCATACCAGTTGCATCTATAACTTTGTCCACCTTTACATCTAATTCATTTGGGCCAAGAGATGTTATTTTATCATCTTCGATTAATATGTGCCCGCCAGAGAATTCTACTTTCGAATCATTCATTGTAGCAACAGCTAACGAGTTTTTGATTAATATTTTACTCATGATTTCCCCGAAACAAGTAATTGATATTGATTTAAGTTTTCAAATAACGAAATCATTTCCGCTAAATGAGATAATATTAAGTCGCTCTTTTCGTTTGCAAATTGAGCGGATAATATTTCATAATTGGATGAGTCCATTTTAACATCTATCGCTTCTGAATTATATATATAACTCCCATCCGTTAATTTGAGCGATGATTGAATTCCATCGTTTTTTGAGAATAATGTTTTTCCATCTATCCAATATCCTTTTTCTTCCAAATCATAAGTTTGTTTGGAAAGATAGAACTGGGGTTTTGTTTTATATGGATCACCAGATGTTGGACAAAATGTGGTACAATTCCCACATTCGTTACAAAAGTCACCAATATTTATAATTTGTGGTTCTTGAGATAATTTAAATATGCTATCTTGTTTTGAATTAAACCCAGTTTCTGTCTTTGATACTGAATATACAGGATAAGACTTTGGCGATGCCATATAAGATAAATTTGCCAAATTCGGACAGACACTCACACATACATCGCAAACTTCATCACAGTACAAACATCTATCTGCTTCACTCATGGCTTCTTCTTGCGTTAGAGTACGCGTAACCAAATCAAAATTAATCCGTTTATTTGGATCTAAATGTGGCGTAGTGAGTCCATACTCCCGAAAAGCCATTTTCTTTTGATATTCCTTTTTGTCCAGTCGCAGAGTTCGGTCATTTGCATCACTATAACTACGACCAAAAGCTTTTATCATATTTAACGCAGCATTTCTTCCATCGCCCACCGCATTTATAACCGAAGACGCACCACGGACAACATCTCCACCGGCAAAAACATTTGGAATCTTTGTTTCATTTGTTTCAGGGTTGACACGTAAATCTTGCCAAGATAAGAAATCAAATGCAATATCCTGCCCAATAGAAGGAATAATCGTGTCGAATTCTAAATCAATTTCAGATCCTTCAATTTTTACAGGTCTTGCTCTACCACTATCATCTGCTTCCCCCAATGCCATTCTTGAACATGTTAGAAAAATATTTTCAGTATCATTGGCATAAATTTTTTCAGGTGCAGTTAATTCTTCCAATGTGATTCCTTCATCTAATGCAGCTACAATTTCTTCGATATCTGCCGGCATTTCTTTCATAGTTCTGCGATAAACAATTGTCACATCGGCTCCTAATCTCCGGGATGTTCTTGCTGCATCCATAGCCGTATTTCCACCACCAATAACGGCTACCCGTCCGCCCAATTCATTTATTTCTCCCCGCCGTACTTTGGATAAAAATGCTAATGGTTCCATTACATTTGGAAGAGATTCACCTTCAATATTTAATTTTTTATTATTTTGAGCTCCAGCACCGAGATATATCGAATCATAATCTTTCTGAAGTGTGTCAAACATGTTTTTATCCACGTCAGAATTGTAATGAATATTTACACCGACTGATTTCACCAAATCTATATCATTATTGATACTTTCGTCTAACAATCGAAAAACTGGTATAGCATCAGATACCATCCCGCCTGAAAAAGGTTTTGCTTCATAAATATCAACTTTAAAACCATCCATAGCTAAAAAATAGGCACATGATAGTCCCGATGGACCTGCACCAACAATTGCTATTGTTTTCCCATTAAATGGTTTTGGTTCAATTTGGACACCTTGACTATTTTCTTGTGCAAATCTTTTTATTTCTCTGATAAGAAGAGTGCTATCTAAATTGTTCCGAGTACACTTCTGTTGACATAAATGGTCGCAAACTGACCCTGTAACTCCGGGCATTGGATTTGTGTTTAAAATTGTTTCATACGCACTATTAAAATCACCTTGGGCAACATGATGCATATATTCGGGTATTTCTTGGTCTGTGGCGCAATTTTCAATACAGGGAGCAGAAACACAATCATATGCGGTCAATGTTCGAGTTGTTTTGATTGAATCAAAATGTTTATTCTCTTTTTGGTACGCTGGGTTATCTAAAACAGATTCAGCATATAGATTTAATTTTTCTAATCCCGCTCGATGTACGTCTGTTTGCCCTGATCCATTAAATATAAATTCATCAATGGTTGTGGCACCCTTCTCGGAAAACCGCTCATTTATTTCATGTAAATATTGTGCTAACCGAGTATAACCACCCGGTTTTAAGATATCTGTACAAACAGTAATCGGTTTAATATTTGCTGCTAAAACATCTGAAACATTAAATGCATCCATCCCAGCGGAAAATGAAATGTCCAATTGTCCATCAAATTCATTTTGGAGTTTTGCGGCCACATTGATGCTGATTGGATGAAGAGATCGCCCACTCATATACATCATTTTTTCATATTCGGGGAAAATGGGTTTATGGTTTTGAACTTCCAAAGTGTTGGTCAATTTCAATCCAAATTCAACGCTGTTTTCTTTCGCTTTTTTCTGCAAGTTTCGTATCAGCTTAACACCATCGGGGTATTTCAAATCATGACCAAATGCTTCATCTGGAACTATCACATCTTTATAACTCAGGTGTTGATTTAAAATGTCTCGTAGTTGATCCGGTCCCAATAATGTTGGATTAAGTTTTACGGTGGTATGATACTTTCTTTCTTCAATCAAATACATTCCAATAGCTTCAATTTCATCGGGTGGGCAGCCATGCATCGTGGATAATGTGAGGTTATTTGACATTTGTGCCGGAATATTTAAATTTTTCACATTTGGGTAAATATCCGAAATTTTATTTAATCGTTTATCTAATTCATCTTGACCATTTTCCATCAGATTCAAAAAACCTTGGACATTTGCATTTTTTATACCGGCTAAATCATAGCCAGCACTCATATTAAAAATGCCACCTAAATCTGTATTTGTCCCCCAGCCATATTTATCTTTCAAAATGTGAATTACAATCCAGGCATTTAAATATTCTGAATAGGATTGATGTAACTTTAATTCTTGAGACCATTCACAATTATAGCCTTCATCCTGCATGTCGATACATGGTTTTGATACTTCTAATTCATCTAATGTTTGAATGGTTTTTAATTCAATGTATCGTGCACCCATAAGCCAAGCCAAAATGATATTTTGTGACATTTGTGTGTGGGGACCAGCAGCCACGCCGATAGGCGTTTCCATGAGTTGTCCGTATCGTTCCAACCGAAATACATCTTTCTCATCGGGATTAAAAAACAAATCCTTGGTGACGCCAAAGATAGTTCCCTGCTTTTCTTCTTCAAAAATCCATTTTAATAAATGACTTAATTCAATTGGATAAAGTTTATCTGACATATATCTCTTTTATTATGTGCATTAATACATTTTTTATTACTTTGGACCGATAACTGGCTGTTGCTCTAATATCATCAATAGGAGATATTTCATCATCAACCAATTGAATGGCATCATCCGCATTTATCCCATTAAATATTGCATCTGTAAAAGATTTTAAATAAACGACTGTTGGTGCTACAGAACCGGCAGCAATGGTCAATGTTTTAAAAGTGCCCATGCTTTCTTGTTCACAGGCAATGGCAAAGTTAACCACTGATATGGCCATGGATTGCCTTAAACCCAATTTATAAAAAAGAGACGATTCTGTGGACTTTGGTAATATTACAGCTGTTACAATTTCATCTTTTTCTAATGCTATTTGTCCAACGTCTGTAATAAAATGATGAATAGGTACTCTCCTTTCACCTTTAGGTCCATATATTTCAATGACGGCGTGATGTACATATAATCCCGGTAATAAATCTCCGGCAGGAGATGCATTACAAATATTTCCTGCAATCGTAGCCCGATGACGAATCTGAACACCAGCAAATTGACAGGCCGCTTCATGAATAGAAGAGAATTTAAGTTTCATCAATTCAGATTTTTTCAAGTCTTGAACTGTTGTTAATGCACCAATTTTAATATCTGTTTCTGAATCCTTAATTCCGATTAATTCAGGGATTTTTTTAATATCAACTAGCACATTAGGTTTTAATGATGGATTGTCTTGCCATCGGGGTAAAACATCTGTCCCACCGGCTAAAATATTCAAATCATGATTAGAAAGAAATAAATCTTTCAATTCTTCTAATGACTTCGGAGCAAAATATTTCATGATTGGTTAGCCACAGTTTCGATGGCATCTACAATTTTTTGATAACCGGTACATCTGCAAATATTTCCGGATAAATCTTCTTTGATTGTATCCCGGGGTGGTTGTTCGTGGTCCTTGATTATTTGCTCACCGGATAGAACCATTCCTGGAATGCAATAGCCACATTGAACCGAATGGTGGTCTATAAATGCTTTTTGCATTTTATTCAGTGTACCATTTTTAGATAGTCCTTCAATGGTTGTGATTTCTGCGCCATCAACTTCCACAGCCAGTATCAAACAAGAATTAACCGTTATACCATCCAAAACAACTGTACAAGCACCACATTCACCTTCTCCGCAAACTTCTTTGGCACCAGTTAAATCCAACTCATACCGAAGGAAATCCAACAGTCTCAATTCCGAAGAAATATCCGCAGATACAGTTTGGCCATTTACATTTACTTTAATTGTGTGTGTAGAATTAGCCATTTGATGAATTCCAATGTTTCTTAAATGAATTCAAATTGGGTGAAATGGGTGCGGGAATATCAATCAGAGTTTGCGCTGCTTTAATATCTTTTAATCCTGTGCCCGTTACCAATACAACAACTGATTCTTTGGAAGAAAGGAATTCTTCATTGGCAGCTTTCACCAACCCGGCGAATCCGGCAGCAGCCGCAGGTTCAGCAAAAAGACCAGAAGATTTAGCCATTTCGTATTGAGCGTCTAATATTGCATCATCGGATACTTTAATTCCAATTCCATTTGATTCGGTTACTGCTCGAATGGCTTTTAGTCCATCCCTGGGTAAATCAACAGAAATACTGTCGGCAATCGTACTTGCATTCACCGCAGATAATGTACCTGTGGATAAAGCGTTTACAATCGCTGACGAACCATTCGATTGAACTGCATGAATTTTTGGGATTTTTTCAATCCAACCCAGCTTAAACAAATCATAGAATCCTTTATAGACACCACCGATAATGCATCCGTCTCCAACGGGCACAAATACATGATCCGGGCTTTGCCAATTCAATTGCTCAGCAATTTCCAATGAGACCGTTTTCTTGCCTTCAGATAAGATGGGATTAATTCCCGTACTTCTGAAATACCATCCAGTGTCTTTTACCACTTCTGTGGATAAATCAAAAGCATCATCATAACTCCCATCCACTGGGAATAGCTTTGCACCATATTGTATGATTTGAGTGAGCTTTGCTGCTGGTGCAGATGATGGCGTAAAAATGACTGCTTCCATTTCATGAGTCGCTGATAAACATGCCAATGATGCTGCAGCATTTCCAGTAGAAGCAGCAACGATTGTTTTTTGTCCCTGTTCCTTTGCATGTTGTATACCAACTTCCGTTGCCCTGTCTTTCAATGAACCTGATGGATTTCGCGAATCATCTTTCAACCATAATGATTTAATACCGAACGCTTTCGCCAATGAATCTGATTGAATTAACGGTGTTCCACCCACTTGCATTGATATATTTGTTGGAGATTCTTTAACAGGCAACAATGGAAGAAATCGCCAAATAGAATGATCTACATTTTTCATTAATTCATCTTTAGACCAATCATTATTGATAGCTGAATAATCATAAATGATATCCAAATTTTCACCACATAATTCGCACGTGTAGTGGAAATCTTTTTGTGAAGATATGTCTCCACATGAGATGCATTTTAATCCTATATAATCAAGTCTCTTCATATTACTCGTATTCTTAAAAACCTAACTATATTGTTTAGCTAATCCTGTTTTTTCATTGAATTCAGTAATCATATCATCCCACATTTCTTGCTGGTTAAATGATTTGCTCCAATAGGAATCATCATACCATTGTTCATCCAATTCTTCCACAGTTTTGCCTTGTTGTTCAATCCAAGTGAAGTATTTCAAATTGTGCATCCGTTTTTTGTCATAATAGGACAATTCCATCACACCTTCAGAATCCAGGCCCATAAGTTTCGCTTCGAAATCAACCGCTGCACTTTGTGTGGAATAATTACCATGTTTTTGACGTTCTTCAACCAGACGAGAACCATACATTTCCATTGAATCTGTACCAACGGTGAATACCGTATCATTTTCATTAAATTCATAATATTTAGCCATTTTGATGGCACCCGAAAGGTTGGCAATTCCGGAAATTCCCAATAGGTGAAGTTCTTCAACTACTGCCGAATCAACACCTTGCTCTTTCAAGAAATCCAAACCTGTAGATTCATTAAATAGACGCATAAGATTAATTGAAATATTATCATCGATTCCAATTACCATATCCATATTTTTCATATTGTGTATCCAAGGGACATGCTTATCACCGATGCCTTCAATACGATGTGCACCATACCCATTATAAAGCAATGTCGGACATTGTAACGCTTCCCCTGCAGCAATTTTTATGGCTGGGAATTTTGTTCGAAGATAGTCACCAGCTCCCAATGTGCCTGCGGAACCTTGAGTTAAAAATAAACCACTGAATTTAGAATCATTCGTTTTATTCTGCTCATATACATCTTCCATCGCACCACCTGTCACATGGTAATGCCAGAATGGATTTGAGATTTCTTCAAATTGATTTAAGACAACTAAATTATCGCCACGTTCCGCTTTTAATGCCTTTGTTTTATCGTAGATTTCTTTCACATTACTTTCACTGCCAGGTGTACGATAAACTTCTGATCCAATATCTTCTAACCAATCGAATCGTTCTTTACTCATTTCTTCCGGCAAAACAGATACAGAGCCACAACCCAGCAATGCTGAATTAAAAGAACCGCCTCGACAATAATTTCCAGTAGATGGCCAAAGGGCTTTTTGGTGCGTGGGATCAAATTTTCCTGTAATGAGCCTTTGGACTAATGGGCCAAAAGTAGCACCAACTTTATGAGCACCCGTTGGGAAATATTTCCCTAATAGAATAAATATACGTGCTTTTACGCCTGTTATTTCTGTAGGCACTTCTAAATAATTCACATTTCCAAACCCACCACCAGAAGATACAGGTTCATTTTTCCATGTAATTCGAAATAAGTTTCTTGGGTTCACATCCCATAATCCAATTTCTGATAATTCCTGTTTGATTTTATCTGGAACCAGTTCCGGATTTTTCATTTGTTTATATGTAGGAATCAGAATATTCCTTTCCCGACATTGATTGATTGTATTTTCTAATACTTTTTTATTGATTTTCATTTTTTATCCTTTAGTTCAAAATTATTTCTGTACCTGATTCGCCATTTAGGGCAGACAAGACATTATTGATTGATGTTATGATGGCTCTTTCTCCCCCATTTTCTACAAAGGCAATGCACGCTCTAACTTTCGGTGCCATACTTCCTTCAGGAAATTGACCATCAGCTAAATATTGTTTTGCTTCTTCAGTTGTCATTTGGCGAACTGGCTTTTCGTTTTCTTTTCCATAGTTGATAAAAACATGGTCTACGTCTGTTAAAACAAGGTATATATCACCATCTACAACTTGGGCTAATTTCATTCCAGCCATATCTTTATCGACGACAGCTTCAATGCCAACCAATTCTCCATTTGGTTGTTTCATAACAGGGATACCTCCACCTCCGGAAGTTATTACAATAACACGTTTTCCCACCAATGTGCGAATAACTTTCGCTTCAACCAGTCCAATGGGTGCCGGAGATGGCACAACTCGCTGCCAATTTTTTTCAGTCCCAGATCGAGTTTCTTTAACAATATATCCTTTGGATTTTTCAAGCTCTTTTGCTTCATCTTCTGTGTAAAATGGACCAACTGGCTTGGATGGATCTTGGAAATCAGGATCATTTTCATCCACAATCATTTGCGTAATAAGTGATGCAATAGGAATCTCTCTTCCGTCTCGTCGAAATGCATTTTGTAGTTGATTCTGAAACATATACCCAATTTCGCCTTGTGTCATGGCATCCACTACATCTAAAGGCATAGATGGAACTAATTTGCTCCCTTCTTCTTGTTGAATCAGCAAATTTCCGGCTTGGGGACCATTCCCATGGGTCAACACCATCAAATAATCCTGTTTATTCATTTTCACCAATTGCTCACAAGAAGTTGAAACATTACGGAATTGGTCTTCAGCAGTCCCTTCTTCCCCAGCTTTTTTAATGGCATTGCCACCTAAAGCAATAACAACTAGTTTTTTCCCGTTAATCATGATAAAAAATTTTCATTGCCACAAAAGGCGCAAAATTCACAAAAAGATATTTTTAGATTATTTTTTTCTTTGCGTTCCTTCGCGAACTTGGAAGTTATATACGTTTTCATTTTAGAATCGCTTCTTACTATTATTCACAAGCCCACTTAATTTTTCTATTGGATTATTTAACCGGCCCAAAAACATCATAGACGCTATGACAAAAGGTTTATAACTGGCTTCGATATAAGTATCTTTCCTATAATGATCAAATACAGATTTACTTACTTCACCTTTTTCGCAACTAACATCGCTAATGTCTGCAGGTAGGCAATGCATATATAGTGCTTTTCCATCTTTAGTCGCAGCCATTTTTTCTTCATTGCATTCCCAATCAGTATATTTTGCATTATTGGCTAATGCTTCTTGTTCAAGAGACTTTAATCCAGCTTTATCCCCTTCTTTAAGCAATTCTGTTCGTTGCCCCATTACGTCATATGGTGCCCACGATTTCGGATATACAATATCTGCATCTTGAAATGCTTCGGTCATATCATTACTCACTGAAAATGATCCGCCACTGGCGACAGCTTGTTTTCCCGCTAAATCCACCACATCTGGTATGAGTCCATATCCTTCAGGATGCGCCAATGTTACATCCATGCCAAAGCGAGTCATCAGCCCAATGATTCCCTGGGGAACTGAAAGTGGTTTTCCATAACTTGGAGAATAGGCCCATGTCATAGCAATTTTTTTCCCTTTTAAATTATCCAAAGAATCAAACGTATGTTTTAACATGGCTAAATCAGACATACTTTGGGTTGGATGATCAATATCACACTGCAAATTCACCAAAGCAGGACGTTGATGAAGCGTCCCTTCTTCATACCCGATTTGAACCGCTTCTGCCACTTCTCTCATATAGGTATTTCCTTCTCCCAAAAACATATCGTCTCGAATTCCAATAACATCTGTCATAAATGAAATCATGTTGGCTGTTTCTCTCACAGTTTCACCATGAGCAATTTGTGATTTTTCTTCATCTAAATCTGCCACTTCTAATCCAAGCGCATTGGCTGCTGAAGCAAAACTAAATCTGGTTCGTGTTGAATTATCACGGAAAATAGATAATGCTAATCCCGCATCAAACGATTTATAGGTTAACCCTTGCTTGTGCATTTCTTTGAATAATTCCGCTAAATATAATGTTGCTTTAATTTCATCGTCCGACTTATCCCATGTGAGTAAAAAATCTTTTCCATACCCGCTAATATCCAGTTGAGATATCGCTTTTAATTGATCTTGTATGTTCATTCTTTTCGTATTCCTATTTTTGTTTCTGCCACAAAGACTCAGAGACACAAAGTAATTCAATCTTCCATTCATAATATCCCCTTGATCCCCTATTACAGGGGGACAAATTGGGTTGAATTTTTATCATTTCATTTTTACTTCGTGTTTCTTCGCTTACTTTGTGGCTATAAAATCTTTTCCATTTTTTGCCACAATTGTTGTGACTGTTTTTTTGCGTTGTTTAATAAATCTTTTTCATCAATTCCGATAAATTTATTATTTCTAATTCTAAAAATTCCATTTGTCATAACATCACTTGGGTTTTCCATTCCAAATAAGGTATGACCGATCCAATTATTCTCATTGAAGTCAGTTCTGAGTGTATAATCGAAGATAGCCAAATCAGCTGCATATCCAGGATCAAGTTTCCCAATTTTTCTTCCAAAAAGATTCGATACTATTTCAGGGTTATTATCAAAGAGCAATTCAGCATAATTCACATTGGCTTCACCCCCTGCAAGGTGCTCACTTCTAATAAGTGTACCTTCTTTAGCTTCAGCTAACATATTCCCTTGCATTCCATCCGTGCCTAAACCTGAACTACATAGTTGAATCGTTTTATTGGGTGTCATTCCCACTCGATTATTCGAATTGGATGATGGATTATGGACCAACATTGCTCCTGTATCCTTAATAATTTTTAAATCTTCTTCAACAAAATGAATGCCATGAATAACAAGACTGTTCTTGTTCAATAACCCAAAATGATTCAACCGATCCAATGTGGATTTATAACCCCGATTTACAGCATCCAATTGATCTGCTTTATCTTCAGCTGTATGAATATGAATTCCCCAATGTGATTCATTTTTCAATGCATCAGAGATTGCTTGTAGTGATTCATTAGACAAGGTAAATGAAGCATGTAACCCAATTAATGGTCGAACGGTGTCTGATTGGATAAAAGATCGATGAAAAGTAAGATTTTCTTCTAAACTATCTTGAAATATTTTATCACCATTTCTATCTGTCATTTCAAATGCACCAGAAATATTGAGTCCTAATTTTTCTGCAGTTTCTACAAGAAGTTGCAATGAACCATTAACAAATGATTGACTGGAATGATGATCAATCACTGTCGTTACACCATGACGTAAATGATCGATCAATCCTGATTCATAGGAAGCTCGGGTACTGTCTTTATCTAAAGCTAAATCTAAAATCCACCACACTTGCTCCAACACTTCGGTAAAATTGGTTGGATTCCCCTTTGGAAAGGGCATTCCTACCGCCAAAGCTGAATATAAATGAGCATGCGCATTAATCATTCCAGGTAAAACGGTTTTCTCAGATAAATCAACCGTTTCATCCACTTGAATGGTTGGGTCCAACATTCCCAATTCTTTAATAATCCCATCTTCAATAAGAATGGATCCATTTTCCATAAATGGCATTTCTCCGTAAGGATTAACAATTCGACAATTATTTAATAAATTTCTCATATCATTTTCCATTTAATGCATTTAATACGCGCTCCGGTGTGAGTGGAATTTCATTCATTTGAATGCCAATGGCATTACTCACCGCATTTGCCACCGCGCCCGCAGTAGGAATTATGCTTGGTTCGCCAATTCCTTTTGCTCCCCAAGGACCTTCAGGTTCGGGTTTTTCTACAATCGTCGTTTCCACATCGGCACTATCCAAGGCTGTTGGCAATAAATAAGTGGTTAAATTTGGCGTTTGAACTTTTCCATCTTTTATTTTGAAATCTTCTGTTGTTGCCCAACCAATACCTTGAGCTGATCCGCCTTCTACTTGTCCTTCTATACCAGATGGATTAATGGCTTTTCCCACATCATAAGCTGCATAAATATTTTCTACATCAACCAAACCTGTTAAAGTGTCCACTTTTACTTTGGCAATTTGAGTCGCAAAAGAATATGAGAAATATGCTTCTCCAATTCCTGTAGTGGCATCATAATCTAACTCAGGTGTATGCCACCAACCCGTGAATTCCATATCCGTTTGTGTTTTTCCCATATAGTCACATAATTCATGGAATTGAATTTCTGTTCCCGAAGAACGATCATTTATTATATCATTACTAATGGATATATCATCGATTGAACAACTCATCCATTTTGCAGCAGAATTTTTCAAAACTGGAAGAAATTTTTTAGTGGCATTTCGAATGGCATTTCCAGTCATTACAACATTTCGACTTGCAACAGCAGGACCACTGTCTGGTACTTGAGCTGAATTTGTGGGTAGCACAGTTATTCTATCCATGGAAATACCCATGGCTTCAGCTGTCATTTGGCGTACCGCTGTTTCGGAACCTTGCCCCATTTCTACCAAACCATAAGCCACATGAACATTTCCATCTGGGAATAATTTTATATTCACACCAGACCCATCCATATGCCACCCAGCTGCGCCGAGGCAATTTCCATAATGAATAGAACTCATACCCAACCCATATTTATAACGGCCATCTTTTGTTGGATTAAATGTACCCCATTTTGCAAGTTTAGCCGCTTCCTGTATAGTTTCTTCTGCACCCACACTTTCATTCAACACCTGCGCTGTTTGCGTTTGATCTCCTGGTTTAATAACATTTTTTAGTCTTAACGCCATGGGTCCTATACCCAATTCATCTGCAATCACGTCCATCATACGTTCATGGCCAAATGCCGCTTGGGGAGAACCAAATCCACGAAAAGCACCGGTCGTTGGTAAATTTGTAAGATATGAATTAGAATCAACATGAATATTTGGAATCACATATGGGCCCATGGCTTGTGCGCAAGATCGATATGAGACCACCGTGGATAACGTGGCATAAGCACCTGCATTTTCTTCTAATAATATTTCAGCCGAAACCAATGTTCCGTCATTCTTAACGCCCACTTTGTAATACATTTGAAATGGATGTCGCTTGCTGGTGAGTTGTGCATCATCATGACGTGTGTAAACTACTTTCACGGGACGATTAATTTTCATAGCAGCTACAGCTGCACGAGCACAGACTTCTGATGGAATATCTTCCTTGCCCCCAAATGCACCGCCGGTTGGCGCTTGTTCCACTAATATGTTTTCATAGGGCCAATCAAACACTCTCGCGATAGCTTTTTGGATATAAAACGGACATTGGAGTGATCCTAATATTTTCATTTTATCAGAACCATCAGGTGATGCAATACATGCTTGGGGTTCTAAATAATAATGTTCCTGGTATGGTGTTTTAAATCGCGCTTCAATGATTTGATCAGATTCCACAAAGCCTTTTTGGATATCGCCTTTTCTTACTTTGTGGTGACAAGCCAAATTGGATT
>Ga0187833_10002718_pt1 | contig 18705 bp, 22 predicted proteins | sample ETNtaG_37_FD_167968 | JGI IMG/M metagenome (GOLD analysis project Ga0187833, IMG submission 167968) | Marine microbial and viral communities from oxygen minimum zone, Eastern Pacific Ocean - ETNP2014_SV_400_PacBio MetaG (Illumina Assembly) | ecosystem: Environmental > Aquatic > Marine > Hypoxic...
CCTTGTGGAGTGGAATCAAACCAGAAAGTAGGGAATTTTAGCGTGGTTACTTTGCCAGTATCTATGAGATAAATCACCCGACCACCATCTATACTATTTCTCGCTAATCTATCTGGGTGCCACGCTAAAATTCCCACAGCTTCGCCCGCTTCAAGTTTTTTTAACATTTCGGCAAAGAGGGAGCGACCAGGTTTCTTAGCGGTTTGTTTTTCTACGATAGTATCAACAATTTCCAAATTTTCTTTTCTCGCCAATTCTTGTAATTCAGAAATCTGGTCGCCAATACTTCGCACTTGCCGATCTTCTGAATCGGTAGATTTGCGGGCGTAGATGAAAAACTTTCTGGTTTGATTTTTTGTATTATTTGAGTTTGTCATAAGTCAAAATATTATTAATAATTATCGCTTCCAAGTTTCGCCAAAGGCGAAACAAAAAAAGATTGGTTGCAAAACTTTGTTTTGCTTTGGCTTCGCCAAAACAAACTTCCAAATCCAAAACCAAAACATTTCTTTTTCGCCACGCGGAGCGTGGCAAATCGTTGCAAAATGGGAATTTGGCGCGCTTTGCGCGCCTGCCGAGGCGCAACGCGCCGAGGCAACCTTATTATCACGATAGGGAGAAGTGTATAATTTTAAGCTGTTAATGAAATTATTTTATTGCCTAATTTAATTTTTCCCCTTAGACAGCCCAGCAGTTCCCTCTTCTCAAAGTCTCTCCCTTCTTGTAGAACATATTTTGCATAATTTCGTATATCAATGTCACTAATGATAACTTTCTCCTTTTTACCGAGAATAAACTGATGGAATTTCTTAAATCTTTCAACATCCTCCTTGATCTTCTTTTTTATGCCAGTCTCGTCTAAATCAATTTGATCAATTAATTTTTCAAATTGCTTAATTAAATCTATCTCGTTGATGTAACCACACTTGCAGTTCTTATCTCTAGCTTTAGTACAGCCATAATAGATGTGTCGATTGAATTCTCCATTTTTTAGTTTCTTAAATTTCTCTGTAGCTGAGATTCCAGAACCGCAGATCTGACACAATATGAGCTTTGAATGTAAATTTATGTAATTGTGCTACAATGTAAACATTACCATTACTAACATGCTTGGTCTCCTCATATTTTAAATACATTTTGCACATCATGAAAACAAAACGTGGATTTACTATTTTAGAGTTGTTAGTCGTACTTGCAATTATTGCGATTGGATCTACGATTGTTTTCACACATTTTTCAACCATTCAGGAAAAGTCACGCGATGGTCGTCGTATGAGCGATATGAATGAAATCACAAAGGCATTGAATATATATTATGCCGGCAATTCTCAATTCCCTGTTGTAACAAGCGAAGTAATAATTGACAGCACTGACGTGTTTTCAGTTGAGCTTGAAGGAGACGGCTCTATTAAAGAAACACCGAAAGATCCGCAACACCCTACATTAACATATCGTTATATCTCTGCCTCTGGCGGATCTAGCTATACGCTTACTTTCTGTCTTGAAACAGACAATATTCAAGGATACGCAGAGGGTTGTAATAATACAAAAAATCCTTAAAATAATCCGAGGAACACGAAATATTATCTGAAACTACAGAATAATCCGAAAAAATTGTAAATCCGAAATCTACGAAAATTTTAAATGTTAAGCTTTCGTAGTTTCGCATTGATTTTCGTATTTTTCGGATACTTTTTCGTAGTTTCGAATTATACACTAACTATCATGCCACAAGATAACAATATAACGTGGCAAGCACCTGATCACGAACATGGGCACAAAAACCCAGACTGGTTTTGGGCGATTGGTATTATCGCCGCATCAATCGCAGTTGTTTCTGTCATATCCGGCAATACTCTTTTTGCGCTCTTCATACTTTTGAGCGCTGTAACTCTTTTTATACACGCAATTAAAAAACCGAGGATTATTCAGTTCTCAATACAAAAAGAAGGAGTTTCAATAGGTACTACATTTTTCCCTTATGACATCCTTGAATCATTTGACGCTACTAAACACAAAGACCGTCCATTTGTAATTTTTAAGTCAAAAAAAACATTTACCCCATATATTATTGTTCCGTTGGAAGAGGAAAAGCAGACAGAAATCAGAGAATACCTACTCCAATATCTACCAGAACAAGCACTTGAAATACCACCATCCCATCGAATTGTGGAATTTATAGGACTATAATAATAAAAGCACTTCGTCTTGTATTAACTCCTCCCGCCAGAGGCGAGGCTCGCCAAAGGCGGCGGCTCGGCAATGAGAAAATTCCGCTTCGTTCCACTTTCTCATTGCTCTCACTCTACGTCGTTAATAATCCGAAAAAATTATAATCCGAAATTATGAAAGTGTATCCGACGTCGTCGGACAAAGTCCGACTATTCCGAATAAAAGACTTTTTAAAGTATTAAACCAAAAGAAAAATCGTGCGATTAATTCTGGGATTAATCGCACGATTTTTCTTTTGGTAGTTTCGGATTATAATTTTTTCGGATTACTTTCCTCAAAACTCAAAACTCAAAACTCAAAACTCAAAACTCAAAAAATTCCGGAATAAGATACACTGTCACGTTTTTTGATAATGTACCGGCGACATTCTCGCAGGTTAGTGTAAATATACTTTGTAGTGTTATTGGATTAGAAGGCTGTGAGCCGGAGAGGCCGGTGGCAGAAAATCCATTTGTGCCTGTGACGTTACAACTATCTACTACTGTTGCAGACCACGTTATCAAAGATTCTCTACCTGATCTGACTTGTATTGGATCTGCTGTTATCTCTAGTACTGGGTGTAATACTGTAACTTCCACGGATGATCGTCCCCCGTTTGAACAAACTACTGTGTACGTTGCTGTATCAAGAGGATTAATTGAAACTGAACCTGATGCTCCTCCTCCTGTACTAAAGTTTAATCCTGAACTGCTAGTAGAATTAACGCATGCGAATGACATTGTTACAGCTCCTCCTTCGTTTATTGTTATGCTGGAAGCGCCAGTGCCGTCAGCTCCTGTTCCGCCACCTGTAGCTCCGCTTGTGCCGCCTCCTCCGTCGGAAACGCCGAATGATGGAGGGGGTTTGGGGGCACATTCATTATTAAAGTGCGCATACTTTGAGCCACACGATGCCGGCACTATAACACCTCCGCCTTTACCCTTTGGGGATGTATCCGTAACCCTAATTTCAATTGATTTTTCCGAAACCACGACACGACTGAAATTATCATAAATCAACACAGAGGATATCAGCAACAACACAACTAACGTAAAAAAAGTTTTTGATGAGATTTTAATATTCATTGATTTAAATTATATATTTTTATCCCAAAAAACCAACATAAACGGGTGAACCAAAATCTCACCAGTCTCTTTTACTAGAAAACCATTATCTTCGTTATGCATCATTCCCGGAAAAACAAAATCACCCTCCGTTTTCACAGGAACATCAGTCGGATACAGAGCAAAATATTGTCTGACTAAATCTTCAGGTTTTGGTTTTATGTTAAGACTAGAAATTTTTTCTATTGCGGATTCACTTAAGACTGTTAAATAGTAATAATTTCTATCTTTGGCGGATTGTATCTTTGGAAGAAAATAATCTAAAGAATTCTTTTTTTCTGTCTCGGAAAACCCAAGCTTTTCAAGAAAATCGGAATTTTTCAAAAAGTAAACAATTTCCGTTTTAGAAGAAAAATTCTTGCCATTTCTGTTTAAATTAATCTCATTGATAGCAAGTTCATAAAAAAGATGTTCTTCTTCTTTCTCAGAAATAGAGATTTTATCTCCTTTTGATTTAATTACCCATCCATCTTTCTGATTAAAGAAAGGTTTTGGAAGATATTCATTTAATTTTGAGTTTATGACAACAGATACTTCGCTTGTAGGTAGGTTTTCAAAATAAATAAACGGGGAATTATATAGAGAAAGTACTAGTGCGCCAAGTGCACGACCGCGTAGAGTACTTAATAAAAAAGATTTCGGTGCATCAGCCGCAACCCTTTCGTAATGAAAAGTTACGTTAGCACTTCTGTCGTTACTGATATCGCCACTAAACGGTAAAATAAAACTGACGATGAGAACCGAAAGAAAAATCGGTAAAAATTTATATTTAGACAGAAGCGATATGTCTTGTCTTTTGTTTTTCATAAATTAGGCTTTAGTTATTAGGCTTTAGGCTTTAGTGAATAGGCGTTAGTAATCTTCGTTTTCCTAGCGCCTAATGCCTAGAGCCTAACGCCTAACGCCTAACGCCTAAATTATTGATTCTCACTTTTCTTAGAAATACGCCAAGCAAAATGACCAAGCAAAATGGCGAGTATTAAAAAGACAAAAGTGATTAAACCCCCAATGAACCGCGATGTTAACGTGTCGTCAACTTTTTGATCCGCATCATCATCTTTCAAAGTCCCAGATATTTCAGCGCTCACTAAAAGCTGTTGTACAACAGATTCAGCATCTTCTATATTACGCAATAATTTATCCATTTCTGGGTCAGAAACCTTAATTCCTTCTTCCTCTTTGTTTTTTTTGTCAAGATTATAATCTGCCAAGCTTCTGTAGTCACTTAATGTGTTCCAAAATGCGCGGGCATCTTCATCGTTTTCCGCTATTGCAAAAAGTTTTTTAGTTGTATCATATTTTAATGTGCCTCTGAAAGAAAGTCTTTCTGCAAATCTTGGAAACATACTCTCAATGGCTTGATAATAGTCAGCTAAAGGAAAGACTATATTAAAATCATCTTGCGACGAAGTAATTACAGGAAGAAACTCTTTTGGAGGGTATATTTTTATATCCTCTCCGTTTTCGCTCTTAAAATATAGAGTTTCTATAAAAAAACCTGAATTGTCATAATCTTGAACCCGTGTTGTTACTTCTAGAAAGAACTTTAACACATCAAAACTTTCAACCTTATTAGCGGGAAAAACTTCTGCGACATCATACCTGTTAAAATAATCATTTTGAGTTAGTTTTGGATAAATGAAAAGTCTTTTCCAAATTGCAAAAGGTTTGTTTTGGTAGTCAAAAGAGGTGTTTTCGCTATACCATGCCTTGTAACTTCCATCTTTTACTGTCTTTGTTAAAGAAATCATCTCTCCATCATAGAGGTAATTCTCTGTCGTTACATTCAAAAGATTGTCAGAATCTATAACAAAGAATATGCAGTTCAGAAAATGTTTCTCTCCTTCAGGGTCAACAACAAACTCCTCCGCAACAATAAACTCTTTTGCAGGTTCTTTCCATTTATCAGACTTGGCATATGCCGGAAGGGGTATATCAGGGGGATGAATATACCCGGTTTGTCTTCCAAAACTGTATAATCTCATCTCAATGTCTCCTCTGTCTATCTCAATACCAAAAGAAACGAGTTCTTTATAGTTTGTGGAAAATTCTGATTCTAAATCTTGATATGTCAATTTCTGTAATTCTTTCAATGGTTCCGAAAATATTTTCGCTTCAGCCATATTCTCTTTCAAAGTAGTAAAACACTGTGAACGGATATTTTGCTTACTCGTGGACGAACCAGAAACAAAACTTGTTTGAGCAAAAGCAGGCGCCGCCAAAAAAGAAAATGTCAACATTGTGGAGATTATACAAATAGGGAATTGAAATTTTTTCATAACGCTAGGCTTCAGACTTTAGGAATTTTTGTTTTTCCTAAAGCCTAGTGCCTAAATTAAGTATATCTACTGCCATACATTCTCGCAATCTTTAGTTTTCTCTACTGTGGATAGTGTTAAGTCAGTCAGGTATAATGTTGTTATGAGTCTCAAAAAACAAACACGAATGTACGCAATGTTACTTATTGTTGTTATATTTATCGCATTTGGAATAACCACCAACAGAAAAGTAACATCAGAAATTACATGGAACGTATTAAAATTTCCAAAATTAGCGCTTTTTATAGACACTGATGCTGATTTAGCTGTTAGTATAGGGAATTATTATTTTAATGTTAATAATGAGGGCGCTTATAATCTAAAAAAAGCTAAATATTATTTCAACAGAGCGCTTGAGCTTGACCCTGATGTTCTTGTTGCTTGGCATCAGCTTGCTAGAATCAATTTTCTCGCCGGGAATTTTAGTGATGCTCTTCTAGAAATAAACAAACAAATAGAAATTCACGGCGACGGGTCAATGTCACCATATTATGTTCGCGGGTTAATATATGGATTTATGAACGAATATGAAAAGGCGGAAAAAGATTTTCTTATTTTCGCGGAGTGGGATGAAGGAAATTGGGCTGTATATAATGATCTGGCGTGGATATATTTTAAAAACGGCGACTACGAAAAAGCTGAGCAAATATCAAGAAAAGGTCTTGGATTTGATCCAAATAACCCATGGCTTTTAAACTCGTATGGTGTCTCGTTAATGAATACGAATAAAAGTGCTGACGCAAATATAGCACTTTTAAAAGCGCTTGATGAGGCTCAAAAACTAACACCACTTGCGTGGCAAAAAGCGTATCCGGGCAACAATCCAAATGTAGCGAAAGAGGGCTTGGAAAATTTTATTGAAGCAATTGAATTTAATGTTAGTTTACTGGCAGACGCGTAACAGTAATCCGAATCTGCAAAAGTGGGACCAGGTCCCACTTTTGCAGAAATTCAGCAAATGCAGAACAAGCAAAAGAAAAAATCGCACCTTGTGCGATTTTCTTTTGCAAACAATTTTCCTAATGCCTAATGCCTAATGCCTAAACTAAAACTCCCTAAACTCCGGAATAAGATACACTGTCACGTTTTTTGATAATGTACCGGCGACATTCTCGCAGGTTAGTGTAAATATACTTTGTAGTGTTATTGGATTAGAAGGCTGTGAGCCGGAGAGGCCGGTGGCAGAAAATCCATTTGTGCCTGTGACGTTACAACTATCTACTACTGTTGCAGACCATGTTATCAAAGATTCTCTACCGGAGCGCACTTGTGTTGGGTCTGCTGTTATCTCTAATACTGGGTGTAATACTGTAACATCTACAGATGATCGTCCCCCGTTTGAGCAGACTACGGTGTATGTAGTTGTATCAAGAGGGTTAATTGAAACTGAACCTGATGCAGCTCCTCCTGTACTGAAGTTTAATCCTGAACTACTGTCAGAATCAACACACGCGAATGACATTGTTACAGCTCCTCCTTCGTTTATTGTTATGCTGGAGGCTCCGGTGCCGGATCCGCTTGTGCCTCCGCTGGTAGCGCCGCCTGATCCTCCGCTTGCTCCTGACCCGTCATTTCCTCCTCCGGAGGAAACGCCGAATGATGGTGGGGGTGGTGGAGGTGGTGGAGGAACAAACCCACCTGACGAAGTAAATTCTTTAAGGAGTTGTCCAGCAGATACCGGATGGCCCATATTACTACAAACTGTTTTTCGTTGTGCTAAAAAACCCAACTCTTTAAAAAATTCTCCTCTAGAATAAGACTTGCCTCTTAAACCCATTAAACCAAGGAAATAATCACTGCTTTGCGCATAAACAACCCCACCACCAGGCGCTTCATAATAAAAGACCGCGCCTACAGTTCCAATCACCATAAAAACCGTAACGAACAGAAGTAGTGTAAATTTCTTTTTGTTTTTCATAGCACTAGGCTTTAGGAAATTAGGCGTTAGGCGTTAGGTTTTAAGAATTTTCGTTTTCCTAGTGCCTAACGCCTAGAGCCTAATGCCTAGTTATTTACCGCCAATCAGTAACAAACATAGCTTCTTGTTCATAATCACCTAGGTCAAGGATGGTTTCCCGATTTCCTGTCGCCAGGTCATATATCACAAGTCGTGGGTTAGTTTCGTCTGATTCTGTCCAATCAATCTCTTGAACCACAAGAAAACGATTATCTTGTGAAAATACAGGCCAAAATGCGTGTGTTTCAAATTGTTTGTGAGCGTTTATAGTAAATGGATTCCATGATGAAATTTTGAACAATACAACTCTTCCGTTATTCGCGTTAGACCATGCGAGCATACTGCCATCATGGGACAAACCGAGTTTCATGCCAATATATGTTTCTCCGTCAATAACCTCCCAAACTCTTTTATTCAGCTTATTATCTCCGACATCATACAGATACAATCCATCATTCTTCATAATCAACAACTTCTTTCCATCAGGAGACCATTTAGGATAAGTTCCTTTGCTTATGAAAGTTTCTTCTGCGCTCATAAGATCCATTACATAAACACTCCAACTTTCAGGTGATAGCGGCTCACTGTCTGTCGAAGATTCTTGAGTGGAAAAAGCAATTTTATCACCATTGTGAGACCATTCTGGGTTTGTTTTAGTTACCGCACCACCTTCTGTGATCATTACTACTTCGTCTCCACTAATATCACTTATGAATATCTGGGAACGTTCTTCCTCATCCAGTGACACAAAAGCCATAATGTCTTCTTGCTCAGGCAAAAACTTATTCGTAGTTATGAAACCCCCTTTTTCGTGGTCAGTAAATAATTTTTCAAGTTTCTTTGATGTAATATCAAAGGAATATATGCTTTGAGGTAAATCTCCATCTATCGGTTTAAGAGTTAAATATATCTTACCTTCAGGTTTTACTGACAAGTCCGCATCCATTATTAGCTCAGGTGAATCAATTTGTTCAGGTAAATCAGTTTGATATATGTTTGTAAATATATATCCGATAATGGCGACACCGATGACAACAATAATGAACGCTGCTAAAAATACTTGTTTTTGACTTAAGCCCGGAACATTAAAATTGTTTGGGGTCTTTAGGTTGGGTTCCATCTTATTAGAGACAGGTCGCGCCCGCAGACGCAAGTCACTCTGCCTATAAATATTGTATAAATATATATTAACTTATGCTTTATATTTTTCCCGTTAATGACAGCGACCTCTAACAGGATTTATTAATGTAATTATACACCTTGCACTAAAAACATGAAAGATGTGCTGTCAATAAGCACAAAGAAAAAATCGCACTTCATGCGATTTTTTCTTTTGTACATATACACAATTCGGAGTATTCGAATTTAAAATTCGCAGATTCAGATTAACGACGTAGAGCGAGGGCAATCTGAAAGACGAAACGAAGTGGAGTTTTTCAGATTGCCGAGCCGATCGTGCCCGCCACTGCCAGAGCTACTAATGTAGTTAAAGGAAATATGATAAGAACTCCTTATGTGTTATACAAAACTACATAATCAGCATTAGATGTTGGCAGATGGGAGAATTAATATGAGGAGGAACGCTTTTATTCTCAAAACTCAAAAAATTCAGGGATAAGATACACCGTCACGTTTTTCGATAGTGTACCGGCGACATTCTCGCAGGTTAGCGTGAATATACTTTGTAGTGTTATTGGATTAGAAGGTTGTGAACCGGAGAGACCAGTGGCAGAAAAACCATTTGTGCCTGTGACGTTACAACTATCTACTACGGTGGCAGACCATGTTATCAAAGATTCTCTACCGGAGCGCACTTGTGTTGGGTCTGCTGTTATCTCCAGTTCCGGGTGTAACACTATAACTTCCACGGATGATTGTCCCCCATTTGAGCAGACTACGGTGTATGTAGTATCTTCAAGAGGGTTTACAAACACTGAACCAGACACGGCATCACCGGTGCTAAAGTTAACACCTGAACTACTGCTTGAATTTTTACATGACCAAGGCAGTACCACAGATCCTCCTTCGTTTATTATTATATTATTTTGCCCAGAAGACGCTGTTGCGCCGGAAACTCCTCCACCAGATCCTTCACCAGAATTAAAACTAGAAAAAGCATCTGTATTTGAACTAGAAATGCCGGAAAAATCCGGTGGGGTACACTGCCCGGGACTGTGCGCGAACGATGGACACGATGCCGGAACTATAACGCCCCCACCGCTACCCTTCGGGGATATGTCTGTAATTCCAAGCTCAATTGATTTTTCTGAAACCACAACACGATTGAAATTATCATAAATTGACACAGAGAGTATCAACAACAACACAACTAAAACAAAAACTATTTGGGGTGAGATTTTAATATTCATTGATTTAAATTACATTAAACTAATAATTAAATTAAGAGTACAGGAATAATATTATGCGCCTGCCGTGCAAAGCCCTCTAGGCGGCGTCCACCAGTAAATTAACATTAAATTCAATTGCTTCAATAAAGTTTTTTAAGCCTTCTTTTGCTACGCTTGGATTATTGCCCGGATATGCTTTTTGCCATGCAAATGGTGTTAGTTTCTGGGCTTCATCAAGTGCTTTTAAAAGTGCCATATTTGCGTCATCACTTTTGTTCATATTCATTAGTGAAACGCCATAAGAGTTCAAAAGCCACGGGTTATTTGGGTTAAAATCAAGACCTTTTCTTGATATTTGCTCAGCTTTTTTATAATCGCCATTTTTAAAATATATCCACGCCAGATCATTATATACAGCCCAATTTCCTTCATCCCACTCCGCAAAAATAAGAAAATCTTTTTCTGCCATTTCATACTCATCCATAAATCCATATATTAACCCGCGAATATAATATGACGACATCAATTCATCACCGTGAATCTCTATCTGCTTATTTATTTCTAAAAGAGCATCGCCAAAGTTCCCAGCAAGAAAATTAATTCTGGCAAGCTGGTGCCAAGCATCAGAAACATCAAGGTCAAGCTCAAGCGCTTTATTAAAATAATATTTGGCTTTTTTTAAATTATAAGCACCCTCATTGTTAACATTAAAATAATAATTTCCTATACTAACAGCTAAGTCGGCATCTTTGTTCACCAACAGAAACAATTGCGGAATTTTAAATGTATTCCATGAAACATTCCTCACAATTCTTCTCGCGTCGCTTGAGATAAATATTGCAGATATTACAACAATAAACAAGATAACGTACACGAAAACTTGTTTTGGTTTTGTTTGTTTCATGGTTAATTTTTAAGACAAAAGTACTTTGTCTTATAATTTCCAACCGTGGCTTACTAGAAAATCAGTAAATTGAGGAGACAGAGACGCAAGATCAACAAAAAAGTAATAATTGTGATCTCGCTTTTCAATTTCCCTATCTCTCTCTCTTTTTACAAAACTTAAAAACTCATTTTGTGCCGGTCTTGGATCTTTGTTCACAATAGATACAACAGACAATAAATCTGTTTGTATGTCGTCTCTTCTTTCTTTTCCAAATATCTCATACAAAAGCGCTGCGCGATAAAAGTGACTATACGGTGCAAATTGAGCAATATGACTGTTCACACCAGACTGGTCACGTAAATACAGGTCAATAGATTTTTGAAACAAACCCTCAAATTCTTCAACCAAACTTGGATTATCTATGGCAAGCACTCCTGTATGGAAACCTTGCCAATGGAAATGTCCTGCTTTAGATCTCACCCATAAAGGATTCTCCGAAAAAAACAGGTTGTCGCTTTTTTTAAGAAGTTTCTCTACTTTACTCGTGTATTCAATGCGCTTATCGTCTAACAGCTCTTTGTTGTTTAATAATTCACTGCTATACCATAATGCAACACTAAGAACAGCCAATGAATTTGGATGAAATTCGTAGGAAAATTCTGCTAAACGCTTTAAGGCCAAGGATTGATTACCTTCTTTTGCAAATGATTCATACGGTTCGCCGGTGAAAATTTCTTCAAATATTCGCAAACTGGCATCTTTGTAATAAAGCGCGAGCAAAGCATCTACCGCCCAACTTTTTAAATACGACCCTACGGACGGATCTGCAATTATGCTCTTTAACATTCTAACTGACAGCTGCTCATTTAATTCCCCTCCTTTATCAAAATAATTTCTAGCAATCAATATGCGTGCAATGTTCCTGTCCTGTTGTTCAATAGATTCTACTGCAACCTTTTCAAGAGATTCTATTGCGGCATCAAAATCACGTTCTGTTGTTGCTTTAAACCCAATATCTATATACGGCTGTATGTATTGTTTGTTTTGCGCGGTATCCTTTTCAATATATGAATATTCTGGCATTTTATCACCATCAATATCAACGATATCATCATCAATATTAAAACTATGATAAACGCTAACGCCAAACAAAATCAGTAGTACAATCGCAACAACTACAGAAATTATAACTATTTCGTTATATGTATACTTATTATTCATTGTTTAGGACATTGTTTGTGAAATCTTTTTATCCCTAGACCTTATGAACAAGATCTCAACAACAAAACTACCCAGAGATAAACAACCTTTGCAATACAACCACCACAAACACACGAGTGTGTTGTGACCATATATACAACGCAATAAATGATTAGATTTCAACAACAATAATTCTTGCGCAACATGCAAAAATCATTGAGTATCTCAATTTACGGATCTCCACCACCACGCGGAGCAGGGCGAGGTGGTGGAGGAGTGTCAGCTTGTACTTTTTCTGTCGGATCAAGTGAGACAGCGTTGTCTGACAAATTCTTGTTTGTCACAAAATAAACCAAGACAGCTGCCGCAACAAGTACAGAAATGAGTAACACAATTTTTATGACCTTTTTAGTACGACTCTGCATTATCTATATGATACGACACCTTCACGGTAATCACAATTTGGGGTGTGGATAAAAGATAACATTTGTTATAATCGTTTTGTTAAATTATTATGTTGACCCCGATAGTGAAAAATCACCCCCAAGACAACTGAAGCCACGCCGCCTAAGGGGCTCTGTCCATCTGGCATTCATTGTCGGAGCAAGCATTGACACAAAACACTACAGGTGTACACTTAAGGTACACTTATCTGTAACATAATTTAAATATGATTACTCGTTTTGTTGGCATAAAACAATTTCGCCAAAACATGGCAAAAATTTCTGATCAGGCGCGCAAAAAGAAAGAGCGCTTAATTGTGTTGCGCAAAAATAAACCTATCTTTGAGCTTCGTCCAATTCAAGCAAAAGACGCTCTTTTTGAATTCTATAAAGATATAGAAAAAGCGCGCGCAAGTGCTCGTGCCGGTAATGTATACACGCATGATGAAGTAAGAAAAATACTTGGTCTATGAGTATCCGTTTAGTATATGATCGCCACGCCATTGAAGACCTCAAATTACTTCCTCTCAAAACCGCTGATCGTATTACCGCAAAAATTAAATGGTACACGACGCAAAATAGCCCTCTTTGTTTTGCTAAAAAACTGAAGCAACCATTTGATGGACTTTATCGCTTTCGCATTGGAGAATATAGAGCAATATTTGAAGTTACTCATGGTCAAAAAATTAGGGTTTTGGTAGTTTTACGCATCAAACACAGAAAAGATGTATATTAAAAAGATGGCCCTCGTAGCCCCGATGCTCTAGTCGGGGTCCCGACTGAAACGTCGAGATTCAATGGATTCCAGTACTAAAATGTCCCCATAGTTTAACGGATAGAACACAGGCTTGCGGAGCCTGAAATCGAGGTTCGATTCCTCGTGGGGACACTTCATAATCAAAAAATCCGGTAGTTGCCGGATTTTTTGATTATGAAGATTTGTTTACTAAAAGCGTCAGCCGCGATTTCTTCCGCGCGGCAGTATTTTTTTTGATAATCCCCCGCTTTGCCGCCTTGTCAATTGCCTTATACGCAACCGGGAGTAACTCCGCGGCATTTTTATTCTTTTTCTCTACAACAAATTTTTTCACACCCTTAACCGCCTCGCGCATCGCGCGACGACGTCTGTCATTAAACACTTTCTTGCGCGCAGACGCACGCAACACTTTTTTCGCTGATTTCGTTATAGGCATAGTTTAGGCTCTAGGCTTTAGGCGCTAGGCATTAGGGGTTAAATTTGAAATTATTTTGTTAAGCATTTTCATAATTTCTTCTAATAGAGAATCTGCTGTTATATAGTCTAGGTTTTTTGTTTCTTCTAACTGTTTGGCAATTTCTATTTGTGTTTCCAATTCACCTCCTGACCCAAAAGAAATGAGGAAAAATCTTCTACTCTCTTTGTGTGTGTTACGTAATTTTCCTTCTGCTATGTTTGATGGGATGGAAATGGCGGCTCGACGCATTTGGGAAGTAAGTCCGTATATTTCTTCTTTTGGAAATTGTTTTGTTAACTTATATACTTCTATTGTTAGTTTAATTGATTTCTTCCAAACTATTAAATCTTTATAAGTATTTATCTTCATTTTCCTAGAGCCTAACGCCTAAAGCCTAAAGCCTAGCGCCTTATCTGTCACATAATCACAATAGCGTAACAAAATATAGAACCTTCTGCAAGGTCCATAAATACGCTATGATATAGACAATGATCGCGCAAATTACGGGAAATATTACCTACAAAGGCAGTAATTTCCTGCTTATTACAACAAACGGAATAGGATATAAGGTGTACGTACCCCACGACATCATAACGGAAGCTCTCCCTGAAAAAGATATTTCGCTTTGGACGCACCTTGTGGTACGAGAACATGAAATGGAGCTCTACGGATTTAGAGAAAAAAAAGAATTAGATTTCTTTGAACTGCTAATCGGTATTTCAGGTATCGGCCCCAAATCCGCGCTTTCTATTTTAAATCTTGCTGATGTTTCAAAGCTTAAGCAGGCAATTTTGTCAGGAGATGCAAGTTATCTTACAAAAGTCTCTGGTATTGGTAAAAAAAGCGCCGCTAAGATCATTCTTGAACTCAAAGACAGAATTAAGGATACTTCAGACAGGGCAGATGGAGAACAATTGCGCGGCGAAGAGGATACGCTTGACGCTCTCACCTCACTTGGATATTCAACAACACAAGCACGTGATGCTCTCCGCAACGTCAACGGTACAGATCTTGATACTGGAGAAAAAATTAAGGCAGCACTCAATCTTCTCTCGCGTTAGTAAGTATAACAAAAGTTTAATTTCTAATTCACCTAATTTCTATGGATTACATTCTCAGATTTATAAAAAAATACATACCAGAAAAATTTTTCAACAAACTTGCGCCAACATACCACTATTTGCTCGCATTCCTTGCCGCACTTGTATACAGATTCCCTTCAAGGAAAATATTTGTCATTGGTGTTACTGGCACCAAAGGAAAAACAACAGTTATAGAGCTTTTAGGCGCGATACTGGAAGAAGCTGGGCATAAAGTGGCATTTTCAAACACGCTCCGTTTTAAAATTAAAAATGAATCGCAAAGAAATATATTCAAAATGACTATGCCGGGACGTTTTTTTCTTCAGAGTTTTCTGCGAAAAGCTGTCAGGAAAAAATGCAATTACGCGGTTCTTGAAATGACATCCGAGGGTGCAAAACAATTCAGACATCGCTTTATTTCATTAAATGCACTTATTTTTACGAACCTAGCACCAGAACACATTGAATCTCATGGTTCTTACGAAAAATATCGGGAGGCAAAACTGTCTATCGCGCACGGGCTTAAACAGTCAAGTAAAAAAAGGAAATTTATTGTGGTAAATACCGACGACAAAGAAGCCGAGAAATTTTTGGACATATCAATCAAGGAAAAATATCGTTACGCGCTTCAAGACGCAGAGCCACACGAGTTGAAGAAAGAGGGTTTGTCTATGACATTTTACGACACCTTTATACAGGCTCATCTATCTGGCCTCTTTAATATATACAACATACTTGCAGCAGCGACGTGCGCAAGACAACTCGGCATTGGCATGGAAACAATTAAGCAAACGATTGAAACATTTAAAGGAATTCCTGGCAGAATGGAATACATTGATGAGGGGCAGGATTTCACAGTCGTCGTTGATTACGCTCACACCCCTGACTCACTTGAAAAAGTATATGACACATTTCATCGCGCGAAAAAAATCTGTGTTTTGGGCGCCGCTGGTGGCGGTAGAGATAGGTGGAAACGAAAAGAAATGGGAGGCATCGCTGAAAAATTTTGCTCTACGATTATTCTCACAGACGAAGATCCTTATGATGAAAATCCTATGGAAATAGTGCACAATATACAAGAAGGGATTACTCGACCAATCTCTCGCATTATTATTGACAGACGAGAAGCAATTAAAACAGCGCTTAAACGTGCAGAAATCGGAGATGCTGTCTTAATTACAGGAAAGGGAACTGACCCATATATTATGGGTCCTGCCGGAACAAAAATTCCGTGGAGTGACGCGGAGGTGGTGAGAGAAGAATTAAGAAAAATAGTATAGGCGCTAGGCTCTAGGCATTAGGCGCTAGGGTTAAATTCTATGCTGTATGAATATTTTTTTCCTAAAGCCTAACGCCCAATAACTAAAGCCTAATTTATGGATTTATTACGCTGGATTATATTCGTAATCATTACACTCTGGATTGTCTGGTTTTTAACCGGCGGTCAATACAGTGGAAAAACTGGGGAGCCTTTTTTGCGCCCGCCTGCGCCTCTTGATACCAGAGAAACATACGGTGAAATCCCCCTTCCCTTAGGTATTTCACAAGGAGGAAGCAACAATACTGACGAAGACGATTCCGACGATAATAAAATCTCGTCAATTTTTAAAGGAAGCATTAACTTTCAATTCGGCAATCCACGAGAAAAAGACTTTAACAAAGAATATATTGTAATCTCTGCGTCATATAACAACACACAGCCAGTAAACATTACCGGCTGGAAGTTGAAAAGCGCGCTAAGCGGAAAAAATGTGACAATCGGACAAGGAGTATATTTACCATTCTCTGGAATTGTTAACAAAGAAGCGGACATCTTCTTAAATCCTGGAGATAAAGCAGTAATAGCAACCGGACATTCTCCTAAAGGCGTGTCGTTCCGATTGAATACCTGTACCGGTTACTTTGAGCAATTTCAAAACTTTACCCCAGCACTGCCACAGCAATGTCCGCGGCCGGCAAATGAAGAATTCAAGGTTGGACTAGGAAGACTTAATGACACGTGTATTGATTACATTGAGCAAATACCTTCCTGTTTTGCGCACATACAAGCAGTCCCTATCGGACTCTCGGCAGAATGCAACGAGTTTATAAATAAAAATATTCACTACAATGGCTGTTTGCAAATTCACAAAAACGACTCCAATTTTTACAAACAGGAATGGAGAATTTTTCTAAAGCGAGATTCCGAGTTATGGAAAGACAGACGAGAAACAATCAAACTACTTGATACTGCAGGAAAAACCATTGATTCGCTGTCGTATTAAATCGTACGCACCCACTCATACTACTTACTCACTTGTCGCTTATCCATTAAATAACTCACCCTACTTATCCATACTTATCTATTGAACAATTAGCGCGAATCGTTCAATAAATGCGTAAGTGTTATAATTTAATTTAATTTAATTTAATTTTTAAATTAAATATCAATTTAATTTTGAAGTAAATATATGAAACGATGGAGCATAATATATAAGACCTTGGGTAATATAAGCCGTCTCAAAATTCTTAAACTGCTCTCATCAAGCCGACCACTTAGCGTTGGAGATATTACAGAAAAAATCAACATTTCGTTTACGGGCACCTCAAAACACCTTATACATTTACAACGTCTTGATGTATTGGAATCTGAAGGCACAATGGGTCACGTATATTACTCAATTAACAAAAACATGCCAAAAGATTTCCGCAAAGCCATTAACCTATTTCTTTAGCTTTAATTTACTTTTTGCTTACAAAATAATCTTACCTGTTAAACAATTATTGAACAATTAGCGCGAATTGTTTAATGAATAAAATAAATATATTAAAACAAACACGGGATAAATATCTGCGATTAAACATCAAGAATTCTAAACAGAACAATGCCAGCGGCAACAGCAACATTGAGTGATTCTTTTTTTCCTTTCATTGGAATCTCTGCAATAATATCGCATTTTTTAAGTACAACAGACGAAAGTCCGCGCACTTCATTTCCAAATATGAGCGCGGTTTTTTGTTTTGGACGTACAATCTTGTAATCTACTGATTGTTTTGATTGTTCAACACAGATTATATAAAAATCTTCTTTCCGTAATCGCTTAATAAGAATACTGACTTGAGGAACATGTTCCCACGACATGGTCTTTTCCGAACCAAGCGCAGTTTTTTGTATATCTTTCCGCGCTCTGCCAAATCTGTCAACAGGAGTCGGTGTATATCCTGCAAGATATATCTTTGAAACACCTACAGCATCTGCAGTTCTAAAAACAGAACCAACATTGTGCGCACTTCGGATATTGTGAAGTACAAGTGCTAAATGTATTTTGTGTTGCATATGTTTTTACTAGAGCATATTGGAAAACCCACTTTCCCAACATGCCCTAGTATATCAAAAAGAAAGAGGCTCCGTCCCTCTTCTAATGAAACGAGGGTTTAAAATATCAAACGTGATATAATTACTCCCATATGGTAACCATCTTTCCAGATTTGCTTGCATTTTCTCTCCTTGCGCCGTTTATTATCCGAATGTTTCTCGGCTTCTATTTTATTATGTGGGGATGGCATGCCATGCGGCAAAGAAATACCGATCAGAAAGGCAACATGCGACTCAAACAAGGTTTGGGATTCATCGGACTTGCAAGCGGTTTGTTTGTGCTTGCGGGTGCTTTTACACAAGTTGCGGTACTTGTTTTGCTTGGACTTCTTATTTATCTCTTAAAAACTTCGCACAATCGCCTGCCGTACATATTACTCCTCGGCATGGCTTTATCGCTTCTACTTTCTGGCGCCGGTATTTTTGCATTTGACTTGCCATTATAAAAGCACTTCGTCTTATATTAACTCCTCGGCTCGGCAATCTGAAAAACTCCACTTCGTTTCGTCTTTCAGGTTGCGCTCGCTCTACGTCGCTTATAAAAGCACTTCGTCTTATATTAACTCC
>Ga0187833_10002719_pt1 | contig 18692 bp, 16 predicted proteins | sample ETNtaG_37_FD_167968 | JGI IMG/M metagenome (GOLD analysis project Ga0187833, IMG submission 167968) | Marine microbial and viral communities from oxygen minimum zone, Eastern Pacific Ocean - ETNP2014_SV_400_PacBio MetaG (Illumina Assembly) | ecosystem: Environmental > Aquatic > Marine > Hypoxic...
CTAGAAGCATTATAATTGCTTTAGTTTCTATTACTGTGTTTAGCTTTATAGTTGAGTTAGAATTTTATAATTTTTTTTGTATTTTTATTTTCGTATTTTTAGGTGGTTTTATTTTAAGTTCTTTAGGTATCATTATTGGTTTATGGGCTGAAAAATTTGATCATATGGCATCTGCTACAAATTTTATTATAGTGCCTCTTTCTTTTTTATCAGGTACCTTTTATTCAATTGATAGGCTACCAGGTATTTTAAAAAGTATAAGTGAAATGAACCCCTTTTTCTATATCATTGATGGTTTTAGATATGGTTTTTTGGGCGCTTCAGATGGATCAGTAATATTTGGGTTTTTTTATCTTACTATATTAAGCTGCCTTTCTTGGTTTGCTGCGTTTATTTTGTTTAAAAAAGGTTATAAAATAAAATCTTAATCTATTTATGAGTTCAGTTCTTAATACATACACTAGGAAACCTATTTCTTTTGCAAAAGGAAAGGGCAGTTATCTCTATACAGAAAATGGAGATAAGTATCTTGACATGGTAATGGGAATAGCTACGAACCTGATTGGACACTCAAACGAATATTTATTAAAAGCCATTCAAGAACAATCAAAAAAATTAATACATATTTCAAACGCATTTGTTATACCAAGTCAGGAAAAATTGGCCAAAAGGTTAACCGACAATACCTTTGCCGATCTTGTTTTTTTTACTAATTCGGGAACAGAATCGATCGAAGCAAGCATTAAGATTGCTAGAAAATATTTCCATAAAATTGGAAAACTTGAAAAAAATAGACTTATTTCTATTCAAGGAGCCTTCCACGGGAGATCTTTGGCGGCGTTATTTTGTGCAAAAAATCCTAAACACATAGAAGGGTTTGGACCTAAAGTTGATGGTTTTGACCAAGTTCAGTTTGGTGATTATGAAGCAATAAAAAAATCAATTAATAAAAACACAGCAGGAATTATTTGTGAAGTTATTCAAGGTGAAGGAGGTATAAGACAATTATCTAACCAATATCTTAAAGGATTAAGAAAGTTATGTGATGAGCATGATATACTTTTAATTTTAGATGAAGTGCAAACTTTTTGCCGTACTGGTAATATTTTTGCATTTGAAAAATCTGGAATTGTTCCAGACATTTGTTCAATAGCTAAGGGAATCGGAGGAGGATTTCCGCTTGGCGCTTGTTTAGTCACAAAAAAGGTATCGGTTGGTATGACGCCTGGAACTCATGGATCAACCTTTGGCGGTAATCCTCTAGCTATGGCTGCAGGACACGCAGTATTGGATATTATTTTTGAAAAAAATTTTTTTGAAAATGTAAAACAAAAAGGTGAATATTTTGATCAAGGTTTAAATAGGATTAAAGACAAGTATCCTATGATCGTTGATGAAGTAAGAGGGATAGCTTTCATGAAAGGGTTAAAGATGCTGGTCAATAATAACGAATTTATCAAAAAGTTAATGGACCACAAAATGTTAACTGTGAAAGCTGAAGAAAATGTTATAAGACTTTTTCCATCACTTTTATCAAGCACTAATGAATTACAAGAGGGTCTTGATAAGATAGAGAAGGTTTGCGAAGAAATGAGTTAGTTATGAGAAATTTTATAAATATTTCTGACATTCCAAAAAAAGAATTAAGATTTATTCTTGATAACGCTAAATCAAGAAAAGAAAAAAGATTTGGTCTAAATAAAAATGCAGTAGACTTGGATGCTCCTTTAAATGGAAAAATTTTAATTATGATTTTCGAGAAGAGAAGTACAAGAACTCGTATTAGCTTTGATTTGGCTGTCAAACAACTAGGAGGGAAGTCATTAATATTAAATCCAGATGAAATTCATTATGGGAGCGGTAATGAAAGTTTATACGATACTGCAAAAATATTATCTCAATATGCTGATATTGTAATGTTAAGGACGCATGCTCACAAAAATATTGTTGAGTTTGCTAAGCATACAGATATTCCTGTTATTAATGGTTTAACAGATCTAAGTCATCCGTGCCAAGTAATTGCTGATGTTATGACCATAGAAGAACTTAAGGGACCAATTGAGAATAAAAAAATAACTTGGATTGGCGATGGAAACAATGTTGTTTTTTCCCTTATCGAGGCAGCAGTTCAATTTGACTTTGAATTAAGTATTGCTTGTCCAAAAAAATATCAACCAAATAAAAAAGTTCTTCAGTGGGCTAAAAAAAATAAAGGAAAAATCTTAATTACTGAAGATCCTTTTATAGCGGCAAAGGCCAGCGATTGTATTATGACGGACAAGCCGGTAAGTATGGGCGATAAAACAAACAAAAGTAAAAAGAAAAAAGCTCTCAAACCTTATCAAGTAAATAAAAAAATAATGAACGCCGCATCCAAGGATGTGATATTTATGCATTGTCTTCCAGCCTCATCTTTTGAGGTTACGAAGGAAGTTATTTATGGAAAACAATCCACAGTTTGGTTAGAAGCTTTAAATAGAATTCATGCACAAAAAAGCATTATAGAATGGTGTCTTAAATAAATATTTAATTTAATGGCAAAGGATTATCAGTATTTTTATTCATGTATAGGATTACAGCAGCTCTTTCTTTTATATTTTTTAGCCCCGCAAAAGACATTTTAGTTCCCTTTATCCAATCTTTTGGTTTTGTCAAAAAACCATTCATTTCCTCAAATGACCATGGTTTTCCATATGCTGCCATTCCCTTAGAATATTTGTAATCAGATACAGAACCAGTTTGTTTTCCTAGCACACCCCATAAAGCTGGACCAATTTTATTACTTCCCCCTTTGGTAATGCTATGACAGGCAACACATTTTTTGAAAACTTTTGCGCCTTCATCTGCGCTTGTTGAAGCAAATAATGTTATAATATTTTCAGATTCCGAATTTTCAGCGCTTGTTTTGGCTGTTCCAGTAGTGGTTACAGCAGTTACTTGATAAGCAGATTTTTCAGGTTTATCCACATGAAATATTGCGTCTACAATTTTATTAATTCCTAAAACTAAGATTATAACTAATACAATAGAAGCAATAATTTTATTCATTTTAATAAGTTTTATAAATTTAGTACAACTCTATTCTAATCTAAGTTATATCATGACTTGTATTAATAAAATGGACTTTTAGACGCATAATTTTGTTATTTTATGAAAAATACTGTAATAATAATACCTGCACGTTTGGCCGCAAAACGTTTTCCTGGTAAACCCTTAGCAAAGATCAAAGGTTTACCCATGGTAGTACATACTGTCAATCGTGCTAAAAAATCCATGGTCGGTGAAGTAGTAGTTGCTACTCCAGATAATGAGATTGCTGAAGTTGTAGAGAAAAATGGAAGTCGAGCTATTCTAACTCAACACGATCATCTATCTGGTTCAGATCGAGTTTATGAAGTGTATCAGAAAAATTTTGGTAATAATGTAGATATAATATTTAACGTGCAGGCAGACAATCCTTTGTGCGATCCAAATTCTATTTCAAAGCTGGAAAAGCATATGAGAAAAAATAATTGTTCCTCTGTAGGAACGCTAGCTTCTTCTCTAAATCAAGATGAAATCAATAATGAAAATGCTGTAAAAGTCGAAGTTACTGAATATCTTAAAGAAGATAGTTTTTTAAAGGCAAAGGATTTTTTTCGTATAAGAAAAAATTTTAAAAATCAAAAAATTTATCATCACATTGGAATATATGCTTACAACAAAGAGATTTTAAAAGAGTATGTAAATTTGAAAAGAACTACACTGGAAGTAGAACGAAAACTTGAACAAATGAGATTTATTCAAAATAATATAGAAATTTTAGTGGCCTATTGTCACTCAAATGCATTAAGTGTAGATACGCGAGAGGATTTAAATCGATTAGAAAAGGAAATGGGTTAAGTATGACACAAACTATAGCAGTTCAAGGTGGCAAAGGTAGTTTTTCACATTCAGCCGCATTAAAAATATTTAAAAACCCCACGATGAAATTTTGCGCCACTTTCGAAGAAGCATTTTTATTGGCAACCCAAAAACCAGAAATAAATTTAGTTCTACCATCTGAGAACACAATTGCAGGTAGGGTTCCCGGTATTCATTCGCTCTTGAAAAAATATTCCCTACAGATTTATGCAGAGCATTTTGAAAAAATTAGTCTTAATTTACTTGCTGTCAAAGGAGCGACACTAGGCTCAATTAAATTTGTTCATTCACATATTCACGCACTTGGTCAATCCTCTCGTTTTATCTTAAGTCAAAACTTTAAGGAAGTGGTCGAGTCCGATACAGCCTATAGCGCGGAGCATGTTGCAAAAATTAATAAAATAAGTGATGCAGCAATAGCGAGTGAACTAGCAGCAAAAATTTATGAACTTCAAACATTAAAATCAAAGGTTGAGGATGAACCAGGCTCTAACACAACACGGTTTCTTGTTTTAGGAAAAGAACCGAGGCATCCAGAATTTATTAAGGAAAAAAATTTTATAACCAGCGCTATCTTTCAATTAAAATCAATTCCTTCAGCTCTCATGAAAGCACTTTCTGCATTTTCAGGGTACGGAATTAATTTATGTCGACTCGAATCTATTTCTCTAAAAAATACCTTTAAACAAGTTGCATTTTATATAGAGATTGAAAAACATATAGAAGATCCAATGATGCAAAAAGCCTTAGAGGAATTGGGTTTTCATACGAGCGATTTAACTATCTGCGGATGTTATTCTGCGGATTCTTATAGATTAAACAATTAATTCACAACCTATAAGTATGTTGTGGTTTTTATTTTGATACTGATATAATAAAGTGGGGTTGTCGGGTGGATTTTGTAGAACAATCAGTTCAGACTAGAAATAGAGCAGACTTAACTACAGACTTCAGGTCGTGCAGCCCCTAGCTAATTATGGGAAAAATTATACAGAAAGTTTTAGCATTAAAATACAGACCGGCTTCCTTTAAGGAATTAATTGGCCAAGATATAATGGTTGAAACCATAACTAATTCAATCAAGTCGAAAAATTTACCAAATGCTTGGATGTTAAGCGGAATTAGAGGTGTGGGTAAGACAACCACCGCTCGTTTAATAGCTCAAGCAATAAATTGTAAAAAAGATTTTATTCAGGGAGAGAAATGTAATTCCGAAGAAAAACATTGTAGTTGTAAGGAAATTAATGAATTTAAAAATTTAGATGTAATAGAAATTGATGGCGCTCAGCACACGGGGGTTGATTCTACAAAAGAACTTATAGCATCTTGCTTATATGCGCCAACAACAACAAAATATAAAGTGATAATTGCAGATGAATTTCAAATGTTAAGTAAAAGCTCTTTTGCGGCCTTATTAAAAACACTAGAAGAACCACCTTCACATTTAAAATTTATTTTCTGTACTACGGAGGTGAAGAAAATACCTGTTACTATTATTTCTAGGTGTCAAAGATTCGATTTACATCGAGTGCCCATAAGAGATTTGGTAGAAAATCTTAAAAAAATTTCAAAGGTAGAGAATGGAAAAATATCTGAAGGCGCATTAATCGTCCTTGCAAAGGCCAGCGAAGGGTCAGTTAGAGATTCATTATCTCTTTTAGACAGGGCGCTTGTTAGTCAAAATATTACAAAAAAAGAGATTGACGAAAGTTTTGTAAAAAAAATGCTAGGATTGGCAGATCGATCAAAGATTCTAAATTTATTAAACTTTATTTTTCAAGGAGAGGAAAAAAAATCTATAGCACAACTAAGAGAAATGGTAAACGAAGGCATTGAACCAGCCAATTTTTTAAACGATTTTTTAGAAATGATATATTTTATACACCAAAAAAAAAGTATTGGAAATATTGATTACGATTTATCTATATCGGAGACGGAACAAGAAATTATTAATACAATTTCAAATGACGTAAACGTTTCAACGTTGATAATTTTTTGGCAACTTATTTTGAAAGTACTAGATGAACTATCACTTGTTACTAGTCCAATTTTATCTCTTGAGATGTTAATTGTTAGATTAGTTCATTTAAAGGAAATGCCTTCTTATGAAAATATATTAGAATTGTTAAAAAAAAATAACATAAATCAAGATGAAGTTAATAATACGAAAATTGATCTTGATATCAATAAAAAAAAATTTATAAACGAAGAAAATGAAATTAAAAAAATTTCCAAAGATCAAATAAAGAACACGACACAAACTAAACCAACTTTATCATTTTTAAATCAAAAAACTTTAGAAAAGGGCATGGATAAAAAAAAAGTTTTATCATTTGAAGATTTAATCTTTTTATCATCAATAAAAAAAGAAATTCAATTAAAATATGATTTAGAGAACAATGTAAATTTAATTAAATTTTCTGAAGGAAAAATCGATATAAGTTTTAATGAAAAATTGGATAAAAATTTCGTTCGAAATCTATCCGAAAGATTACTTGAATGGACAGGTAATAGATGGGTAATAACTTTAGCAAAAAAAACAGGTCAAAAAACTTTTTCTGATATGAAAAAAATAAAAAAAAAAGAATTACTTAATCAAGAAAAAAAAGGAGAAATTTACAAAAAATTTAAAAATATTTTTTCAGATATAGAATTATTGGAAGTTAAAAAAAAAGATTAAATTATGCCAGATTTTACAGACTTAATATCACAAGCAAAAAAGATGCAGGAGAAAATGAAAGAAACTCAAGAAGCCCTTAAAAAAATTGAAGTTGAGGGAGTATCAGGAGGTAATGCTGTTAAAATAATTATGAATGGTGATGGGGAGTTAAAAAAAATTGCCTTTGATGATGCTTTGTTTAAAGAATCTAAAGAAATTTTTGAAGATTTAATTGTCGCTGCTCATAATGATGCAAAATCTAAACTAAAGAAAAAAACAACTGAGGAAATTTCAAAAGTTACAGGCGGTATTAACTTGCCTCCTGGGTTTAAACTTCCTTTTTAAGAAAAAAAATGGCTGATAATAATGTAAAAGAAATAGAGGATCTAATTAAAATAGTTTCAAAACTACCAGGATTGGGACCAAAATCTGCAAAAAGAATTGTGTTAAAACTTATAAATAGTAGAGAAGAATTAATTAAACCACTGACCAACACATTAGCTAAAGTTTACAAAAATATAGTTCGTTGTACAACTTGCGGCAATTTGAAATCTATAAATGCAAACTGTGTTTGTTCTAGTAATAAATATGATCAAATTTGTGTGGTGGAAAACATTGCTGATATGTGGGCTATTCAAAGTAGCGGAATATATAAAGGTCATTACCACATATTAGGCGGAACATTACCTTCTTTTGAAAGTAAAAATACTGAAAATGGATTATTAATTGAATCATTGGTTAATCGAGTTAAAAAAAACTCAGTCAAGGAGGTGATACTCGCGACGTCCGCAAGCATCGAGGGTGAAACAACTGCACATTACATATCAGACAGTCTAAAAGATACAAAAGCAAGAATAACAAGACTAGCAAAAGGGGTACCTGTAGGTGGAGAAATAGAATTTTTAGATGATGGCACCTTATTCTCAGCATTTAAAAATAGGGGTCCTGTAGTTAGTGGTTAGATTTTTTTAGACGTCTGTTTAAGTGAAGAATAGGTTCGGTATAACCCGAAGGCTGGTTTCTTCCATGAAAAATTAATTCACATGACGTTTTGAATGCTATTGATTTTTCAAAATTTGTAGACATTTTTTGATAACCAGATCTTCCAGAACGGAAATATGCAGGGTCATCTTTATTTTGATTATCTACAATTTTTGCCATTTTTTTCATTGTTTCTAGCACTTGTTTATTGCTACAAATTCCGTGATGAAGCCAATTAGCAATATGTTGTGATGAAATTCTTAAGGTCGCTCTATCTTCCATTAAACCTATATTATTAATATCGGGTACTTTAGAACATCCTACTCCTTGATCGATCCATCTTACTACATAACCCAAAATACCTTGTGCATTATTTTCCAGTTCTTTAGAAATTTCTTCTATTGACCAATTTATTCTGTCTGCGATTGGAATTGAAAGAATATCTGAAAGTTTTGCGGGTGTTCTACTTTTCAATTTCTTTTGTTCCAAAAAAACATCAACTTGATGATAATGTATTGCATGCAAAGTAGCAGCAGTAGGGCTAGGCACCCACGCAGTGTTTGCACCCGCTTTTAGATGTCCAATTTTTTGTTTAACCATGTCTGCCATTTTATCCGGTGCGGGCCACATTCCTTTTCCAATTTGAGCTATACCAGAAAATCCACACGATAATCCTACGTCAACATTATTATTTTCATATGCAGAAATCCATTTAGAAGATTTCATGTCACCTTTTTTTATCATGGGGCCGGCTTCCATTGATGTATGCATTTCATCTCCAGTACGATCTAAAAATCCCGTATTAATAAAGACAACTCTATTTTTTACAGCTCTGATACATTCCTTTAGATTAACTGTAGTTCTTCTTTCTTCATCCATTATTCCGATTTTAATAGTATGTTTTTTTAGTCCTAAAATATTTTCAACTTTTTCAAAAATTAAATCAGTAAACGCAACTTCATCAGGTCCATGCATTTTTGGTTTTACAATATAAACAGAATTTGTTTTAGAATTTCCTTTTCTTTTAAAGTCGTGGATTGACGCAGCAACAGTTATAAAAGCATCCATTATGCCTTCTGGAATTTCAGAACCATCTTTTAATAAAATAGCAGGGCTAGTCATTAAATGACCGACATTTCTATTCAACATTAAAGCTCTCCCAGATAATTTAATTTTATTACCGTTAGGTGCGATATATTTACGATCGGAATTTAATTTCCTTGTAAATTTCTTTCCATTTTTTTCCACTTCAGTTTGCAGATTACCCTTCATAAGTCCAAGCCAATTCTTATATCCAAGAACTTTATCTTCAGCGTCTATGGCTGCTACAGAATCTTCATGATCCATAATTGAAGTTATGGCAGACTCCAAGATTATATCATCTACTGCTCCCTTATCTTGAAGTTTCCCGGATCTACTATTTGGATCAAATTTAATGTCTATATGAAGGTTATTATTTATTAATAAAAGCGATGACAAATTATTTGATTTTTTAACGTACCCCACAAACTGTTTAGGGTTTTTTAGTTTCAAGCTTAATTGGCCGTTTTCAACTTTTGGAATTTCTAAAATATCTTTCCAGCTGCCCTTTTGTAATGGTATACAGGAATCTAAGATATTACGAGCGTACTCAATTACTTTTTTTCCTCGTATTGGATTATATTTATTTTCACGACTTGCCCCATCTGTTTCTGGAATTACGTCTGTTCCATATAAAGCATTATACAAACTTCCCCATCTTGCATTTGCGGCATTTAAAGCATATCGCGCATTCATTATTGGTACCACAAGCTGAGGTCCAGGAATTTTAGAAATTTCACTATCGATATTTTCAGTTTTGATTTGAAAGTTTTTTCCTTCTTTTTTTATATAACCAATATTTTCTAAAAAATTTAAATATTCTTTAACATCAATTTTCTTTCCTTTTTTACTTTTATGCAAATCATCGATTTGTTTTTGTAAATTTTTTCTAAATTCAATAAGTTTTTTATTTTTCGGAGCAAGTTCATGAGCACATTTGTCTAAACCAGTCCAAAATATTTTTTGATCAATATTCGTGCCAGGCAGAAGCTCGTTGTTAACAAATTTAAATAACACACCAGCGATAGATAATTTACCTTGTGAAATATAATTCATATTAAAGACAAAATTTTGTCACTAATAGTAGTATTTTTATTCATCGTTATAATATTCATGTATTTATATAATTAATCAAGTATTATCAAATTAGTTAAATGAAAAATTATTTAGAATTTGAGAGAGATATAAAAGTTTTAGAAGAGGAGTTAGAAAAATTAAAAGATCCTTTTAACAAGGAAGGTTTATCCGAAGTTGAAACTGACAAAATATCCCAAATTCAGAACGAGATTGATGATAAATTGAAGCTTTCATATGCAAATTTAAATGCATGGCAAAAAACTCAGGTTGCAAGGCATGAAGAAAGACCTAAAGCTAAATTTTTTATAGAAAATTTATTTACAAATTTTATTAATCTATCTGGTGATCGACATTTTTCAGAAGATGAAGCTGTGCTTGCAGGATTCGCTAAATTTCAAAGCAAATCGGTTCTAATTTTAGGTCAAGAAAAAGGAGAAAATCTTGATAGTAGATTAAAAAGAAACTTTGGAATGATGAGGCCTGAAGGTTATAGAAAATGCATAAGATTAATGAAGCTTGCAAATAAATTTAATATTCCGATAATATCATTTATAGACACACCAGGAGCGTATCCTGGAATTGGAGCTGAACAAAGGGGTCAGGCTGAAGCAATAGCGAGTTCCATAGAATGTTGCATGTCATTACAAGTTCCAATAATTTCTATTATCATTGGAGAAGGTGGATCTGGCGGAGCAATTGCTTTAGCATCAGCGAACAAAGTAATTATGCTCGAGAATGCGATTTATTCCGTTATATCTCCGGAAGGTTGTGCTTCTATATTATGGAGAGATCCAAGTAAATCGTTGGAAGCTGCTCGAGCAATGAAGTTAACTGCAAACGAGCTCTTAAAAATGAAAATTATTGATGAAGTAATTAAAGAGCCAATTGGTGGCGCCCATCGAAATAAAGAACAAGTTGCATCTTCTACTAAGGCAATATTAATAGAATATTTAGAAGAATTTAAAAAATATACAAGAGATGAAATATTTCGGCAAAGAAAAGAAAAGTTTTTAAGCATTGGAAGGCAGAGAGCATTTACAATATTTTCTAAGGAACGCGATTGGATTGTAAAAGATAATTTTTTTGTATTTGCTAAAGAAATTTTATTTAAGTTTAAAAAAGAACTATTAATAAGTGTTTTGTTAATATTGATGGGAATTATATTTTTAATTTAATAAATTACAAGGCACCACAACAATGCTTGTATTTTTTACCTGTTGCGGGGCATTTCAAATTTCTGGGTATTTTTTTATTTTTATTAATTACCAATAAGCATTTAGGACTATTTTTTAATTTCTCTTCTAATATATTTGAATTTTTAATCGGTGTTTTTTCTTGAGCAACTATTTCTAGATTATTTAAAAAAGTTATAAGATCGATTTTAATTTTATTTAATAAAGATTCAAAAAGCTTAAATGCCTCTCTCTTAAATTCTTCAAGAGGATCTTTGGAAGCATAACCTCTAAGCCCTACAACCTGCCTTAAATGCTCAAGATATTGCAAGTGTGATCTCCATAAAAAATCAATGGTTTGCAATAATATTCTTTTTTCGAGTTCCAAGTTAGTAATATCATTAATTGTTTTAATTCTCTTGTTTCTAAATTGATCAAATTTTTCCTTAACTAAATTTTCAAATTTTTCATTTTTTAATTTTATAATATTTGTAAGTTCGACATCTTTAATTGATCGTCCCAATATAGGTTTTATTTTTGTCTTAAAAGCATCAATTCGGTTTTCTCTCTCATAGATTTTTTTTTCATTTGAGAAATCTTTTATTAGATCGACCAAAAATGAATTTATTATTTCACTTATATTATCTGATTTTAGAATTTCTTTTCTTTGTTCAAAAATTACTTTTCTCTGGTCGTTCATAACATCATCAAATTTTAATAAAGTTTTCCTTATGTCGAAATTTCTTGCTTCAACTCTTTGTTGTGCTCTTTCTAGCGCTTTATTAATCCAAGGATGATCGATTGATTCTCCTTCTTTTAAACCAAATTTTTTCATTATTGTATCAATTGATTCGGACCCAAATAATCGCATTAAATCGTCTTCTAAACTAATGAAAAATATAGAATTTCCTTGATCTCCTTGTCGTCCAGATCTTCCTCTTAATTGATTGTCAATTCTTCTACTTTCGTGTCTTTCAGTTCCTATAACAAATAGTCCACCAAGTTCTTTAACTTTACCTTTTTCTTCTTCGTTTTTTCCGTCTAAACTTTTACCACCAAGTTTTATATCCGTTCCTCTACCCGCCATGTTAGTGCTACAGGTTATTGCATTAAGTTTTCCAGCATCTGCAATGATATTGGCTTCCTTCTCATGATGCTTTGCATTTAGCACTGAATGTTTGATTTTCTTACTGTTAAGTAACTTAGAATAAATTTCAGATTTATTTATACTTGTGGTACCAATTAAAACTGGTTGACCTTTTATATTACAGCCAATCACTTTATCAATAATTGCTTTATTTTTCTCCTTTTCCGTTCGAAAAATTTGGTCGTTCCAATCTTTTCTAATCATTTTTTGATTTGTGGGAACCGAAACTACGGGAAGTTTATAAATATCAAAAAACTCTTCTGCCTCTGTTGCAGCTGTGCCAGTCATTCCAGCAAGTTTTTCGTATAAACGAAAATAATTTTGGTAAGTAATTGATGCTAATGTTTGGTTTTCACTTTGAATTTCAACTTTTTCTTTTGCTTCTAAAGCTTGGTGCAGACCATCCGAAAACCTTCGTCCTTCAAGAACTCTACCTGTGAATTCATCGATTAGCTGTATCCTGTTATCTCTAACAATATAATCGGTATCTTTAAAAAATAATAAATTTGCTTTAAGAGCCTGATTAGTATGATGGACTAAATTAATGTTTTGAGGATCATAAAAATTGTTATTTTTAAGAATTCCATATGTTTTTGACATTTTTTCAATACTATCTATACCTTTTTCAGAAAGCATAACATTTTTATTTTTTTCATCTAATTCATAATCATCTTTATTTAGTTGTTTAACAAATCTATTACATACAAAGTACTGATCAGATTTATTTTCTGTTGAACCTGAAATTACCAAAGGTGTTCTCGCCTCATCAATTAAAATACTATCTACCTCATCTACGATACAATAAAAATGGTCTCGTTGTACCATTTCTTCAATATTGTATTTCATGTTATCTCTTAAGTAATCAAAACCAAATTCGTTATTAGTTCCATAAGTTACATCACAGTTATAATTTTTTTTTCGCTCTACATCATCCATTTCATTTGTTATACATCCTACTGATAAACCTAAAAAATTGTATACTTTGCCCATCCAGGCGGCATCTCTTTTTGCTAAAAAATCATTTACAGTTACAATATGAACACCTTTTTCCAATAAGGCATTTAAATATGCTGGCAAGGTTGCTGCTAAAGTTTTTCCTTCTCCTGTTTTCTGCTCAGAAATCTTTCCTTGGTGAAGAATAATTCCACTCATTATTTGTACGTCAAAGTGCCTCTCATTTAAGGTTCTCCTTGCGGTTTCTCTGACGTACGCAAAAGCTTCTGGAAGAAGTTTATCCAGGCTTATTCCATTTTTAATTTTTGATTTAAACTCAAGAGTTTTTGATGGGAACTTTTCATCTGGAATATCTTTGATTTTAGATTCCCAGTCATTAATTTGTTTGACAATTGAGCTTAATTTATCAATATCTCTTTGGCTTGAGTTTTTTATAAATTTGCCAATAATTTTACCAATGTTTAACATAAAAAAATATATTGTTTTAATATAAGACTTATATAATCAATAATAAGAGATTTTAAATAGTAATGACCTTGAACTTAAAAAATTTATTTAACCCCAAAGTTAAAGTATCAAAAATGGGTGAATTTCAAGAATTACAGCCTATTAAAGGGCTTGAACTGTCAGCAATATCAGCAGATCTTTATGGCGACGGGAGAGACGATTTAACTTTATTTTTTTTTAGAGAAGGAGCTAATTTTGCTGCAGTATATACAACATCTAAAGTTACTTCCGCAAGCATCAATTGGAACTTGAGAATAAAAAGACATTTTGTAAAAGCGCTTATGGTAAATACACAAAATGCTAATACTTTTACTGGTGTAAAAGGAGCACAAGGTTTAAAAGAAATTGCTCACACTTTATCAAAATTTCTTACATTAAAATCATCTCAAAATCCCGAAGGAGTTAACGAAGTTGTTAAAATCACAGACTTGCTTTTTGCATCAACAGGAGTGATTGGTGGAGATTTTCCATATTTAAAAATAAAAAATAGAATTCCTATATTAGTAAAAAAATTAAGAGATGAACAGAATAAATATGTTTGGTTTAAGGCAGCTAGCGCGATAATGACAACGGATACAAGACCAAAAGTTGCCTACGAAGAATGTAAAATGGGAAACAAAATAATTAAAATTTCTGGAATTGCAAAAGGTTCGGGTATGATTGCTCCTAACATGGCGACCATGTTGGCGTTTGTATTTACTGACGCAAATATACCTTCCGTTTTTTTAAAAGCGATTTTAAAAAAAGTTACTTCAACGACATTTAATTCTATAACTGTTGATAGCGATACATCAACAAATGATATGGTTGGTATATTCGCTACAGGAAAAGCAAAAAATTCAAAAATATACAATGTATTAGATCCCAAACTACAAGATTTTGAAAAGGCTTTGCATAAATTATGTTTAAATCTTGCTAAACAAATTATTGTAGATGGAGAAGGTGCAAAAAAATTTATTACAATAAATGTAACAGGAGCAAGATCGGTAGCTATGGCAAAAAATGTTGGTTTCTCAATTGCAAATTCTCCTTTATTTAAAACTGCAATTGCAGGAGAGGATCCAAATTGGGGAAGAATTGTTATGGCAGTTGGAAAATCAGGAGAGAATATTATTGCAAATAAAATGCAAATAAAAATCGGAAATTATTTAGTTGCTGAACAAGGTAAAGTTGCAAAAGATTATGATGAGAACAAAATAAAGGAATATATGAATTGGAATTCGATTGATATTAAAGTCAATTTAAATATTGGAAACGGCAAATATATTGTTTATACATGTGACTTTACTCACGATTATATTGATATAAATGCCGACTATAGAAATTAATACTTGTTTTTTTTGAATAAAATTTAATAATACAATTATCGATGATTAAATATAATTTAATATGCAAGTGTGGCGAAACGTTTGAGAGTTGGTTTTCGAGTTCATCTGAATTTGATTATCTTTGTAAAAAAAAACTCGTAAGGTGTATTTATTGTGAATCTTCTTTGGTAAAAAAATCAGTGATGGCTCCTAATTTGCCTAGCAAATCAAATAAAATATCAAAAAAAAACAAATTAGAAAAAAATATAAAAAAACGACTTTTAGATTTTAGGAAATATATAGAAAAGAATTGCAGAAACGTTGGTGAAAATTTTTCTAGAGAAGCCAGAAGCATTCATTATGATAGAAAAACTTCTAAAGGTATATACGGCAAAACCACACCCGAAGAAGCATCAGAATTAATAGAGGAAGGAATAGAAATTATATCAATACCTTGGGTGAACAAGTCAGAAAACTAATTTTTTAAAAAAGTCGAAATATAATTTACAGAAGTATCGCTACTTTTACTCCATTTGTTTGATAATAAATTAAATTTCATACCAACTATCTCATCTGTCACAAAGTTATTTTTGTTTGTAATAATTTCTAAATCTTGTGGTGTCAAGAATTTATACCAATCATGAGTACCGATCGGAAGCCATCTCAAAATATATTCTGCTCCCAATATTGCAAATAAATAAGATTTTAAATTTTTGTTAATTGTTGCGACAAACATAATTCCATTTTTTTTAACTAATTTCGAACAATTTTTTATAAATAAATTTATGTTAGACACATGTTCTACAACTTCCATATTTAAAATTACATCAAATTTATTTTTAAAATTTAAATTTTCAGGTGAATATTGCATATATTTAATATTTAAATTCATTTTTTTCGAATGTAATTTTGCAACTTCAATATTATCACTAGAAGGGTCAATTCCTGTAACTATGGCTCCCAATCTATTTAATGGTTCACATAAAAGTCCTCCACCACATCCAATGTCTAAAATTTTTAATTTTTTTAGTGGTTTTGAACTATTTGTATTAAGCTTGAAATGAAAAATTAATTTTTCTTTTATAAATGCAATTCTAGCTGGATTAAAAAGGTGCAAAGGCTTAAATTTTCCACCCGGATTCCACCAATCCTTTGCCATTTTTGAAAATTTTTCTATTTCTATTTTATTTACTGTAGTCAAAATAATAATAATTTAGATACACTTGTACATTTTTATAATTAAGGGTATTTATTATTAAAAATTATACAAAGTAAATAAAATATTTTATCATGAAAAGGTTAGTCCTTAAGTTTGGCGGAACATCTGTCGGAACCATAGAAAAGATTAAGAAAGTAGCTAATATTATAAAAAAAAAATTTAGCGAAGGTAACGAAATTATCGTTATTGTATCTGCAATGGCAGGCGCAACAGATTTGTTAAAAAAAAAATCCAATTTAATTAGTAATAATTTTGATAATAAAGAATTGGACGTATTACTTTCTTCAGGCGAACAAGTTTCATGTTCACTTTTATCAGGAGCAATTATCGATTTGGGGCTTAAAGCGAGATCATGGTTAGGTTGGCAAATTCCAATTATTACAAATGACAACTATACATCGTCACAAATAATGAAAATTAAAATTGATGAAGTTTCAAATTTTATTTCAAATGGAGGCATAGCTGTAATTGCAGGTTTTCAAGGAATTTCGACCGAGAGTAGAATTACCACTCTAGGTCGCGGAGGTTCTGATTTATCGGCTGTTGCTGTTGCAAAATTTTTTCAGACAGATTCTTGTGAAATTTATACCGATGTAGAGGGAGTTCTTACAACAGATCCTTCTATAAATGAAAAAGCAAAAAAAATTGACAAAATATCCTATGAAGAGATGTTAGAAATGGCTTCTTTAGGTGCAAAAGTTATGCAACCAAATGCAGTTCAGGCTTCAATGATCGATAATATTCCAATTCATGTAAGATCTACTTTTTCAGAAAAGGCTGGAACAAAGATAATTTCTGACAGTGAGATTGATTATAACAAAGTAGTAACGGGCGTAGCTTATTCCAAGAACAATGCCAAAGTTTCTATTGTTGGAGTTGTAGACAAGCCTGGTGTTGCAGCGGATATATTTGAACCAATAGGAAAAAATAATATTAATATTGATATGGTAATTCAAAACACTTCTTTAGATGGCAAAAAAGCTAATATAACTTTTACTATTAAACGAGAAGATTTAAAGAAAACATTGGGTTTAATTGAAAAAAATAAACAAAAACTAAATTATAATAAACTAATACACGATGATAAGCTTGCAAAAGTGTCTATAATTGGTGCAGGTATGCAAGCTAACAGTGGAGTTACACATAAAATGTTTAGATCTTTGGCAGACGAAAAAATAAATATTTTAGCAATTTCGACTTCAGAGATAAAAATTTCTGTTTTAATTCGAGAGAATTTGACTCAAAGAGCAGTAAAAACATTACATAAAACATTTAAACTTAACTAATAAGTTAATGAGCATAAGACCATTCCGAGATATTGAAAGAAGAAGAACTAAAAAGATTAAAGTCGGCAAAGTTGAAATTGGTGGTGACGCTCCAATATCTGTTCAGTCCATGACAAATACTTTAACAACAGATATAAATGCTACAATTAAACAAATCAATGAACTAACCGAGGCAGGCGCAGATATTGTAAGAGTGTCTTGTCCCGACCAAGACTCTTCATTAGCATTAAAAAAAATTTTAAAACATGTTGAAGTACCTATAGTGGCAGATATTCATTTTCATTACAAAAGAGCAATTGAAGCTGCAAATTCTGGAGCAAATTGTTTGAGAATAAATCCTGGAAATATTGGATCAATTGAACGCGTACATGAAATACTTAGAGCTGCAAAAGACAACAACTGCTCCATAAGAATTGGAGTAAATGCTGGATCTTTAGAAAAAGATTTGTTGGAAAAATATAAAGAACCTTGTCCCCAGGCACTTTATGAAAGCGCTCTTAGAAGTATTAAAATTTTTGAAGATAAAGATTTTTTTAATTTTAAAATAAGCGTTAAATCTTCAGATGTATTTTTGTCAGTAAAGGCATATAGATTACTATCTAAAAAATGTGACTATCCAATTCATCTGGGAGTAACAGAAGCCGGTAGTCTTATACCTGGTAGTATCAAATCATCTATTGGAATAGGCATGTTATTAATGGAAGGAATAGGAGATACAATAAGATGTTCGCTAACAGAAGATCCAGTTAAAGAAGTTAAAATTGGTTATGAAATTTTAAAATCCTTAAATTTAAGAGGTAAAGGCGTGAATATTATATCTTGTCCAAGTTGTTCGAGACAAGGTTTTCCCGTGGTTGATACGGTTAAAATTTTAGAAGAAAAACTTTCACATATTAAAGAGCCAATAACATTGTCAGTAATAGGATGTGTTGTTAATGGTCCAGGTGAGGCGATTTTTTCGGAAATTGGATTAACAGGTGGAGGAAAAGATGGTCATATGATGTATCTTTCTGGTTTGCCTCATCATAAAGTAGCAAGTGAAAAAATAATTGAAGAAGTTATTAGTATGGTTGAAAATAAGTCAAAAGAACTTAAAAGTAATTAAGTTACAAAAAATGATTCCCATTAAGAAAATAAAATTAATCGTTGATACATACAAAACTTTGGAAAAAGAACTTGCGTCAGGTAATATTGACAAAAAAAATTTTGTTGAAAAATCTAAAGAATATTCAAGTATTGGAGAAGTTATTAATGAAGCAAGAAGTTATATAGGCCTTGAAAAAGAAAAAAAAGGGTTAGAAAAAATTATAGATGAAAAAGGCGGAGATAAAGAAATTGTTAAATTGGCAGAAAATGAACTAATTCAATTATCAAAAAAAAAAAAAGAGAATGAAAAAAAA
>Ga0187833_10002724_pt1 | contig 18686 bp, 19 predicted proteins | sample ETNtaG_37_FD_167968 | JGI IMG/M metagenome (GOLD analysis project Ga0187833, IMG submission 167968) | Marine microbial and viral communities from oxygen minimum zone, Eastern Pacific Ocean - ETNP2014_SV_400_PacBio MetaG (Illumina Assembly) | ecosystem: Environmental > Aquatic > Marine > Hypoxic...
GAGTGCATACGTAAATCATTAATTTAACTGCCATTAATAAATATATTAAGATTAAATTCATAGTACTCTGATTCCAATTTTCCCAATTCAATATATTATTAAATCATAATCCTGTTATACCTAGCTAGAATCTACCTGATTTAAACCATAAAATTGTTTTATTAAGCCCATCGTTAAGAGAGATATTAGGTTGCCAATTTAGTAACTTTTTTGCCTTAGAAATATCTGGACAACGACGCTTTGGATCATCTTCAGGAATGGGCGAGTAAACTATATCGGAATCTGAACCAATTATTTCCTTAATAATCCTAGCTAAATCAATGATGCGTGTTTCAATATTATTCCCTATATTTACTACCTCTCCATTAAGATTGTTCATGCCTGCTAGTCTTAATATTCCTTCTACTTGATCACTAACAAATATGAAACTACGCGTCTGATTTCCATCTCCAAAAACGGTAATAGGTTCCCCTGTTAAAGCTTGTTCTATAAAACGTGGAACAACGCGCCCATAAATGTCGTCAGATCTCATAAAAGGGCCATAAGTATTAAAAATTCTCACTATCCTTGTATCGATTCCATGCTGTAATGCATAAGCTTTAACATATGCTTCTCCAGCACGTTTAGATTCATCATAACAACTTCGAGGGCCTATTGGATTGACATTACCAAAATAGCTTTCTAGAGTAGGGATAAAATTTGGATCTGGATCTCCATAAACTTCGCTAGTAGAAGTATAAAGAAATCTTGCATTTTGTTTTTTTGCAATACCTAAAGCAATCCAAATTCCTAATGTATTTGCTTTAAGTATTTGTATAGGATACTTCTCGAATTCAAAGGGGGATGCTCTAGATGCCAAGTGCATAACAATATCAAAATCCTTGTTTAAATTCAAAGGTGTAGATATATCATGCCGCAGAAATGTAAAATTATCATTTTTTTTCAAAAGTTCAATATTTGATGCTAGTCCTGATGCTAAGTTATCAATACATGTTACTATAGCAGATTGCTCAACAAGTACCCTGGAAATCCATGAACCTAAAAATCCTGCTCCCCCTGTGATAAGAATCTTTTTTCCATGAAAATTAATTCTTGATTTATTAAGGTGACTATTGATGTTATTTATATCATTCATTATCTTATAATTCCTTTAATTATTTAGAAGATAATTTAAATATTTTCTAAGTTCCGGCCCTATTTCTTTATTTAACAGCGCAATTTCAATTGAACACTTAAGCCAATCAAACTTAGTGCCAATATCATAGCGTTTTCCTTTGAATTCATATGCATAAATTTGTTGTTCAGCATTTAAAATTCTTAGAGCATCAGTGAGTTGTATCTCACCCCCCACACCAGGGTTAACTTGTTTTATACACTTAAAGATTTTAGGGGAAAGAATATATCTCCCTATTATACCTAAATTCGAAGGAGCATTTTCAATAGTAGGCTTCTCAACTAGATCATCAATCCTATAAACTTCTCCGTCTAACGTTCCTTTTATTATCCCATAACTGGGTATTTTATCATTATCAACTTTTTCAACAGAGATAATAGACCGATTATAATTATCATAAACATCAATAAGCTTACGAGTACATGGAATTTCATTGAAAGTAATTGTGTCCCCTAGCAAAACAGCAAATGGTTCATTCCCAACAAAGCGTTCCCCGCATAGTATAGCATCACCTAACCCATTTTGTTTCTTCTGTCGGATATAGTGGATTCTCCCCATATTTGAGATGTCTTCAAGTTCCTTTAAATAATCACTTTTTCCACTATTATTTAAAGCCAACTCTAACTCAATACTACGGTCAAAATGATCTTCAATAGCGCGTTTTCCACGACCTGTTATTATTAAAATATCCTCTATTCCACTTGCAACAGCTTCTTCCACAACATATTGGATTGTAGGCTTATCATAAACTGGAAGCATCTCCTTCGGCTGAGCCTTGGTAATAGGAAGGAAACGAGTGCCAAAACCTGCAGCGGGAATTATAGCTTTCATTTTCTACCCTCATACTTCTCGAAGATACTGATGAAGATTAAATCTTCAATTCCTGGATTATAAACTCTATGAAATGTTTTCTTTGGGATAAGGATGATATCCTCCTTGTTTACCTTTAATTTCTTGTTGTTAAGCAAGATGGAACCACTTCCATTAGAAAAATAATAAACTTCTTCTACATTATTATGGGTATGACCTGTTGTTGTTTTACCGGGGAATAATATAGTCAAAGACGCAACAAGGTGCTCCATCTCAATATCGTATACTTCATAGCGTTCATCTTTTTTCACCAGCTTACCTTTTTTGGAAAATTCTTTTAATGGTATAATCATTACCAGCACACACCTTCATAATCAAATGCTATTTTTGCCTCTTCTATTTTTCGTCCATCAATTACAACTTTTCCCCTGTATAATTCTTCAGTCTTAAATTCTTCCCATTCTGTTACAATTAAAATGTATTTACCTTGTTTAACAGCTTCTTTCGCTGATGTATAAAATTTTAAGTTATTTTTTCCGCTAAAAATCTTTTTTGCTTCGTCTAAAGCTGCCGGGTCAGTTACATGAACGTGGGCCCCAAGATTTAAAAGATGTTGGATTATTTTTATTGAAGGAGCTTCACGCATATCATTGGTCCCTGGTTTAAAAGCAAGACCTAATATTATGACATTCACATCTTTCAGAGATTTTATTTTACGCTCTAACAGCTCAATCATACGTAAAGGTTGTGTCTCATTTAGTTCTAGTGCTGCATTTAAAACAATTGGATGGTAATAAACCTCCTTGGCTTTACCCACTAATGCCTTAACATCTTTAGGGAAACAACTACCACCAAAACCCAGTCCAGCGTTCAAAAAATTCGGCGACACCCTAGAGTCCATCCCCAAACCTTTAGCCACCTCATATACATCAATCCCCAGCTGCTTACAAATATTTCCTATCTCATTAATGAAACTAATTTTAGTAACTAAAAAAGAGTTAGTCGAATATTTAATCATCTCAGCAGTCCGTGGATTGGTATTCAGGATAGGACTATCAAAATAGGAATATAACTCTCGCAAAAGAATTTCGGAACGTTCATCTATACAACCAAGGATTATTCTATCTGGATTCAAAAAATCCTGAATTGCTTTACCCTCTCGAAGGAATTCAGGGTTCATTGCAACTCCAAAATCTTTACCAACTTTCTTACCAGAATATCTCTCTAATATGGGGAGAACAGAGTGCTCAGTAGTTCCAGGTATTACAGTACTTTTTACTACTACCAAATGATATTCTTTTTTATCTTTGATAATTTTCCCTATATCCTTACATACCTCATCAATATACTTTAAATCAATATAATCAAGTAATCCTGATGGTGTTCCAACGCTTATAAAGGATATTTCAGAATTCATTATAGCATTTTTCAAGCTAGTAGTGGCCTGAATTCGATTCTCCTTAATATTCTTTTCTAAAATTCCCTTAAGATTTTCTTCGTAAATAGGTGGTACGCCCGAATTTATCTTATTTACTCGCTCAGAATCTATGTCAACACATATAACTTTGTGTCCTAGATCTGCAAAGCAAACACCCGTCACAAGGCCAACATAGCCCGTACCTATAACTGAAATCTTCATGATTCGAAATGATCCCTAAAACATTTAAAACCTTTCCATATACCTTTATATAAAGAAGGCATTATTTAACCTAGTGATAAATTGACTAAAATAACAGTATTATTGCCTTGTTTAAACGAAGAAAAAACAGTTGGTTCGTGTATTTATTCGGCTAAAGACGCTCTTAAGAAAATTGGAATGATTGGGGAGATAATTGTAATAGATAACGGATCAACGGATAGATCAGCTGAAGAAGCAAGAAATGCAGGTGCCAAAGTAATTATTGAGCCTAATAAAGGTTATGGAAATGCCTACTTACGGGGATTCAATAATACGACCGGCGACATTATCGTGATGGGGGATGCCGATGGAACCTATCCTTTCGAAACTATACCTTCGCTAATCCAACCAATATTAGATGGAAATTCCGATATAGTAATAGGTTCTAGATTAAAGGGTAAGATTTTTCCAAAAGCAATGCCTTGGACTCACAAGTACATTGGTAATCCCCTCCTTTCCTTCCTTTTAAACTTACTGTTTAAAGCAGGAATATCCGACGCACATTGTGGTTTACGAGCAATATCTAGACCCGCTCTGATGAAACTGGACCTTAGCACACCGGGAATGGAATTTGCCAGCGAAATGATAATTGAAGCAAAGCATAAAGAGTTACGAATTTCGGAGATTCCTATTGAATATCATCCTAGAAAAGCAGGACAAACTAAAATGAGTTCATTAAAAGACGGATGGCGACATTTACGTTTCATGCTGCTATATAGTCCAACTACCCTCTTCATATTACCAGGAAGCATTCTTTTTTTTCTAGGTTTAGTTCTGGTTATACTTTTAGTTCGTGGGCCATTAAATTTTGGTAATTTTGGTTTGGATATTCATCCAATGATACTTGGAAATCTTCTTGTAATACTTGGATTCCAAGTTATAGCGCTTGGATTATTTGCTAAAATTTATGCATCTATGATTGGATTAGTAAACCCTGATAAAATTACTAAATTTTTCCTTCGTTATGATATTTTAGAATATGAGATACTTGCAGGCACAATTTTATTTCTTGCTGGATTTTTGATAGATCTTAATATAGTTTTGAATTGGATTAAAGGGGGCTTCGGAGAACTAAGTGAACTGAGAACCGCCATTCTTGGTTCAACACTTGCTGCCATCGGCATACAATTAATCTTTTTAGGATTGTTTATGAGTATCCTTCTATTAAAACGAATCAAAGATTAAAATGAAAATATGTATTATATCCGATGTTTTCTATCCCTATTTAATGGGGGGTGCAGAGAGGAGGTACTGGGAGATTTCCAAACGGTTAGCAAAAAAACACGATGTCCATGTTTACACGATGCGTTGGTATGATTACCCAAAAGAAGAAGAAGTGTTTGGAGTCAAAATACATCGCCTAAATGTTCCAAAGGGATTATACACGAAAGGTCGAAGATCTATAGGAGATGCATTGCGCTTTGCTTTTTCCTTGTTACCTATTATTATAAAAAAACACAAATTTGACCTAATTGAAGCAAATCAATTTCCATTCCTTCACCTTTTTCCAGCTAAGATTATTGCCATGAGGGAGACTGCTCCTCTAATAATTACTTGGCATGAAGTTTGGGGAAAATACTGGGATATATACATGGAGAATGCGTTATATCGCGCTATAGGTAAGTCGATAGAACAGATATCTTCCTATCTCCCTGACAAGATTGTAGCAGTATCAGGTAAAACGAAAAAGCACCTAATAAAAAAACTTGGGGTTAATCCAATGAAGATTGATATTGTCCCAAATGGAATAAACTTAGGATATATTAACACAATTAAATCAAAGAAAATTAAAAATAGAGTTTTATACGCAGGAAGATTACTCCCTCATAAAAACCTTGACGTTTTGATAAATGCTATGCCTAAAGTTCTTGAAGTATTCCCCGATGCAACTTTAAATATTGTTGGTGAAGGGCCTTCCAAAGGAGAATTGGAAGATATGACAAATTCACTCGGTATAAATAACAAAGTTAAATTTTTAGGTCAGATAGATTACGAGGAAGTTATTAAACAGATAAAATCTGCATCAATATTTGTACAACCTTCAACTCGAGAGGGATTTGGTATTTCTATTGTTGAAGCAATGGCATGTAAAACCCCTGTTATAGGGGTCAACGCAAGAAATAGTAGTGTATCGGAAATAATAAACGGAGAAAATGGTATTCTATGCGAACTCAACGAAATTTCAACAAAAATTAAAGAAGTTTTAACAAGTGATTCATTAAGAGTAATTCTAATTAAAAATGGATACAAATACTCCACTAATATGGATTGGCAAAGAAGATTTGAAGAAATTAACTCGACATATAGAAAATGTTTAAGTTCATATTCATGAATAACGACTTTTTTAAGAAAATTTCTTTATTATTACAGGATTCTTATTGCAAAAATTTATCTATATTAATTAACATAGATTAAAATGGGTACTAAAGGATGAATGTGGAGACTAATATCAAAGTTAGAGAAGTTATGGAACCTAAAGTTATGACCATTAATCCAGAAACAAAAGTAAACACAATTGCAAAAATAATGGTAGAGAATAATATAGGAAGCCTCATAGTAAGTGAAAAAGATGAATCTATTGGAATAGTTACAGAACGAGATATCGTATATGGTGTAGTAGCTAGAGACGTAAAACCTAGTGAAATAGAGGCTAAAGATATAATGTCATCCCCCTTAACTTATGCAACTCCTACAATGCTTCTAAACCAAGCATCCCGCCTGATGGTTAAGAATAACATACGTCGACTACCTGTTATCGAAAATGGAAAATTGCAGGGAATTATAACCAACACGGATATACTTAAAATTGCTCCGGAAATGGTTGAAATACTTGAGGACCTTGCCAGAATAAATGCGAGCCAACCTTTTCATCAGGATAACTTAGATAAAGGAACCTGTGAAATTTGTTGTAATTATATGGTTTCTTTAACGGAAATTGATGGTAAATACATTTGCGAAAGTTGTAAAGAAGAAGTATCTACAACCAATTAGATAATAATAAAATTAATGAATGCTGATTTCTTCGAAATAGAAAAATATCTTGATAGATTATTTTGATTTATTAAACCTTTTTTGAACCGATTTGCTTTTTAATTCCTTTAGAGCATCAGAGCCTACCCATTTGGCGCTGCTGGAATTTATTTCTTTAATTTCCTCCGCAAAAGTAATTGCTATTTTATTCAAACTTGGACTTCTCTTTCCTATTTGCCTCAAGGCCCAGTTAATAGATTTCTTAACATAATTTCTATCATCAATAGATTCTCTTTTTATAATATGGAAAAATTTGAAAAAATTATTGTCCTCTGCTTTCTTGTCACTTACTGCTAGACGAGCCATTAATACAAAACCAGCCCTCTTGACAAATTCCTCTTCTCTAGAACTCCATTCAAAACATTTTAGATAGGCAAAATCGGTATCTTCAAAGAGATTCATGCAACACTGATCACATACATCCCAAGAGTCAAAATCCATTACCCACTTTTCTAGTTGTGACTCTGTAACCAATGAAGGATCAGCAATCATGCTCGCTAAAATCCGGGCTTCATGTATACCAGAATCCCAGATTTGTTGAGCTAAGTCATGATCTCGACCTATTTCTTTAGCTATGCCTCTAAGTATCGGAATTGAAATTCCGTAAGTGTTCTTAGAGTTAATTCCAAACTTTGCCATGCTAACAACAGCGTCAGGGTTAGATAAATTCTTTAATTTATTTAAAAGGGTATTGCGCTGCATTTTTTTTCTAATCTTCTTACTAAAAGATATAATTTTATCCCTGATATAGACTCTTTAAAATAGTTGAGTAGAATCGGGTTTTTTAATCTCTCTTTTTATTGTAATTTAACTATAAATAACGGTTCTTGGCTTTGAAATTCATCATACCATCTGAATTCAGTAGGTTCGATAGTTTCTGCTATCTCAAATACTATCCACCCATCAATTGATTGATCAGAAACAAGGGTTTGAAGCGTTATTAGATAAGGATAATAATGTAACTTGATTTCAGTATCTGTTGCTTTTTGAGATTTCCTAGAAATTACTCCAGGGTAAAATACTTCGTTGTTCTTATTATTCAAAATCTTGTATTCTTTTCCCATTAAATGTAATGTATCTCCTCCTAAATTCTTCATTTCTAAATTTATAAGAAAAAATTTGTTCCCGGGCATAGCCTTCAGAGTTTCAAAGTCTTTACTTTCGCTAAAATAGACTCCTCCAGGAAACTCAGTAGCAATGATAGTTGGTTGAACTATTATATTATCTGTTTTTACATCCAAAACTGTTAAGGATAGGTTTCCAATCACTACCTGCTCACGTATTAAATACGTACTTTGTGGATATAACCGGGAACCAATTAAAATAAAAAGAATGATTATTATGATTAAAAACGTTTTTTTCATTTAATGAAAACACCTTTTATTAAGTATTCCCTGATCTATTGATTCAATGTATTGTAAATCCTTAATACATCAAAAAAACATTATTGAAAATTCCTTATCATAAGGATTAGAAGTTGATGTTATAATTATATTCCGTAAAAACTATTCCATACTAATAAGAAATGCTTAAATAATCCATATTAAAATTATAAGACAGATAAACATGGATGTCGATCAAATAATTAAACGCGCAACAATAGGTATTACGATAGTAGGTTTCCTAATTGTTATTTATGCGTTTTCATCAGATGATGTACCGATAAACTCAACAGGATACACTGAGCTTTATTTTTTAAATCCGGATAAGATTCCTGAGGTGATGGAAGTTGATAAAAAATACCCTATAGATTTTGTAATATCATCCAATGAGCCTCAAACATCTTCTTATAAATATATTGCAACTTTTAATAATTCTGAAATTGCAAGTGGAGAATTCACGTTAAAACCGGGTAAACAGAAAATAATTAATATAGAAATTATGGCCAGATCTTCATCTTGGGAGTTATTTGAAAATGGCAGTTATAGTAAGGAATTACTAAATACATTCACATCAAATGAAGCTCATATGATTCAGGGCTCCGATGGAAACTTAAACATTTATCCTGAAAAATTCGATCAGAGCATCCATATTCGTTCTGACGAAAAATTTCTAATTTTAAACCAAATTGGAACATATACAAGTACCTATCGAGATTTAGAATTTTTAAATAACTCTCAGGAAAAGGAAGCTATCGGGAAGTCGGAAATGGGCCTCAGGAATATTATCGATTTATGGTCTACAAACCTAATCACCGGTGAAATTATGATGACAAACTCTATTGAAAATCCGGAAACGAAATATGAATGGAACAACCAAATTTTATTGCCAAAATTAAATATGGAATCCCAAGATATTATCGGGGTAGCAGCACCGAACCATAATGATAATGCTGTCAGAAATCTGGATATTGTATACAAAGAAACAGCACTTAATTTTGAAACTGGAATCCCTGGTAAAATTTACGTACCACTCTCACCTAACTCTGAAGAAGAATATTTGATTTATTATAGTTCTAAAGATGAAAGAGCCAATTTTACTCTGGAAATTGAAAGAAATTATACAATAACAACTAGCAAAGGAGTGATTTCTGTAAAAAATAATATTACTGAAAAAGTTTATCGGTATAATAAAATAGAGACCAAAATTGTCATCAATAGTGACACAGGTAAATCATATGAGATTAAATTTCAAAACTATGTAACTAACTAATATATTTTTATCTTGATTAATTCTTATTTACTAAAGAGGTACAATCAATGGGACAAAGTGATTTAATTAACAAGGAACTCGTGGAATTAAAGGAGAATATTAAAGAATTACAGGAAAAGATAGAAGAATTAGAAAAAATGGAAGTCCGTTTGTACAGATTTAAAAAAGATTTTGAAAACCAACTTTTAACATTACGTAAAGCAGATATAATTTTATTAGAGAGGTTAGAAGAATTACAAAGAAAGATACCTTAAGGCCATTTCTAAATTCTTAATTTACAACCCATTAATATCTTTTTTTTAAAATTTTGAAATCAATGATATAAATCCAATTAACAATGAAACATAACCGTGATAGCCCTATCAATGCATCCAGTTATGGTGTCCGTTTTTCTGGTTTCAAATAGATGTCCACTCTACTATTTTTGAATGTAATAAATTTTAGCACTTCCATCATCATAAATCAAGTTAGAATGTTCATTAAATTTGTCTATTTGATCCTTTTTAATAAAAGATCTCTCATGCATCATTCCCTCGGCGAATTCTGCATACTTACTCATACGTTCAGTTATTAGGAAATAATTGATTTTATTACTATATACAAGAGGAAGTGTATAGTCTTCTTTAAAAAAATTAGCGGGAATAGGAAATTTTCTATTATCTAATATTAATTCATCTCTTAAATTTATAGATTTGGAAGCGTATATTACATAGTTATCAGAAAAAACATGTGGTTTAGTATTGCCTTCAAAAACATAATATTTACCGATCCAATCAATTGCTTTTTTCTCAGAGGTGTCATGTTGTATAATATAACCCCTATCATCGAATAACATATGACCTTTTTCAAACATTGATCCCCACAAGACGACAGAAGGAAAAGCAGTTACCAAACTAATTGTTGCAAACAATGCTATTATTCCTGATTGAAGTCCCCGTTGGGGGATGTTCATAAATATTTGCTTCAGCCCTACTGCGGAAACTATTGCCAAAGGGATATATAGATGGTCCATAAATCGCAAAGGATCTCCGAATGGAATAAAACGGAAAATGCTTAGAATAAAAGGTAACGTTATTGCAGCAATCCAGAAAAGAATTGGTAGACCTCTTAAATTCAAGGAGAAATAGAGTCCAACTAAGCTAAGAATAATCATAAAAAATCCATTGAACAGCATTGGAATTGGATAGTGAAGTATTAAAAATAGTTTTCCACGAACAAGATCAGTAGATGCAATAGCTAAACTTATTGTTATTAAAATAATTAAAACTTTTATTATTTTGAAGGATAAAAATTCTTTCAGGGTTTTCTTGAACACATCCTTAAATATTGGGAAAAAATAAGGAACTGCATATATAATCGTGATAAAAATTGTAAGGATAATTAATGGACTACCAGGTAATATAATTTCCAATGATTTAACAATATAACTAACTGGAGCCTTTGTTAATGACCACCAACCTGCTGCAATAATTGTAGTAAATAATAATATTGCTAATGATGATACAAAATTTCTAGTTTTTCCATAAATGTAAACATGAATAATAGAAAAACTAAGCCATGAAATAATGAAAATAGCGGAAGAGAAATTATGGGTAAGTATCAATCCAGAAATTAGAATAATGGAAACAATAATATTCTGCAACTTAGGACTCTTTAAAGATTTATAGGCGAAGTAGAAAGCCATTATAAACATAGGAATTCCTAGAGCTTCTCTAACTGCTTGAGTTGTCCAATGAAGATAAGGAGTTCCAGTGAGGAGAAGCAAACTAGCGAGAAGCCCAAGATCTTTATCTCCAAAAAAGTCATTGACAAATTTATAAAGAAAGATTATTGAGAAGATACTAAATATTGGAATTATGAATTTCATTAAAGACATAGGATTTATTTGAGTTATCATTGCTAAATTTGCAACAATTAAATGCATTGCTGGTTGTTGTGACGGATAAACTTCAATTGCTAGGCTTTCATATTCAAGTATTCTTAGAATCATTGCATACTCATTCCAGGAATCCCCCCAAGTGAGGTATTTGAATCTTAAAGATAGGATCAACGAGCCAACTGCGGCTAGGGTAACTAATCCAAAGATTCTCTGTTCTCTAAAGGTGTAAAAAACCATCATAAAGAAGATGGGAATAAAAAATCCAAGTGAAATAACATTAATTCTAGAATACAATAGAAATAGGATGGCTAGCAATCCAAGGGATAGCTGGAAAAGATGCTTATTCATCCCTGTCACCCACATCAAACATTAAAAACAGTCTTCTATAAGGTTCTTCACTTTCTATCTTACCTTTAAATAAAAGGAACTCTACCTTGTGATCTCCCACGATGCCAAAATTTAAGTTAACCTTTTTCTCCCATTTTTCAGAGCTTTTAAGGGTAATTAGATGTTTGTTAATTTTATCTTCATATATCATAGCTAGAATATAGTTTTGATCTTTGAACTCATGGTTAACAACTCCCACAGTCACGACCCCAGACTCACCTACAGATATAGTAAGAGGATACCCTCCAGCTTGATTTTTTTCTGTTAATACATAAAATTCAGTTAATGGATCATCGGTATTTATTCTTTCTATATGAACTATTAAAGATAAAGTAATGATAATTGAGACTATAAGGAAAATTGATTTATTATTAAAACTTTGCATAATCATACACATTTAAAAATATACTGATTTATTTGTTAAAAAGATATATACATAATAGAAAAGGATAATCAAGGTAATAAAATGAATGATATAAAGATTGGTGTTGCAATTCCTGCATTTAATGAAGGAACAACTATAGGCAGCGTAGCATTAGAATCTAAAAAACATGCAACTAGGGTGCTGGTTGTGGATGATGGAAGTACGGATTCAACCGCTGAAATATCTTCACTAGCTGATGTTGAGATTATTAAGCATCCAAAAAATTTGGGAAAAGGAGTATCCCTGAAAACCGCATTTAAATGGGCAATTAAAAACAAATTAGATATTCTTGTAACTCTTGATGGTGATGGACAACATAATCCAAATGAAATACCCACATTGATTAAACCTATAGTTATCGGTAATGCTGATGCTGTAAACGGATCTCGGTTTATGGAAATAGATAATCATGCCCCAGGATATCGGAAGTTAGGGCAGAACCTTCTAACCACTGCAACAAATATAGGAAGTAGATCTAATACTTCCGACTCTCAAAATGGGTTTCGCGCTTTCTCAAAAAAAACATTTGATTCATTTCGATTTAAAACATCAGGCATGGGAATAGAAAGTGAAATGCTTATTGATCTTGCTAAAAAAGGATTTACAATTGTAGAAATTCCGATTTCCTGTAAGTACAATGTCAACATGCCCTCGAAAAAAAATCCAATAAGTCATGGGATAAGTGTGCTTCTGACTATTGTGAAATTTGTTGGTGCTGACAGACCATTAACCTTCTTTGGCATTCCAGGTTTAATCGCCCTTATAACAGGGGTCTACTTTGGAATAAATGTAGTAAATATATTTTATGCAACAAGCGAGATTGCTTTAGGAACGGCACTCATAATGCTTTTATTGATAATAAGTGGAATATTTGCAATATTTGCAGGCCTAATACTATATGTTATATCCTCAACTATAAAATCCCTATCTGGTTAATCAATTGCAATTCCAAAGAAATTAATCGAGGGATTATAGTTGCCTTTGGTAACAGATGGATTAACTAGTAATTGTATTCGATTTGTATTTACCAATCAATGGTGAATCTGTTTTTTTTAGGTAGCCTACCCCTTCTAATAATCGAGACCATACATAATAAAAGTATAAAGACATAAAGAAAAGAAGCTATATAATTCAAATTTATACCCTTATATAAAAAACTCAATCCCCATCCTGCAATCGAAATAACTGCAATACTAAGTACTAAGCTGAATAATATCCTCTCTACACCATCAATACCATCTTTACCTGGAAAAATAGCAGTCAAAAGAACATAACCAGGAATAAAGAATAAAATTGGTAAAGAAAGTATGATTCTAAGAAATATTTTGTTAAAAGGTGGCATTAATAAAAAAATTAAAGCCACAGATATTAAGATTATTGCCGCGTACAAATCTAGATTAGTTTTATCCATCTTAAATTATCCCCAATTATTTGCACCAGTTTATAATTATTTTAGTGGAAATATGCATTTAAAAACTTATTTCAAACACATATTTAAAAATTTGTCGACTTTTGGGATATAACTTTTAAAATATAAAACTGGGATACAAATAAATTTTGAAGCAATTATTAATAAAAAAATTTGGAAAAAAAAGAAGTTTAAGAATGATACAATCTAAGATGTTGGATGATTCTAAAAAAAAAAGTGAAGGAAAATGTTTCAAACATTTATATTCTAAGTAAAGAATCGTGAGAATTTTTTTTATTATTTTTATTTTTTAGTAATAGAAGATAAGTTATTTATCAGAAAGATGCCTTTTGTAATAGATAAGATGAAGGTATCGGTAATTGTACCGTTTAGGGAAAAAAATAGAAAGATCCTACGTTGCTTAAAATCAATAAAGAATCAAGATTATAAGAATTTAGAAGTGATAATAATAAGTGATAGAATTGAATTGAAAAAACCTGGAACGATATCTATTTTTAATCAAGATTGTGAGGGTGCTGGATCAAAAAGGAACCTTGGGGCCGAAAATTCAGAGGGAGAAATCCTATTATTTTTAGACTCTGACTGTATTCTTAAAAATGATTCCATAACTAAACTTGTTAAAATTTTTAAGACAAAAGAAGTAGATGCGGTTTCTGGTGAACCCCTAGCTTATGAAAAGTCAAACTTACTGGGTTTAATAACTGGTTTAGAATATGAAGATCGATTTGAACAGATGGGAGAAGGGTACGTAGATGTTACAGCTAGCACTTGTCTTGGAATCAAAAGAAATATTTTCTTTAAAGTAAATGGATTTATCGATTATAGCATTCATGAAGCAATAGGGGAGGATTGGGATTTTTCTGCTAGGCTTAAAAAAGGAGGACATACTATTTACCATACAAATAAAGTGAAAGTTTTTCATGAACACAGCAGTGAGACACTTGGATACTACCTAAAACGCCAATATGGACATGCTAAGTATCGAATAACACATTTTCGGGTATATGAGAATGCTACTGATCAATATTCTAGTTGGGCTATGATAATATCATCAACATTGCTTTTGGGAATTCCTGCAACTATAAGAATACTTTGGAGAACTAAAAACCTGAAAGTATTGGTTTTACCCCTTATTTCTATACTTAGAACAGCCGCTTGGATATCCGGAGCTATAGTTGGGATATTTAGCTTGGAAAAATCCGATTCAAGATAGTCTTTTTTTAACTAAATATGAAAGATATGCCATGCTGGCATTTGCTAGTCTCTCAAATTCACTAGGAGTTAGATTATTCATAACTGTTCGTAGAATAATTCTGGGAGACGTATAGAATCTCATTGTTAAATCATCTCGCATTTTTTTAATTTTACCGTCAGATAGTTCTGGATAGCTTACAATTGCACTTAACTGCCCATTTTTGTCAAGCCAATTCTCATAATCTTCGGTGATTAGATACCCATTGTCCTTACACCAGGTGTAGAATTCTGTACCAGGAAAAGGGACTGCTTGTTCTATTTGTATCATATCGGGACTCAATTTTTTTGCAAATTGAAATGTCTCCTCAATGGTTTTCTTAGTATCACCTGGCAAACCAATCATGAAGCAACCAAAAATTCGAATCCCCGCCTTTTTAGCATTCTTTGTAAATTCATTTGCTTGATTAAGATTTATCCCTTTATTCACATTATTCAATATTTTTTGATTTCCACTTTCGTAGCCTATAATCAACATTCTACATCCAGCATCTTTCATTGTCTTAAGAACTTTCAATGGGACGTCAGCTCTTGCATTAGCAGACCATGTTAAATCGAGATTCTTATTTTTAATTAACCTACAAATATCTAATACACGCTGCTTATTAATTGTGAAAGTATCATCTTCAATGAATATCTCCTTAACATTGGGTAGGTTATCATTTACCCATTCTAGTTCTGTAACAAAATTATTTGGTGATCTAGTTTTATACTTTCTGTACGTGAATGTCTGTGGAACATTGCAGAAAGTGCATGCATTTGGACAACCTCGACTACTCTTAATCTGTATCATGGGGTGTCTAGCTAGTGCGTACCTATAATCTTGAATATTTAAAAACTCATTATATACTGGTGAAACAAAAGGAAGAGCATCTAAATCTTGAATAATCTTTCTGTTAGGATTATTGATTATTCTTCCATCTTGTTTGTAGGAAATACCTTGGACATCTCTCAATTTACCCTTTTTTTCAATTACTCCTGCTAGTTCTGGAGTCGTATAGTCGAATTCATTCCTAAAAACAAAATCAACAGCATCTGTTAGTCTGAGAGTTTCTTCAGGAAGCGCGCTTACATGTGTACCAACTATAGCCACCTTACCTCCAATTTCGTTCTTATACTCTTGGGCAAACTTAAGGTCACTAATGAGTGTTGGAGTAGAAGTTTCTAAAACGAGGAGATCGGGATTAAACCGATCTAAATTCTTGATTGTCTTTTGAAATCCCCAACCATTTGCAATACTATCAAGAAGTAGTGGGTCGTGATTAGTTTCCTGTATGACTCCAGTAGCATGAGCTAGCCAGAAAGGATAATACAAAGTTCCACTCTTAGTGTGCTCAGGCCATCTACTTGACCTACTCACCCTAAACTTATGAGGAGGGTTAAGTAGTGCTATTTTCATATTATATGCTTTAAAAAAAAATCTGTATTTATAGATTCCTCTATTTCATTTCAAAATTCATCTAATTTTTCAAAAAGTTACAGTTTTATATGTGGAAGATACATTAGAAATTGTTATTTATATGGACTCAAAAATGAAAATAGCCATTCTAGTTCCAAATTTCTCAAAGTATAGTGGTGACGCTAGAGTAGCAGAACTCCAATCTAAGGAACTACTTAGAAAGGGAAACGAAGTATCTATATTTGCTCTGGAGGGCGATATTAACATTGAAGGTGTAAAAATTTACAAATTAGGAATGAATAAAGGGAGTTTTTACGAGAGAATTTATCGCCTTTTATTTCCTTTAGATATTGTTAAGATTATAAAATGGGTACCAAAACTCAAAGAGTATGATTTAATAATTAGTCATCTATATCCGATGAACTGGTTAGGCTCTATTTCTAAAAAAATTTATAAAACGAGATATGTATTCTACAATCACGGTACTAATCCACCAGAGCATTTTCCCAAACTATACGAGAGAATTTATCTTAAACTTTATCTATGGCTTAATTGGCTAACAACAAGAAACGTTGACGATGTTATATCGGTAAGTAAATTCGCAAAGAAGGAACTGAAGGAACAAATTGGGCTCGATAGCCATGTCAAGTATAACACGATTAATACTGATGTATTTAATAATAAAGGAACGCAGTCGAATATTAGGAAAAAATATGGATTGGATGATGGCCCCATATTATTATTTGTAGGGCGAATTGCCCCTCAAAAAAGGGTTGACATATTGATCGAAGTGTTCAAACTTATTAAGCAAAGATTACCTCGTTCTAATCTTATTATAATTGGAGAACACTCATACGATTATTATTCTAATAAAATACGGAAAATGGCTGACAGCTCGATTAGATTTGTTGAGTCTATAAGTCAAAATGAACTTGTTAATTATTATTATGCTGCTGACTTGTACATAACAACATCCTATTGGGAGAGTTTTAACCTACCTTTAGCTGAAGCACAGGCATGTGAAAAGCCAGCTGTTGTATTTGATATTGGACCCCATAAAGAGATTTTAGATGATAATGGAAAATTAATAGAGAAGGGTGATTTGTTTAGTTTTTCAAATGAATGCGTAAAAATCTTAAATAAATCCAAGTTGCATGAGGAATTACCATATATTCCAAAAAAGAGGAAGATTTGTCTCGTTTGCTCACATGGCGGACATTTAACAGAAATTTTAGAGTTGTCCAAAGCCTTTGAAGGGCATGAAAAATTTTTTATTTCTTATGACACAGTAAGAACACGTGATTTAGATAATAAATATCTTTTACAGAATATAGGTAGAAATCCTATTCGTTTTTTAGCTATTATCCCGGGTATTTTTCACATCCTTAGGAAAGAGAAGCCTGACATAATACTGAGTACTGGAGCTGAAATTGCCATACCGGTTTTCATTATAGCCAAGATATTCAGGATAAGAACCATATTTATTGAGAGTTTGTGCAGAATAAAGCAACCTTCTCATACTGGCAAGATTGTTTATCCTTTAGCAGATATTTTTCTAGTTCAATGGGAATCACTTCTAGCAAAATATGGTAAAAAAGCAAGATTTAGGGGCTCAGTATTTTGATATTTGTGACTATAGGTATGCACAGCATTGGATTTGATAGGTTGATAATAAAGATGGATGAAATAAGTCCAAACTTAGACGAAAAAATCATAATGCAAATAGGTAATTCAGGGTATATCCCAAAAAATACTGAATATTTTAGATTAAAAACTTATCCTCAGATAAAGAAAATATGTAAAAAAGCAAGGGTGATAGTCGCTCATGGAGGAACAGGTTCGGTTATAACTGCATTAAAGCAGAATACACCGATTATAACAATACCAAGAATCAAAGAATATGGGGAAGTAATTGATGACCAGCAGATGGACTTTGTTAAAGCTATGGAGAAAAAAACATTAGTAATTCCCATTTATGATTTAGATAACTTAGAAAATATCTTAAAAGAGAATAAATTTAATAATAAAAGTGTAAAAAAGGATGATAAACTAGTAAATTCTGTTATAAATTACATAATAACTTTAAAAGAGTAATTTTTATGAATATTCAAAAGTTTATTCCTCCTTTGGTACTTTCACTCCCTTTTATACTGGGAGTACTAATAACTGGACTTGGATACCCTCTAATTTGGGATGAAGCCCCTTATTATTCAATTTCAATGGAATTCGGAGATAATTACATCCCCTCCATAGATGAGCTGAAAAGTTATAATCAATTTGATAGTACTCCCTTATCTGCAATTATTTTTGGTGTTTGGGGAAAAATTTTCGGATTCGATCTTTGGAAACTAAGAGTTTTATCTACCCTTTTTGGATTTGGATCTATTCTTCTATTCTTCGTAATTGCAAAATCTATTTTAAAAAAATATAATAGCTCTGTTAATCCCCTCCATCTGTCCTTAATACTTTTGTTAAATCCCTATTTTTATGTCACATCTTTTTTAATTTTATCTGATTCAATTTCAATCTTTTTTTTTATGCTCTCATTATTTTATTTCACTAAAAGGAATGCA
>Ga0187833_10002725_pt1 | contig 18684 bp, 17 predicted proteins | sample ETNtaG_37_FD_167968 | JGI IMG/M metagenome (GOLD analysis project Ga0187833, IMG submission 167968) | Marine microbial and viral communities from oxygen minimum zone, Eastern Pacific Ocean - ETNP2014_SV_400_PacBio MetaG (Illumina Assembly) | ecosystem: Environmental > Aquatic > Marine > Hypoxic...
AAAAGAACTCATTGATAAAGGATTTGCTTATGAGGCAAACCAGTCTGTTTATTTTGATGTGTCAAAACTGAAGGATTATGGCAAACTTTCGGGGCGGAAACTGGAGGAACAGGAGTCCGGGGCGCGTATAGAGATCAACCCGGAGAAAAAACATCCGGCAGATTTTGCACTCTGGAAGAAAGCCGAAGCCGGACATATTATGAAATGGAACAGTCCCTGGGGTGTTGGGTTTCCGGGGTGGCATCTTGAATGTTCTGTCATGTCTATGAAATATCTGGGCGAAACGTTTGATATTCATGGCGGCGGGATTGAAAATGTCTTCCCTCATCATGAGTGCGAGATCGCACAAAGTGAGACTGCCAATGAAATGCCTTTTGCCCGTTACTGGATGCACAACAATATGGTGACAGTTGAAGGGCAGAAGATGGGGAAATCACTGGGAAATTTCGTTACCCTTAAGGATGCATTTAAATTATTCTCACCTTTAACGATACGTTTCTTTGTTCTCAATACTCATTACAGCAGTCCGATTGATTACAGCAATGAGGCGCTGGATGCTGCCGACAAGGGGCTGGAGAGATTACAGAATACAATACGTAATTTAAGAGAAAGACTGGGTTCATCAGGGAATGAGGGGGCTGTGGCAACCGGGGACTGGAAGGGAAAGCTGGAAGAATACAAAAATGCCTTTGAAGAAGCCATGGATGAGGATTTCAATACGGCGGAGGCATTAGCCGTTCTCTTCAATTTGACCAGGGAAGTCAACAATCTCCTGAATTCTGAAGAGGAAATCAGCGAAGGAGTTTTGTCAGAGATTGATTCTTTTTACAGGATTTATGGAGGTGACGTCCTGGGAATAGTCCCGGAAAAAACGGTTCAATACGATTCCGATGATGCAGATGCTTATAAAATGGAGGAAGATTTAATAAAGGCATTGATTGATACGAGAAATGAGTTGCGGGAAGCCAAACAGTGGGAACAGGCAGATAAAATAAGAGACAGGTTAAGTGAGCTGGGAATTATTATCGAAGATAAAAAAGAAGAAGTGGTCTGGCGAAAGAAATAGTATGCTTATAGAAAGCTTTATTAAAACTGCAAAAGAAAATTTTAGTAAGATTATTCAGGAGGACTCTACCGGAATCTCCCTGACCTTTGGCCAGACACTTACTGCCAGTGTTCTCCTGTCAAAACATATTCGCAATTTTGAGGGTGAGAATATTGCCCTTATGTTTCCTGCTTCTGTTGGAGGGGCATTGGCATATATTGCTACGTCATTTGCAGGCAAAACCCCTGTTGGTTTAAATTTCATTGCAAGCAGGGAGGAGCAGGATTGGGTAATGAATACCTGTGATGTTAAAACAATTTTTACCTCCAGAAAATTCATTCAAAAGGCGGAGATTACAGAAGACCCAAGGATGGTTTTCATTGAAGATATAAAGGAAAAAACATCTAAGCTGGGCAAGCTGCTGACTTATTTTTCCTGCAGGATTACATCATGCCAATCCTTGATCCAAAAGTATAAAGAGTTTGATGCGCCTGATAAGACAGCGATTATACTCTTTACCTCCGGTTCGGAATCTCACCCAAAGGGAGTGATATTAACAAACAAAAATGTTTACATGACTATTCAAAACTATAGTACTGTCTTTCATCCTGTCCCGGAAGACAAGATACTGGGGACCTTACCGTTTTTTCATGTATTTGGATTTGTTGCATGTCTCTGGCTGCCGTTGATAATGGGAATGGGAGCCTTTTACCATCCAAATCCTACTGATTATGAAAAACTTGGCAAGATAGTCCACAGGTATCGAGTGACAATGCTTCTGGGGACCAGTACACTCTATAGAGGTTATATGAAAAGATGGAAGAGGGAGCAGGTTTCCAGTGTCCGCCTTGCATTTGCCGGAGCAGAGAAGTTAAATGAAAGTGTAAGAAAGAAATTCAATGAAAAACTGGGCATAAACATTCTTGAAGCCTATGGGGTTACTGAAAGCTGTTCATGCATTACGGTAAATTATCCTGATGACTTCTGTCATGGAAGCGTGGGAAGGCTCATGCCTGATGTCCAGTGTAAAATAGTGAACACTGATGGTTATGAAGAGCTGCAGCCCGGAGAGGAGGGGTTGATACTCGTCAAGGGCCCCAACGTTATGAGTGGATATTATAAGTCGCCTGAATTAACCGGCCGGGCATTTCATGACGGTTTTTATATTACCGGTGATATAGGGAAATTTGAAAATGGATTTTTGTATATTACCGACCGCTTGAAAAGATTTGCCAAGATAGGGGGAGAGATGATCCCTTTGACACCCATCGAAGATAAATTATCCCATGTCCTGGATGAACATACTGAAGATGAAAAAAGAAAGTGTGCAGTAGTGAATGTCCCTCACGTCCAGAAGGGAGAACAGCTTATAGCCTTTGTAGTAGGAAATAACCCGGACAAACTATCACTTAACAGGAAACTGGATAGTTTAGGCCTGACTCATCTATCACAACCTGATCATTACATGCCAATTGACTCCATCCCCATGCTGCCGTCAGGAAAAGTCGATTACAAAAGTATTAAGAATATGGCTATGGAACAATTCGCTTCAGTTGCCTGAATTATTAAGTTGGCAAAAAGGTAAAAGCATGTGGTATTGTGTAGAAGTCAAACAGGTTTCGGTAAAATCTTTAAAAAGGAGAAGATTGTCATGAGAATTGCAATCTGGACAATCCAGCCGATCACGCAAACGATAACGGCACGCCAGGTTCCTTTGTAATCAAGCGCCTGCCTCACGGCAATAACCATTGCAACTATCATCCATGCTGATGCAGCCGGGAAAACAAGTTTTTCTGCTCCCGGGAAAACACCAAATACCCGAATTAAACCCGGTGAGCTTGCGAATCCAATTGTTCTCAATAATTCACCAATATCAGATTTGGTCTGGGGTTCAGGCAGGAATTTGGTTCCTATCAAATAAGTAAGAAATGCCCATATATACCATCCTACTAAGGCCGTAACTGTTCCCGCCGCAATTCCCAGATATCCACCATGTGATATACTTCCCACTCCTGCAGCAACACCGGATAGAATTACGACCAGCATAGCCTGGCGCATTGATGTCTTATCAGCTTCTACTTCTTCATACAGGTGTGCATCAAGCCTGGCGGCTCGAAAAATACGATTTATAAAATTACTATTCATTTTTCCTCCTTACGTCAGTTTTTGATATTGTAATCTTGTAATTGTATATCGCTTTAGTGAATCGTGATTTATATCAAATCATCAGAATTATTACCAATTAATAATGTGGCTGCCTTGCCTGCCTTGATGTTGTTTCAGTTTTTTGTAATTAATCTTTCTTCTTGTAGGTTTTTAATGGATATCATATCATTAAAAATTTAAGTCATTAGAAACTCTTGATTTTTTTTGTGTAGTCGTGAACTGATAAATCAGCTTTATTTGTTTTGGATAAAAGACTTAGAGATATCTTTATGAGGTTGACTAACGAATTGAGGTAGCAAATGACACTTTATTCAGATAATGCAAAGAAGGCGTATCGAGATATTATTGGTTATCTTATAGGCGACGGGTCTAAGGATGGAATATGCGGGATTAATGTTTTTGAACAATTTCAACTGGAAGACAATAGTCGACTCTCAGTTCCCAGAAACATCAATGCCGCATTTCTAATCATTCTTTCAGGTAATGATCATTCCAAATACCATGAGGCAGTTGGATATTTGGAAGAGACAGGGAATGATCCTCTCTGGACGCTTCTTGTCGAATTCTATAAAGAAGGATTCGAGTTGCTGCTGAGAGAGTTCGAAGGCTTCTGCTCAGATAATGGTAATGGTGCTGAAAGGGTGAAGAAATTCCTGGAAAGAATGATTCAACATGAAAAACTGTCCTCAACTTCACATGAAATACAGGAAGATGTTTGGGCGTTATTACACCCTTCGGCATCCGGTATCTTAAATAATAAAGAAGCTCGGTTACAGAACTTGAGAGAAGATAGAAAGATAAATATTACACGTCTAAACTCCAAACCTATAAAGAACGTTCCTGAAGAGGTTATCTTTACAGCTAATGCCCTTTTGACTATTCCGTCTGCCGGAAAAAGGTTTGAAGACCTTGACATAGGCTCCAGTTTGTGGAGTGCCATTAAAGAAGTTGTAAAAGAGGATCAGGTATTCTGGTATGATCACCCAGTCCAGATAGGAGTCGAACCTGATAAGAATGAAATACTTTATGGCCTTCACCATCTGTCCGAGGCACTTCTCTATGAGAAGAAGTTAAAGAATGCAGCGGAGGATGAGGAGTTAACGTGTGTATTGTCGGCTTCTGTTACACACGAGGGGCTACAGGGTATTGTGAAGGAGTATATTGAATACGAATTGGAAAAGGCCCATGATTTACCCGGACTCAAAGTATATCTTTTTACAGAGGCGGAAACAGGTAAACTAATACATGAGATTCTTGTGCCGGCAGCAAGGAAGTATCTTAATGATATAGATAACCCCTCAGTTCTTTTGAGGGAGGTAGTGGGTGTCAATGGTAAATACGGAAGACACTATAGTTTTCTCAAAGCTATAACCGCCTTCTGGCAGGTATTTATAGACCCTTGTAAGAAGGCTACATTCAAGATTGATCTTGACCAGGTTTTTCCACAGGAAGAATTACTTGATGAAACCGGAAAGACTGCTTTTCAGCACCTGATGTCTCCGCTTTGGGGTGCTGAAGGTATCGACTCTAAAGGGAATCCTGTTTATCTGGGTATGATTGCAGGTGCTTTGGTAAATGAAAATGATATAGGTACATCACTTTTTACCCCGGATGTAACCTTCCCCTCTCCACCTATAAAGGGTGAAGATAGTGTCTTCTGCAGCAAGATACCACAGGCATTGTCCACAGTTTCTGAAATGATGACAAGGTACAATAAAAACGACATCGATGGCAATAGCTCTTGCATATCAAGGATACACGTAACTGGAGGGACTAATGGGATATTAATTGAAGCCTTGAGAAAATATCGCCCATTTACGCCCGTGTTCATTGGAAGGGCAGAAGACCAGGCTTATATTCTTTCTACCTTGTTTCCAACAGACAGAGAACCTGCACTTAGATATTTGCATGAAGATGGTTTTTTTATGAGACACGACAAACAGGCTTTTGCCGGAGAGGCTATAAAGGCTGCTGCCATGGGCAAAGCAGTAGGTGACTACGAAAGGATATTATTTTTCTCTTATTATGCCAGAATTCTTCCCTGGGAAATAGAGGAGATCAAAAGTATAATTAATCCTTTTACGGGAAGTTTTGTCAGCCAGATTCCTTTAAACCTTGCCTACCTCCGCCTTGCACTTAAGGCTGCTGATTTATTTTCCACGAAAGAAGAAGAGGATGAATATAAAGGCTTTGAGCTTATAGAGACGGGGTCCAGAAGGCTGCATGCCGGCATCCAGGAGGTGTCCATGGGTAATGGGGAAGGGCTTAAGGAAAGGTATGAAAGAGAGAAGACTGTGTGGAATCTTTATTATGATATTCTTGAACAGGTTGAGAATGCCATAAGAGAAGGAGATCAATTCGCTATAGAATTGCAGGAGAGAGCTAAAAAGCTTATTAATAATACTAGGGTTATTGTAGGCGAAAGTCAATAGCCGGGTACTCCGTTCCTCTCTGGTGGGAATGCCGGCATACAATAATTTACAAGGATAACTTAAAAAAGCTGGATTTTTGAGAGACTTTCTGTTAGCATATGCGCCGGTTTATTTATCATTATATTTAAATGTCATATTAAACGAGGAATAGAAATGGACAAGAAAACCAGGGATAAAAAAGGTAAGGCTATGTCATGTTCATTTTGTGGCAGAAATTATAATGTTGTTAAAAGATTAATACAGGGAGACCGCAGCGTATACATTTGTAATGAATGTGTTGAGGCCTGCTACACGCTTATACAGAAGGATAATGAAAAGACCAGCAAACATTTAACGAGAAAAATGCCAACCCCGGTATATATTAAAGAACGTTTAGATGAATATATTGTGGGGCAGGATATGGCAAAGAAAGTCCTGGCTGTGGCAGTTCATAACCATTATAAAAGATTAGCTTCAGAAGTAACCGACGATGATGTAGAGCTGGAAAAGAGCAATATTCTCCTGGTTGGTCCTACAGGTGCAGGGAAGACTTTGCTGGCGAAAATACTTGCGAATATTCTTGATGTACCATTTGCTATAGCGGATGCTACTACTTTTACTGAAGCAGGTTATGTTGGTGAGGATGTTGAGAATGTTCTTTTAAGGTTGCTGAGGGATGCCGATTTTAATGTGACTCGTGCGCAGCAGGGGATTGTCTATATAGATGAGGTAGACAAGATTGCCAGAAAAGGCCCAAACGCGTCTATCACACGAGATGTTTCCGGTGAAGGTGTACAGCAATCATTGCTTAAGATGTTTGAGCAGTCTATAGTCAATGTGCCGCCGCAGGGAGGGAGAAAACATCCTGAACAGCAATACATACAAATGGATACCAAGGATATTCTGTTTATATGCGGCGGCACCTTCAGCGGCATAGAGGATATAATAAAGAAGAGGATTGGTAAAAAGGCAATAGGGTTTGGCGCAAAGGGGGATTTTACAGATAATAAATCTACGGGAGAAATTCTATCTGAAGTTAAAATGAACGACCTGATCGAATATGGCATGATACACGAATTCATCGGCAGGCTTCATGTGATCACATCACTAATGCCGCTTGACAGGGATGACTTGATCAGGATTATGCTGGAGCCAAAGAATGCTATCGTTAAGCAGTATCAAAAGATTTTTGAAATGGAGAAAGCAGTTGTAGAATTTCCAGAAGATACCCTGGTGGAGATAAGTGAAAATGCCCTTGAGCGTAAGACAGGGGCAAGGGCGCTGCGTTCGATATTTGAGGGTTTTATGCTGGATGCCATGTTTGATTTGCCAACAGAGGGTAAAGGTGCTGTTTATGTCGTTACGCCGGATGTCGTAACCGGGAAAACTCAACTTATGCCTAAAAAGCTTCGCAAAAGCGCATAAGCATAATAAAACTACAGTAACACTTTGTCGTCTCTGAGGAGGAACGACGAAGAATCTTGTATTCCTTATATTCATTTTCCTGTCGCTACCGGCCACATACATAACTTGGTTATCAGTTGTTCGATTATGAGGCTTGGCGACAGGCGGCTGGTTTTACATAACAAATCTGCTTCTAACATATACTTCCATTTTTCAGGCATTTCTTCTTCGTTAAAATTCTGGGCCTGTTTTATAAATTTGTCAACAAATGGCCTTGGAGCATATTGTTTTTCTAGAATCTCTTTTTTGCTTCCACCCTTATCCAGTATCCGCAAAATCTTCCATAAATCCTTCATTCTTCTATGTGATGAACTTACTATTGTTATGGCAATTGACTTTGCATCATAAGTGATATTCTTGCGCTCATTTTCCATTCCAACATCGAAGATATTCTCTGCCATTCTTACTGCTGAGATAGTGTCCTTCATGCCAATTGCATCGAGTAGATTATAAAGTTTCTCCCTGTGACTGACACCTAACAAATCTTGAATATCTTCTATGGTAATCTCATTTCTGTCACCTGTATAAACTGATAATGCGTCTATCTGATTATTAATAATTGCCAGGTCGTTTCCTGTCTTCTCCTGGAGACAAAAAGCAGATTTCAGATTTATGATTTTGTCAAAATACCCGGCGTGCATAACAATCCATCTCGTTAACTCACTATCATGCTCCGGTTTCCTCGTTTCCCAAGGCGCAGGTTTATCATAAAGTTTGTCACACTCAATGAGTATGCCTTGTTTGCCGTCCATGGCCTTTGCTAATTTTGTCCTTTTGTCTATGGATAAAACTTCTAAAACCAGGCAGTTAACACTGCAAGGATTCTTAAGATAGCCTATAATTTTATCCTGGCCTCTACCCAGGAATGTATTAGCATTCTCAACTATTATCAGTTTGCGTTTTCCAAACATGGGAGTGGTTCTGACTTCATCAATGACATCATTAAACAGAGTGGAAGGTCCGGCTTTTTTCGGATTATTGCCTTCTGTCAGGTTGCCTGCAGGATTACGATCGGTATCTTTGCCATTAAACTCGATCAAGCCCTGTTCAACTCCTCCTTCAGAAAAGAACCGCTTTTTTATCTCCATTAAAGCCTGTTTCTTTAAGAAATACTCATTTCCGCTTACTATATAGAAAGGGAAGTTATTTGTTTTATTATACTTATGTACAAATTCGGTGAATTTCATAACTGAACCTTAAAAGCCTTATCTTTTATAAAGTTAATATAAATGCACTCTTTAAAGAAAATCCAGTTAAAAAGACAGCTTTTTTCTCAAAGCTATTGACATAATTAAACTTATGTGTATAATAACTGCGATTTTATGAATTGTAAATGTTTTTGGAGTAAATAGAATATGGCCACAATAACAAAGAGAGAATTAACTGAGGCTATTTCCCAGAAATTAAAAAGCCCGCAAATAGTTACTAAACAAACAATCCAGCTTTTCCTGGAGTTCTGTACTGAAGAACTTGTAAAAGGGAACCGTTTAGAGTTCAGGGACTTTGGTATTCTCACTACAGTTGAAAGAGGGGCTAAGATTGGAAGAAATCCTAAGACAGGTGCAACCGTAGAAGTACCTCCAAAAAGAGTTGTGCGATTCAAATCCGGAAGACTTTTAAAAGAAAAAATACAGAATATGTCCTCATAAGACTTTCCAATGGGTACCGTCATCAAGTCTTCTGAATTACCGGTTTAACATTAATCGCTACTTAAACTTATCGGTATAGTTCTTTATGCGAACTGTCTTTTGAGAAACCGTGTTCCTCCGGTATCCACTTATTACCGGATTTCCTATAAGTAATTTTATAGGCATAATCCACTTGCCCTAATTTCCAAAAGAGGAGATGTGACAATCCTGTCACAAAAATATTTATCTTTTTCGCATGGGGGTCAATGCCTTCAAATATTGCAATCCCTTTTTTGGTAACTCCGGGACCAAGTTTTCCTTTCATTTCATCCGCACTGATATATTCTCCCACTCCATCGGAAACTTTCTCTGCAATCTCCGGAAAGTATTCATCCTCATAATATTTTCTTGTGTCAGTTGTCAGCAAAGTTGCTATAGGTACCGTAATTTCTTTATCAATAGTATTTCTTATTGAGTAACACCAGATTAAATATTCTTTCTCGTCTTCTGAACCCTTTTTATATGAGTGAGATTCAGGAATACCCCAGGCAAAATCTATTTGCGATGCTTCAGATATTACGGGAAAAGAGATAACGAGAATAAAACACAAAGAAAAGAATGTTGCTTTGCTCATCACTTTAATAAAAATTTAGAGACGTCATCAATGTCTCGAAATATCCTGTCTGCATCTTTTAAATATTCTTCCGGAAGAGAAGTTTGTACTGCAAAGCATGTCAAGCCCGCACTCTTTGCAGAAGTTATGCCTGCCGGTGCATTTTCAATTACTATACAATCTTCTTTCCTGGCGCCAAGTTCTTCTACGGCCTTTTCATAGGGTTCGGGATCAGGCTTTCCATTATTTACACTTTCACCGGTAACGATAACCTTAAAGATGCCGTCCAGCCCCACCTGTAGAACCTTTTTTACAACCTCTAAACGAGTACCGGTTACCAGGGCAAGGTTGTACCGGCGATCCTTTAATTCAAATAGAAAATCCTTAATACCCTTCATTAATGTTACGGTAAATATTTCATTAAATATCTTGCGTTTAAGTTTAATCACCTTTTCAGCAGTTTCATCTGAAAGAGACCTGTTGCTTTTACTGACAAATACATCCATTGTTTCCCTGCCTGTCATGCCTTCCATCAGGTAAATTTCCAGGTCAGATACAGACATATCTATAGTTGACAATGCCTCTTTCCATGATTGGATGTGGTAGGGCATACCGTCCACAACCACACCATCCATGTCAAAGATAATCGTATCAATGTTTTTCATCTTCTATTAACGCTATGGCATACTTTATAGGGACACCAAAGTTTGCACCACTGAAACCGCGAAAGATACCATAATTTATGGCAATTACCTTACCTTTGTTGTTAAAAAGCGGGCCTCCACTACCGCCAACAGTTGTCAATGCGTCGTAGATTATTCTTTCGTTTAATACATCGCTGATATGTCCCTGGGTTGATATAGGTTTTATCAAGTGGTGGTTTGAAAGTTCCTGGGCGGCTTCTAAAAAAGGTAATTTTGATATCTCCTTTGCAATATCCGGATCAGTCTTTGCGAAAAGAGCCTTCATGCCGGCCGGATAACCCAACAGGACGACTGGTTCCCCTTCTATTGCATCCTTGCCACTCAAATCCAATTCAAGTACAGGTATATCTATACCTTCAGGTTCGAAACTTAACAAGGCAACATCGGCCACCTCAGAGACCTTTTCCAATTTAAGCAGAACAGGATTTTTTACGTTCGGGAAAAAGGCCCTTAATACCTCGATCCTGGGTTTTAAACCCGGCTCTGTAGGAATGAAATTTCCCAGCTGTTTCCACCATGGTTCTGCTACGTGGCGATTTGTTAGTACCTTGCCGCTATTGCTGATTATAAATCCTGTTCCGGTAATGTCGTTAGTCAGTAAACGCTCACTATCCCATACTTTCAGTGGTTCACCTGATACTTCGTCAACTAACGAAAAAGAACACTGGATCAAGCAGATACCTTTACTGAAATCTTTGATTATCTTTTCACCGATGGCGCTTTCAAATTCTAATAGTTCCACTCTTTTCGTTGTTTCTGTCAGGCTGGAGTATATGGCATAGAATAATGTACCAGTTCCAACAGTTGTGAGGAAGAAGATAAGGAGGGTAACAAGTTTGAATTTGAATGAAGATTGTGTAAAGGCTTCAGTCAGTAAGTTTTTGAGAAAAGATGTCGCCGTAATTAGTTTTCTGCCTTTATGTGGCTCTCTTGCAAGATCCATAGAATCTGCCAGCATTTCTCTGAACGGCTTACATACATCTCCTTCCTCAGCTTTTATTCTGAAACGTACCCTTGGCCCATTATCACCAAACTCAATAAGGTCGCCATCATGAATAACAACTTCCTCTATCAACCTGTTATTTACGAAGGTACCTTTTGAACTGTCTAAATCCTTCAGGATGTAATCACACTCTCTTAGATTTATTTCGGCATGAAGAGGTGATGTGTTCTTGTCGGTAAGCAGATTAAACCTTAGATTACTTGAGGAGTCTGTTCCAATACCGATTTTCGAGTCTGTAAAAGACTCGGTTTTACCTCTCTTGCTTCCGGATAGATGTACAAAGATGGCCTTCATTTGTCCTTATTAAGAAAAAAATCGTACACAATATCAGCAAAAGCATTTAAACCTTTCACGTCTTTTCCTAATTTCGATATCCTGTTTTCAAGTTCTTTATTGCTTTTAAAGTTGCTTGAAATATATTCAGCTACGAAAGTCTGGGCAGAGATAGAATGCAAATCAACACCTTTGGCATCCGAGCATTGTGCCATTTTGTATGCAACCAGATCAACAATTGTCTTTAACCTTATATCTTTCTTACTGCTTATTCTTTCCTTTACTGTGTCAAAGGTTAAACGGTCACTGTCGGTATAGTATTGATAAATGGCATCTGCACAGGTTTGTATTCCCTTGATTCCTTCACCTGATTCTGGCACACTTTCGTAAAATTCTTCCAGAGTGCTGTAATTTTCTGAAATATATTCTGCCGTTATTTTCTCAGCTTTAATGAGATTGTTTTCCGGTTTTCCGTCATACGGGCCCTTGGATATCTTAAGTGCCACAATGTCTGCTATGGGTTTTAATGTAACATCTTCAGCATTGCGGATCTTATCTATAATTGCTTCCACATCCATTTTGTTCTCCATCGGAGTTCATTATACTAATGCTTGGATATAAATCAACTGTGATATGTATTGCTGTTTTCCATTTCTACTGAAATTGACAGAAGTTGTGAACGTTCTCTCTGAATGGACCACTTTTAAGAATGGAAACATAATCTGATGTAATATTCAGGAATGTCGAACTTGTCGATAGGATTTGATAACGGTAATGAATCTCTAGGCAGAGATCAGAATAATAGTGGGGTTTGTGAAATGTTTCCTAAATAAAAAAAGGCTTCAGGGTTAAGCATGAACCCTGAAGCCTGTAGTTAGTTCTTACTAAAAGTAAGTGAGAGTCAATGACCTCCGCCGGTAGCTGGACGGCCTGGAGCACCTAAATCAAATGTTACCTGTATAATTTCTCCCGGATTAACACTGATTTCTCTACTATCTGTATTACCATGGTGGTCCTCAACTGAAACAGTGTATCTTCCCCTGTCTACCTGGAAAACTTTATTTCCGTTGTGGCCTGTAGAATCAGAATTATCTCCTACACATACGTCAACATGTTCAATCGGTGAACCCATTGCTGTAACCTGAACTATGACTGTTGCAGGTGGTTCATCATAAGCAGAACTTACGTTGCCCAAACAGAAGATTAATCCGGCAGCCATTAGCGACACTAAAGTAAATTTCAACTTATTAAACATTCCTCTCTCCTTTCAAAATTAAAAAATAAAACAATCTAAATTGCAGTAGGCTTTTTGTTACACAAATCAAAATAGATTAGTAATTATACATCAAAACACATTTTCGTCAAGAGATTTTCTGTTTTAATTAGCTGAAAGTTGTTAACTTTTTCTTCTGATTTGGTTGTAATTATTCTGTTGCTTTTATAATGATATATTTCAACCAAAACAATCCTAAACCATGGGTATTAATGATGCTCAGGCAATAAATCTAAATTGGCATCAAGCTGTTCCTCTCGAGTTTATGAGAAATATTTAATACATTTCCAGCGGAAAGGCAGCTACAGGTTTATTGCTTACTGCATTGAAGGTTGTATGTTTATTGATGTCAAATATTTATGAAATATTTAACACTGTTTGTGAGTAATTATGGATATTTTTGTATTCTTTCATTATTTAATGGGGTAGGATAAGGATGCGGCAGTAAATACAGTCGTAATCACTTAACACAAAATTACTTATGCCAAATTACCATCTAAAGAACCCCTGATTTAGTTGTTAAAAACAGAATGGCAGAAAATATTAGTTTTTTCAAACAAAAAAGAGATTTTATTTAAAAGAGTAACCACGCTTTTTCATCTGGATGAAGACATAAGTAAGAATTTATCTATAGGTTGTTAAAGAAGTTAATGAAGAAATGAAGGCAGATGCCTGTTCGATTTTCTTACTTGATTCAGTCTCTAATAATCTGATACTAGAAGCTGCTGTAGGATTTGATAGTAAGACAATAAAGAAAATAAAAATGCGATTAGATGTGAATATTATTTGGCTAAAGACGGAGACGTAATCAATGTGTCATTAGGTCTAGGTTTATTACGCGAATCCTTTGCCCCCAGAAAGTAAATAAACTCTTTCAGCAACTCCTCGTTAAAGCAACCTGGCATTTTTGCCTTCATTTCCGCCAGTGCGGCAAATGGCCTTTTTGCAGCTGCATACGACCTGTTAGACGTCATTGCATCATATACGTCAATAATTCGTGCTATACTTCCAAATAAATGGATATCACTGCCTCCAAGTCCATAAGGGTAACCTGTCCCATTATGGTTTTCATGATGTTGAGCGACTATTTTTAAACACAGTGAATCAACGTTACTCTTTAGTTCTAGAATTTCCAGCCCCGCTTTAGGATGTTTTTTTACTTCATTTCCATTGTTTTTGTGCTATTATTGCCCTTATAGATTCCACATAAATTCAAATATTTTCAGGGAGATAAACTATGATAGTAGCTGAGTCAAAACCATTTAAAGAAATATATGACCTGGTTAAAGACTTCAGTAAAATTTGTGTAATCGGCTGTGGAGATTGTGTAACTGTATGTCATACAGGCGGCCAGAAACAGGTAGAAGAGCTTGCATTAAAATTACGCATTGCAGCAAAAAGAGATGGTCGAGAGCTTGAGGTAAAGGAAGAGACTGTATTAAGGCAGTGTGAGCAGGAATATGTAGAACCAATTGGTAATTATATTAATGATTATGATGCAGTAATTTCTATTGCCTGTGGTGTGGGAGTGCAGACATTAGCTGAGAAATATACACCGGCAAGAGTCTATCCCGGATTAAATACCACATGTATGGGAGCGCCTGTAGAACCCGGATTATTTTTAGAAAGATGTGCTGGTTGTGGAGATTGTGTGCTGGATGAAACGGGTGGATTCTGTCCCATAAGCAGGTGTTCAAAAAGTTTGCTCAACGGTCCGTGTGGAGGATCGATGGGCGGTAAATGTGAAGTGTCGGAAGATATACCATGTGTATGGAATCAAATATATGACCAACTTGATAAACAGCAAATGATGCATTACATGGATGATATAAGGCCACCAAAGAAATGGTCAGTAAGCACCGGAAGTACTCCACGTAGATTAGAAATCAAACATCTGCAAAAGGAAGCGGAATAAATGGAACAATCGGTCAAGATTAAGGAAGACGTTTATTGGATTGGCGTGCTGGATCCGGACCTCGCTACATTTGATATAGTTATACCTACTGAGTACGGTACGACTTATAATTCATATCTGGTTCGCGGTGAAAAGGTAGCTGTTATAGATACGGTAAAGGCGAATTGTGTTGACGAGTTTATTTCAAAAATAAGATCGTTAGTCAGGCCGGAAGATATAGACTATATAATTATCAATCATACAGAGCCGGATCATTCGGGTGGTTTGATCAGATTGATGGAGTTGGCGCCCAGGGCAATCCCTGTATTCTCCAGAGGAGCCAGAACTTTTGTGAAGAATATTCTACACAAAGAGTTTGATTACAAAGAAGTGAAAGCGGGTGATAGTATTGATCTTGGCGGTAAGGTGTTAAAGTTCATATCCGCTCCATTTCTCCATTGGCCTGATACCATGTTTACGTATCTTGAAACCGACAGGATACTATTCCCGTGTGATGCGTTTGGTTCACATTACTGCAGTGATAAAAGATTTAACGATGAACTGGGCTCCAAGGAAGATGCATTTAGTGCATACGAATTTTATTATCATACGATATTAAGGCCTTTTAAACAGCACGTTATTAATGCCCTGGATAATATAAAGGATATTGATATAGAAATGATTGCACCCTCCCATGGTCCAATACTGAGAGAAAATATAGAAAAATATATTGATGCTTATAGGGAATGGTCAGGAAGGACAAAAAGATATCCTGACAAAAAAAAGATTACAATTATATATGTTTCATCATACGGCAGCACAAAAAGAATGGCAGAGTCTGTTTATAGAGGAGCATGCCTTCCTGATACAGATGTTTCTCTTTTCAATGCAGCAGATACTGAGTTGGAGGTTTTGCTTGATGAGATCGAGGCCTCTGATGAGATTCTTCTGGGTACTCCCACACTGAATGCGAAGGCGCCAAAGCCCATATTCGATATTATTTCGAGCCTTGTAACACTGAATATCAGGGGCAAGGCGGCGGCTGTTTTTGGGTGTTACGGCTGGAGCGGTGAAGCCGTACAGATAATTGAAGACATATTAAAAAGTTTACGTTTCAAGATAGTTGCTGAAGGTTGTAAGTTAAGGATGATACCTTCTGAGGAAGCGCTGAATGAATGTGAAGAATTTGGCAGAAAATGTGCATCAGCTATTTAATTCCCTGATTTTATAATCATCAATGTCTTCGCATACATGACATGCAGACAACCCGCCCGAAACAAACAGACCATCAACCGGAGTTTTTCTTTTGATAATGTACATCCTTCTTTATATTATATAACCTCAAATATTTTCATAAATTATCAGGAGTCAAATCTTGCAGAAAAAACAAATTGATTCAGAAGACAAAGATCTCACTTTAGATATAGTAGAGACTGCAATGGGAGAAGAACTCAAGGCTAGCGGCTTGTACAGGAAAATATCGGCACAGCTTGAAGACAAGGCAGCAAAGCTTAAGTTTGACGTAATGGCAGATGCAGAACAGAGACATTATGAGCAATTAAAAGAATGGTATGAGGATAATTTCGGTAAAAGCCCTGAAGCCAAAAAGATGAAAGTATCTAAAGCCGTCAAAGTGAAGAGGCCTGAAAAAAAGGCAGGTTATGAGGATGTAATAAAAATAATAATAGAGGCAGAGACAAATGCCTGCAAATTCTATGAAAACGCTGTAAAGAAGACAAAAGATGAAGGTGCGAAAAAACTGTTTGAAGCACTTATAAAAATGGAGAGTGCTCATGTTACGCAGTTCAAGGATGAATTTCGCATAATAACGGAACCATCGCTCTGGTGTGCAGAGGAAGATATTCCATGGATGCTGGAGGTGTAGGTAAATATCCCTGCCACATCTGCACCATTAAGGATGTGGACAGGGATATTTTATCTCAAGTTAGGTCGCTGTTGCGACAAAAGACTATCCTTCGACTCCGCCAAAGCTCAGCTTAGCTGTGTCAGAATGACGTCATGCTGAGCGAAGTCGAAGCATGGAAATTTCTATGCATAAATTTGACAGCTGAAAAGGAGCTTAATTATAAATTATGTGGGAAAGAATTGCAGATGTTATAAATGAGGGAAAAAAGTTTATCATAACGACCCATCTCTTTTCAGAAGGAGATGCGATCGGTTCAGAACTTGCACTTAAGCGTTTTTTGTGTGATTTAAATAAAGAGGCCGTAATAGTAAACAACGAATTGCTACCTCCTGTTTACGGTTGTTTTGATCCTGATAAGGACGTTAAGTTTCTGAAAAGCAAAGATGTTAATATTAACCTTAATGATTTTGATGCTATATTTATGGTTGATGTGGCTGACTGGGGCCAGTTGGGTGATTTCGCAGACATGATCAAGGCCAGCCGGATTACTAAGATATGTATAGATCATCACCCAACGAATCCCGGCTTTGCTGACATAAATGTTATAGTCAAGGACGCATCTTCTGCCGGAGAGCTGATATATGATTTAATCACTCATATGAATGGGGAAATTACACTGGAGATAGCAACTCCTTTATACCTCTCGATTGCAACTGATACAGGGTGGTTTAAATTCAGCAATACAAGTGCAAAGGCTTTTGAGGCTTGTTCTGTCTTAATAAAGGCCGGAGTGAAATCCCAGATAATATATGAAAAGCTGTATTATAACAAACACATAAGCTATTTGAAGTTATTAAACCTTAAGCTTGGCAACTTATGCTCAGAATGTGACGGCCAGCTGGCATGGACAAAAATGACGAAAGAGATGGTTAAATCATCCGGTGTAGAGTTTGTGGATACAGATGTAATAATTGATCTTATCCGTGCAGTAAAGGAGGTGGAGGTTGTAGTTATATTCAGGGAACTTGGAGAGAGAAGAACAAAGGTGAGTTTTCGTTCAAAACACACGGTAGATGTAAGTAAATTAGCATCCGATTTCGGAGGGGGTGGCCACGTGCGTGCTGCCGGAGCATTACTGAATAAACCAATAGATACAGTTATTGGAGACGTCATATCTGCAGCAAAGGAATTAATAGAGGAAACTTCAGCCCGTGTCTCTTCAGGTGGCAGCCTTACATAGTAGCATTAGAGAGAGAATTATAAATTCAACTCACATTCAGGAGATTATTAAGATGGCTAAATGGGAATGTTCTGTTTGCGGTTATATATATGATCCGGAGAAAGGAGATAGCATTAGTGGTATTCCGCCTGATATTCCTTTTGAAACATTACCGGATGATTGGGTTTGTCCGGCATGTGGTGCCGACAAAGATTCATTTGAGAAGATGGAAGAATGAGACTTAAAAACAAGCCAGCAATTATTACTATAAACCTAAATCATGGCTTATTTCCTGCATGGCCTTTAGAGAAATTTCAATAAATCTTTCTAATGGAATACCAAGGTGTTCACACTCTTTAATTATTTCTCTATTTACGCTCTTGGCAAATGCTTTTTCTTTCATCCTTTTTAGAATGGACTTAATCTTTACACTTTCCAGCTTCTTATCAGGATAGATTAATGCAGTGGCAATGATCAGCCCGGTAACAGTTTCAGCGGCGGCCAGTGCAAAGTCCAGTTTGGTTTCTCTGTTTATGCCAAGGGCTTCTGCATTGTGACCTTTTATTGCTTTTATTGTTTCACTATCTATACCGTGATCTTCCAGTATTCTGGACGAGACCAGTGTATGACTGGCAGGATCGTCCTTTGTTTTTTCAAAATCAAGATCATGAAGGAGTCCGGCCAGTCCCCATTTTTCAATATCAGCGTCTAATTCTCTTGCAAGTCTCCTCATTATGGCTTCGCTTGCAAGACAGTGTTTAAACAGGTTCTCATTCTTTAAGTGACTTGACAATAATTGTAAAGCTTTTTCTCTATCCATATTTAGAAGTTTACCACAACGGCTGCATGGATAAAAAAGATTTCTTTAACTTTAGGCACTTTAGTTCACTTATCGTTTTTGCTCGCTATTTTCTGTGGTATTCCCTGCCTGCCAGCAGGTAGGCGTATTTTCAGTAGTGAATATTTAAGCTTTCTTAATATGACGATAAGAATACAAGCCGTGCTCTTTTATATATGCCTCAACACACTCAGGCACAAGGCCCTTGATTTCAATCCTCTCTTTTAATCTTTTCCTTATTTCAGTCGATGAAATTCCAACAGGCTCGATCTCTGTCCTCAGTTTT
>Ga0187833_10002726_pt1 | contig 18676 bp, 18 predicted proteins | sample ETNtaG_37_FD_167968 | JGI IMG/M metagenome (GOLD analysis project Ga0187833, IMG submission 167968) | Marine microbial and viral communities from oxygen minimum zone, Eastern Pacific Ocean - ETNP2014_SV_400_PacBio MetaG (Illumina Assembly) | ecosystem: Environmental > Aquatic > Marine > Hypoxic...
ACAAATTCCGGATGTTCCCGTATAGTTTTCAGTGATAACATTTGTTTAAAACCTTTGCTTTTGATTGGTCAAAATCAGTTTGGAAGTTAAATCGTGAGAGGAGAAATTACCATCCAAATCCCCAAGTCAGCTCTTATAAATTACACAATAAATGTACTTCGAGCGAATCTACAAACCGATGACCAGTTTTACAACAGCATCCATCTTCTGAGAACGACATTTAAACATACGTCTTTAAAATCCAACAGAAACTTTTATTATCACATCCCATTTTTCAAATTGGTGTCTATAACTACTATCTGGATTGAATTTCTGTTTCCAATCAAGATAAAAAAGATCAAAGTCAATTAAAGCAAATGAACCCAACCGGATTTCCCCTCGTATTCCAAAAACAGTTTTATTTTCCGGTTCTCCTTCATACAAATTGGGATCGTACAAACTGGGGCTGTATTCTCCACTACTATAATCCCCGTTGTGATAGAGAAATGGAATGTGAATCGTTTTGTACTGCCAAATTACAGTGGAGTCATTTACGACTCCTCTACGAGTATATTGTGCATATAGCTGAAACCATAATCTGTAATTGGGAGATCCTTCCACTGCAACAAATAGATTATCTGAATTTGGCCCAGACCAATAACCAAGTGGATGACCCCAGTGCTCAACAGTGTTGATTCGGTTTCGATGAACATAGACGTAGGGCGTGAGATGTGTGTATTCAAGCCTGATAGTTGATCCAAGAGCCTTCAACACTGGCAGTTTATATGTTAACCCAGTCTGATACGCAATCCAGTTACGGCTTTTATCCTTATCAAAGGTTTTCAACAGATCCCACTCATCCAAATAAAAAGCACCGTATAATCGGCCTATGTCTTTCTTTACCAAATCGAAATCAACATACCATTGAACATTATCTGAATCTTTCAAGTCGTGTTGAATTGACCAGTACGGTACTACCGGAATGATGTAACCTAATTCAGGTCCTCTTCCCCCATAAATTACAGATTCGCCAAATCCGAGCCGGAAATTTTGTCTGGGATAATAATCGAGCCTGTGGGCAACCACATATTTCCTTACGAGAGGAAAACCAGGTCTTGCCGAACCAGTAACACCAAGGTATTCGTAAGTTGAGTCTTTATATGTGGAATTAAGAAATCCGTGAAGGTAGGAAAATCTCCATCGTTTGCTAATTCTATGATTGACACTAATAAATGAAAAACTGGGCGATTTATTGGAAAGTAGCAATTGACCGGAATAGCCCGGACCCCATATGGGATTGGACTTGACTAGCGCTATCTCACCAGAAGGATAAAATAGCTGAATCCCGCCATCTCCAATGTCGTATTCTCTCCACTTATTGTTTTCCACCCTTGACACCCAACCCACCTCTTTATAAGAATCAAAATCGTAGTGAAAATCGTAAATTTCTTCTCTGCTAAAAACACTATGCTTCTCAAAAATTGTCCAGAAGATGATACGGTATCTTCCGACTGGTGGAATTTTGTAGCTGGCAAGAACAGCAACAGTGGGAGCTACATTGACATAAGTTCCTTTCTCATTAATATTTCCACCGTCAAGAGCTACCTCTGCATTCAACGAAGGATACATCTTAAAGCGATTCTCTCTTAACAAACTATCTCCAATGCTTACGCTTAAGAGATCATTTCGACCTGCAAATGAGTTCGCATACCAGAAATGTGACATACGGGTCGTAAGGTACTGTTCTACTTTTCCATTTTCTATCACTTTAGATTCCAAAAAGTAAAAATTTGCTTTTGATTCTTTCAATAAAATTTGAGAAAATAAATAAGATGGAAATATCATTAATATTACCGAAAATATTACGACAAGATAATAATGAATTCGATCGGATTGTAAATTCACAATACCCATAGTATTTGACACACAATTAGAATAAGACCAAAGATATTAATCGATGTAATCTTATACGGGAAAATATATAAGAAATACCGTCTTTTCAAAAAGAATCTTGAGCTATAGCTCGACGACCTTACCCTAAGAAAAGAAACAAAAATGGGGAACACTATTTCCCGGTACCACTTAACATCGCTGGAATTGATTTAATAATAATTTTAATATCCAACCAAAGACTCCAATTATCAATATATTCGAGATCCAGTTTTACCCAATCTTCAAAACTTTGAAGTAAATTCCTGCCACTTATCTGCCACAAACCTGTTAAGCCTGGTTTCATTGTAAGGCGACGTCTCCATTCTGGCTTATATTGTTCAACTTCAGCTGGCAAAGGAGGGCGGGGACCAACAAGATTCATGTCCCCTTGAAATACATTAAACAATTGTGGTAATTCATCTAAAGAATACCTTCTTAAAAACTTTCCAATACCTGTTATCCGCGGATCATCTGTTAATTTAAACACGATACCGTCCTGTTCATTCAAGTGCTCAACTTCTTTAAATCGTACTTCAGCATCCTTATACATAGTTCGGAATTTGAATATTCTAAATCTTCGACCATGATAACCCAAACGCTCCTGGCGGAAAAATACCGGTCCTGGTGAGTAAAGTTTTATTAAAATTGGCATAATTAAAAATATGGGACTAAAGACAACTAACATACCCAAGCAGATAGTTAATTCCAGATATTTTTTAAGTATTAAAAATCCTATTATATGAGTTGTAGAATGAAACGAAATAATAGGTAAATTGTAAAATTCTTCAATGAATGGGGATACATGAGTTTGAGATTTTAACCCATTAGTGAACATATCCACATTTATCATCAGGTGACTGTTGACACCAATACTGATCAGGAAATTCATCTTATCCGTAAATCCAGGTATTGCTTTGGGAGGCATTGCAAAGAAAACTTCGTCAATAGCTCGATCTGTCACAACCGTCTCGAATCTATCAAAACCACTCTCAACTTGATAGCCATCTACACTTTCCCCTACCCTCTCGGGTGTTGGGTCGAGAATCCCGGAAATGATATAACCATACTCTGAATGCGCACTAAGCTCGGATACAAGAGCTTCTGCCCGTTTTTTACTTCCTACAATTAATATGTTTCGGGTGTTTTTTCTCCTGCTTCTCACATTTTGGAGGAACAACTTCATAACAAGTCTTTTGCCAAACAAAGATAAGTAACAAATGAATATGAAAAAGACAATTGTTGATCTATAAAACAGTGGTTCCTTAAGAAAAAAAGAGATCAAAATTAGGGTAAGGAGTCCAACAGAGTTAATCGCTAGTAATTGTTTTGCGAAGGTTTTAAGACTCGTTCTACGATAGAGGGATTTCTTCTCAATTCGAACTAAGAGAACATGCCAGATAATCAGAATAAATGGAATCACATATGGATGCATAGATTTGTAATCAATAAGTTCTAATCCCGTCCCATGGTATAACTGTTCCACAATAATAGCTAAAAATGCAGATATAATAATCAGAACACTATCTACTGTCCTGTTGAGGAATGAAAAATATTTAGCTTTATCTTTAAGCATGATACTTGATGTGATTTTTATTTATAAAAAAGGTACGATATTAAAATATAAACCCGAATGCGCTGTGTCACATTCGGAATATGAAGGACTAATGTCATTTTTGTTAAAGGTCTCCTTTGTATCCTCTTTATAAGAGGCTATATCTCTTCTTAAACCTTTAACAAATTGTTATAAGCATTACCTCCTTACTTAACGATATAATTTATTCTTAAATTAGTATTGAGTCAAGAAATATTAGAATTTTTTTTCAAAACAAATCTCTTGTTTTAATTCGACATACTACGAGAATTCTCTACTTGTTCTTTAATCCATGGATATGTTTTTTCCAAACCACTTCTTAAAGATTCTTAAGGTTCCCAGCCAAGTTTTTCTTCAATAAGTGCATTATATGAATTTCTGACACTGACACCCAATGGACCAGGCACAAATTCAGACAGCTGTCGTGGTTTCTCCCCTTCTTGATTTATAATAATCAATTGTCTTTCTCAATCCCTCATCAAAGTCTATTTTGGATTTAAAACCGAATTCTCTCTCTGCTTTAGAAGTATCAAGCATCCTTCTAGGCTGTCCATCAGGTTTTGAAGTGTTCCACACAACATCCCCTCTAAAGCCTGTCAATTTCACAATGAGATTAACCAAATCTTTAATGGTAATCTCGAAACCCGAACCAATATTTACTGGCTCACTTTTATTATATTTTTCAGTTGCCAATAAAATTCCTTCAGCTGCATCTTTTGCATAAATGAATTCCCGGGAAGGTTTACCTGTACCCCATACTACAATTTCATTTTTACCCTGTTCTATTGAATCCACACACTTCTTCATTAAAGCGGGAATTACATGAGAGGAGTTTTGGTCAAAGTTATCACGTGGACCATAGAGGTTTACCGGCAAGAGAAAAATGGAATTAAAACCATACTGCTCTCGATACGCCTGAGATTGAACCAGCATCATCTTCTTGGCTAATCCATAAGGAGCATTCGTCTCTTCTGGGTAGCCATCCCAGAGGTCCTCTTCCTTGAAAGGAACCGAAGTAAATTTAGGATAGGCGCAAACGGTCCCTAAAGCCACAAATTTCTCAATCTTGTTGAGATAACCTTCATGTAATAGTTGAATTCCCATAATTGCATTTTCATAGAAGAACTTTCCAGGATTCTCCCTGTTTGCGCCTATTCCTCCAACTACAGCAGCCAAATGAATCACAATATCCGGTTTTTGTTCCTGATACATTCGGTTGATATCTTGTAGCCTGGTAAGATTATACTCTGGAAGATTAGCAACGAAAATATATTTACATCCACGCTTTTCCAACTTTTCTAATATATAAGATCCGAGAAAGCCCTTTCCTCCGGTTACGGTTACTCTTTTAGTATCCCAGAATCCCATTTTCAATATCCCCTTCTCTTCACCTTTTCCCAGTCAGCATTTACCATAATTTTCACCAGCTCTTTAAATGTCACCTTTGGTATCCATCCTAATTCTTTTTTTGCTTTCGTTGGATCACCCAATAAATATTCTACTTCCGTCGGCCTGAAATAGTGTGGATTTACTTCAACCACCACATTACCGGTGGATTTCAAAATACCTTTTTCATTTTCTCCTTTTCCTTTCCACTCTATTTCTTCACCCAATACCCCAAATGACTCTTCGACAAATTCACGGACAGTATGTGCCTCACCGGTTGCCAAAACATAATCATTCGGCTTGTCTGCTTGCAGCATTCGCCACATACCATCACAATATTCAGGAGCATAACCCCAGTCACGTTTTGCATCCAAATTACCAATAAAAAGTGTATCCTGAAGGCCCAAGGTAATTTTAGCTACAGCTACAGAAATTTTCCGGGTGACAAATGTTTTCCCGCGCCTTTCGGACTCATGATTAAACAGGATTCCGTTACAAGCAAAGAGATCATAAGCTTCCCGATAATTTATGGTTACCCAATGGGCGTATAGTTTTGCTACGGCATAAGGACTACGAGGATAAAAGGGTGTTGTTTCATTTTGGGGTATTTCCTGAGCTTTTCCATATAATTCACTGGTGGATGCCTGGTAGAATTTTGTTTCAATGCCTGTTTCCCTGATTGCATCCAAGAAACGTAAGGTTCCAATCGCATCTACCTCACCAGTATATTCAGGGACTTCAAATGACACCTGTACATGGCTCTGAGCCCCAAGATTGTATATTTCTGAGGGTTGTATTTTCTCAACCAATCGATTCAAATTACTGGAATCGGTTAAATCACCATAATGGAGAAAAAGTGAATTGTTTAAAATGGACTTATCCTTGTATAAATGATCAATCCGAAAAGTGTTAAACGAACTTGCCCTGCGGATAATGCCGTGAACTACATATCCTTTGTCTAATAAAAATTCGGTTAAATACGAACCGTCTTGGCCTGTAATACCAGAAATGAGTGCTTTTTTATTTGTCATTTAAGTTTTCCTTTTTTATCAAGATAGAAAATATAAATCAATCTGAATGCTTTTAAATATCTCATTAAAAATTGGTTTGGGTTTTGAAGTATGCGAAATAACCAACCCAAGTACATTTTATCTACAAAATTAGGTATTTGGGCTTGTACCCCTGTTAAAAAAGAAATTGCTGCACCAGTACAAATTATCCCTGTTGGAAAAGATAGGTTGTTTTTTAAATAATAACCAAGTCTTTCTTGAACTCCACCACCCAAATTAATTAAAACAAATTTCGGTTTTTCTTTTAAGTTTTCAAGTATTTCTATCAACTTCGAATCAACAATATTATTTTTATCATAAATAGGTGCAACATATTGATTTTCTTCTTTTAGGGGAATATTTATTTTATTAAAATAATCTCGGTTTAATTCTGCTACATTTTGATTTGGATCAACCAAGAAAAGAGTGTTTTCTTCCTTCAAGTCTATTTCATTCAGAAACAATTTTATAAACTTCGCACCCGATAATTTTTTTAATTTTTTCCCATAGTACAATCTACAAAGTAAAACCATAAAACCACTATCAGGTAATGCAAAATCACTTTTTTTTATTGCAGTCCAATATTTTATATCTTTGTCAATTGTTGCCAATCCAGGCCCTGATGGAACAACCATAAAGGCACCCAGTTTCAGTTTGTTTATGGCAGAAATGTAGTTGCCATTGACGAATGGTATGTTAAATAAGTTATATTTCATTTGATTCCTAATTTTAAGGATATAACACCATCAATTTTTATATAATAATGAAAACAGGATAAACTTAAGTTAATACTCCACCTTGTATAAAAAAATTTTATTCTAATATCCCTAATCATTAAAGAACGATATTCAACAAAACCTGGAGCAGCAGGGATAGTAATTAAATTCTTATTTAAGATGACAGTTTTAATTTTTATTTTTTGTTTATTTATACCAAGCATAATCTATACTTTTTATGGCATTACTATAAATTTCTAATAACATTGTAAAATTGATATGAGAAGAGTAATTATTTTCAAAATTTTCTTTTGAGTTCATACATTGGCTATCATATTGATCATCCCATAAACTAATTGCTTTTTCTATTGTCAATGAGATACTCTGAATATCGTTAGGTTTAAATAAGAAGCCATTTTTACCTTCTTGAACAATTTCAGGAAAACCTGCATGATATGGTACTATTAGAGGAACCCCCACTGACATTGCTTCAAGTAAAACCAATGGAAACCCTTCATACCATTTAGATGTCATAATCAAATATTTAGATTTGGAGACAATTTTAAGTATATTATCTCTATCCTGCCATCCCAACCATTTTATATTATGTAAGTTATATTGTTTTTCTAATTTGGACTTCTCTGGACCATCACCAACGATAATGAGATTATCGTTACTATTAACATTAAGTTTTGCCCACGCCTCTAATAATAAATCAACTCCCTTTTCATTTGATATTCTTCCTACAAAAACAATATCTTTTCTCTTTGAAGGTTGGATTATATCAGTAGTATCTGTTTTTAAAAAGTTTGGCTTAACATATATCTTCTTTTCTGGGATTCCATCCTTAATAAAAAGAGATTTAGAAAATTCTGTTAATGTTATAAATGCATCAATTTTATTTCTATAAGTTCCTAAAATTTTGTGTAGTATCTTCATTAAAAATATAGGCAGTGTTGTTGTGAAAGAATTTCTGTAACATCTATAAAACAGACCTTTAGTTCCTAAATTACCTACGCACTTTTCACAGGGTAAATCATTTCTCATCAATAATGCATTTGAACATATCAATCTGTAATTATGCAATGTTAAGACTACTGGTATTTTAAATTTATTAATAGCCCAGTATATACTTGGACTCAATAGCGGAAATGTATTGTGAACATGTACAATGTCAGGTTTTTGAACTTTTAATTCCTTTACTATTCTTTTGTAAGATTTTCTTGACCAAATTGTATTTAGACCTAACTTAATTTTTAATAAAAAACTTTGAGTTTCGACTTCCTCATTTGTTTCCTGATAAGTATTTACTTGGTGCCCGTTTTTTAATAGCAAATCTCTTTCAAGTGATAAAACAGTATCTTCACCACCTAATTGTTTATATCTGTTATGAATTTGAAGGATTTTCATAATTTTTTTTAACTATTAATTGTTTATAAATGAGCATAGATAATTTCACAAGTTCTTTATGACTTGAATTTGTTGATAATTTCACCATTTAATGAGCTGAGGCCTAAAGTACATAATTTCTTTACTTTCATCATTACAATAAAGCCTCTATTTATTTTTTTTTAATTTTGCCATAATAGGAATATATTTTTTTTCAAAAAAAATTGTATCCTTATCAGAAAAATATTTTTTCCAATCACCATAAGTACCAACACGATCAGTTTTTATGTTATATGTTGTGGTTTTTAAGGCAGTTTTTTTCAAATTTTTAAATGAAAATTTTTCTATAGCATTAACTGCAATATTTTTGTCCCAAGCTAAAGGATCAATATTATTAATAATCCTCTCTAAAGATTTAAGTGGATTATCAATCATATCTTCATATAAAATTAAAATTACATTTTTCGCTTTGAATAATTCATTTACATGAATTGACCATTCATATGCAAAATATCTAATTAAAAACCTATATCCGTATTTATAAGGAATTAATTTTCTATAAAAAAAATAAATACTTTTTCTCAAGAAAGATGTTTCATGATTCGATATAGCATATACTTTTTCAAATCGATGAAAATAACTATTACATACATCTCTAACATCTCTAACCACGTAAATAATAACATCTTTATTTGAATTAGGAAGTAAATCTATTTTCTCATGAGTTTTGTAAAGATTTTTAAATATTTTTGAACCAATATGTTTATTTTTTCCATCTAAATATTTTTTTAATGTTAATCTCTGTTTGGACCATACTAATGCATCTATATCAAAGTATTTACAATTAATTATATATGTAATCAAATATGCAATCCAGGAATTTCCAGAAATGGGATATCCAGAGAGATATATATTTCTTGATGAAGTATAATCTTTTTCAGCCTTTATTTTATTATTTCTTAATAAAGATAGAAAATTATATATAATATGAATCATAATAAATAAAGTTTAATAATTAATGTTATTCTAAAATTCTTCATATGGCCATCAAATACGACGTACTACTGCGATTTATTCCTATAATAAAGATAGGAGTTAAATCTATATCCTCAGTTTCACGGTATTTGACTGGTATTCTTGATTTCATCCAAAAATAACGCAATTTCATCAACAATCTATTTCTCTTAAGTAACTTTTTGAAATTCATTTATAATCTATTTTATATAAATTGATTGCTGACCTTTGATTCTTCCTTAATAATTCTGTATATAGAGTCACGCATTAACCAATCCGGTATTTTTTCTCCATTTATTATCTTGTCCCTCACCTCTGTGCCATTTATTTTATAAGCACCTTTTGATCCATGTGCGCAATGTTCTACACACTTATCACATTTCTTACAATAATAAACTTCATCAAAGATGATCGGAAGGATCCCAATATCACCAATATCGTTAAATAGCTGCTTTGCGGCATCTTTTTTATAAAAAGAGCCAACCCCTGTGTGATCTCTGCCAAGAATAAAATGACTACAGCCAAAATTTTTACGACAAAGAGCAGTGAACATTGCCTCCCTTGGTCCAGCATATCGAGAATATGAATTAAATCCACCTATGACTACCCGATTTGGCGGATAATGTTTTTCAATCATCAATTGATATGCTTTCATAATAATATCACCTGTAAAATCACCAGGTTTTTTAAGACCTACAACAGGGTGTATAAATAATCCATCACAATCGTATTTTTCTAGAGCCCTTAATTGCAAATATTCATGTGCCCTGTGAGGCACATTACGAGTGTGAAAACCAACAACTGTTTTCCATTGCTGGTTCTGAAAAATTAATCGACTTTCCAAAGGAGTTAATTCATATGGTTTTCGATTTTTGTATTCATTACTGAGTAAAGATACTTTACCAGAAACAAAGGTATTACTGCCACAAAACAAATGTTTAACGCCTGGGTGTTTAGGGTTTATCGTGGTATACATACCTTTGGCTAATTTGTTTAGGTTGAACTGAAATATTTCATCGATTTGCAAGACGGCTTGATTTACGCCTTTCATCGCAAGAACAACTGTCTCACCGCTACCATATAAAAAAGGTTCTGTATTTCGAATTTGAAAGAAAATTGGTAACGGCCAGATATCACCACTCTTGAGTGTATAATTACCTAAAACGGAATCTATTTCATCTTTAGACATAAATCCTGATATAGGAGAAAAAACGCCAAGAGCAATCTGTCTCGCATCTATCATAGATTGCTCATCTATTTCTAGTTTTGGTAAACTAGCAATATCTAATACTGTTTTATCAGAAATTATGTTTTGTACAAGTTTACCGCCATGTGGTTTTATTAAGTTTGTATGAGGCAGGAAATTTTCCTCAGAAAGAAATTCAATCTGATTCTGATATCGGTATATAAGCGACTTTATCATTCTAACAGCAGAAACTGGATGTTTGCCTATTGCAGTTTCTGCAGCCAATACCAGTCCGTTCGCACCATCTTTTAGTGTATTAACAACATCATTAACTTCAGCTCGATTAGGTTTTAAATTCTCTATCATTGTCTCCAAAAGGTTCGTTGCAACATATACTGGTACATTACAACTATTAGCTCTATGAATAATCTCTTTTTGAATATAGGGAATGCTCTCCAGTGCAATCTCACGTGATAAATCTCCTCTATCTATTAGTATAGCATCCGAAACATCAAGAATTTCATCTAAGTTTTTAAGAGCAAGCCGACTCTCTATTTTTGCGATTATTCTGACATTTTTCCCAACAATTGAACGTAATTCATCAATATCATCTCCTCTATTTGCAAATGAAAGTGCAACATATTTAATTCCAAGCTTTTTACATAATTTAAATGCTGTTTTGTCGATTTTAGTTAAGCTTGGAAGTGTAGATGGAGTATTAATAATAGTCACCGCTTTGTTTGAGCCTATAAAACCACCAATAATCACCCTAGCCCTAATATTTACGTTTGTTTCAATAACCTGCAATAAGGCTGTATCAAAATCCAGACTAATCAAGCTACCAACCTGCAATTGAATTAATACTTCATCTGGATAAATAGGTATATGTTTATCATCTGAAAACTCTGTGTTTGAAACAAGATCTACAATTGATCCTGCATTAAGTTGCAATTTTTGTTCCCCTATAAATCCAGTACGCACCTGAGCCCCTTGAGAATCCAAGCAAATTGGTACATTTGATGAAGATTTTATTATTTTAATACACTTTTCTAAGGATTCTAAGCTTGTATGCGACAGATTAATTCGAAACATATCAACTTCTTCTTCCGACAGCTTGCGAATAATGCTGGGGGTTAATGAAGATGGACCTAAGGTGCAAAATATTTTAATTTTTTTATTCATTATTTCTCCAAATATTCATTTCCAATAAAACGTAACATTTTTTGTATAGACTGATCTACTGTTTCTTTATCAGTATCTAGGTTTAATGCTGGATTATTTGGTAGTTTATATGGCACCTGCGGAGCAATTCCGATAAAATTCTTAATATCACCATTCATTGCTTTTGAATAAAGTTCTTTGACATCTCTGTTGATTACAGTAGACAATTTCGATTTTATAAAAAATCTTCCCAAATATCCTCTTATTTCAAAATAAAATTTCATAATAATAAATACTATCTTGAGCGATTAATTCCCATGAATAGAAATTAAATGCTTCTTTTTTGGCATTATCACGAATCTTATTCATTTTGTTCTCATTTTTTAATAATTCGATTATACAGTTTGCCAATTCTGCTGCATTATATTCACAAATAAAACCAGTTTTATTTTTTCTAACAACTTCGGGTATATCACCTCTGTTTGTGGAAATGACGACAGATCCAAAAGGCATAGCTATCATTACAACTCCGCTTTGTGTTGCATCTTTGTAGGGTAATAATGTAATCCCACATAGCTTGAAAAAATACTCAACTTCTTCATCATCAATAAATTTATCATGTACTTCAAAATCAGCTCTGCCTTTCATATCAATTAAAATATTACTTAATTTTCTGGGCCAGTTAGATTTCATTATTTCAGATGCCATATTTTTTGAACCTGCAACAACAAACTTTGCTTTTAATGAATTTTTATTAACAATATCTGCAATCTGTGTTAATAATTCCAACCCTTTATTAGGTCTTAATGCTCCAAAAAATAATATGTAATTATTTTTTCTTTTAATTTTATTATACTTATTTTTATTGAAATAATATAAATGACCATGTTTTATAATATTAATTTTATGCGAATCAACGTTAAAGGACATTAAATATTTTTTACATGTATTACCGTGTACAAATAATTTTACAGAAAATAATTTATAAGCACATAATCTAATTAATTTATCTTTCCATCTATATCCCATCCCAGAATGAGGTATTGGATCATGTATTGTAATTATTAATCTAGAATAATAATAAAATATTGGCCATAAAATTAAACCAATAGACATTGTAGTTCCCGCAGAATCATGAATAATACCTGGTCTGTTTTTTCTTATAATTCCTATGATTTTAATTATTGACTTCAATTTCAACCATTTGGTATTAAAATTGACTTTAAAATATTTTGTATCTTTAACTTCTTGTTCTACATCACTAGTATGAAATAAATGGTTGTTATAAATAGAAATAAGATTATGATCATTAATCGAAGACAATCCTTTTCCAAATAAAGCACCATAGCGTCCAATACCACCAAGTGATAAGTTGATATGCAGTACTGTTAATTTATTTATTTTTAAAATATTTTGTTTATACATCGCTTAATGTAATGCATAATAATTAGTATTTTATCAATGACTAATAAACAAAAATAATATATATGCAGATCAGATTTTACCTTATCCGATTCTAATTCATAACCATGGTTTAGTATTTCGTCATTTAGAAGATTTTGTATTAATGAAATTTGAGCAGGTTTCATATTATTTTTCCATTTATTGTAATTACTGGAATCAATTTTTTCTAGCGTTTTAATTTTCCAGGGTTCTTTCTCAACATTAAAGTTTTGATTTTGAGCTTTATAATAATCTAACATACTGTTTTCAAACGGTACTTTTAAAAATTTGCAGACTCCCATTATTGTATCTAATGGTTTAGTCAATAAATCCTCATATTTAATTTCATAATAATTCTTATTATTCAATCTATTATTATTAGATATTTGTATATATCTCATCCAAAGATTAATTTTTGAAATTAATCCACCCTTTCCCCAAGAGACATTGTTTAGTGATAGGATAACATCTCTTGGATCTCTAATTATATGCACAATCTTTGCATCATTATAAAAATTTAACAGTAAATCAATATTTTCTGCATGGGAAGGAGTTTTTTCACCCCACATTTTTTTCTTATTCTTTTTAATATAAATAAGACACAGCTCTTCAAGTATGTTTGCATGAGATAATTCACTCTTATCCCTTTTACGCAGTAGAAATTCTTTATCTTCATTTATGAAATTAAAAGATTTTAGGTGCTCTGAATGAAGATACTTGGAGAATAAGACATTAAATTTTTTAACATTATTTAAACTCTTACATTTTCTATAAAAATAATCAAAATAATGGGTCTCTGGAGGGATACCAACTAGAGAAGAATTGTTCAATATTATTGCAAGCAATGAAGTCCCCGACCTAGGAACACCTACTATGAAAAAGGGGGGAGATGTTATTTTCATTTTATTAATAATAAATTAATACCCTAATAATCTTCTATCTCTTATAACAAAAAGATTAATAAAATCTTTAAGATAATTCATGTTTCCATTTTTTAACTTGGAACATTGTTTTTTATGATATTGAATATACATCAATCATAATACTATTATTTATTTTATAGCACCTTGTAATCAAACTGTTTCATAAGCGTCATATCTATAGATTTATTAATGAGTGAAATTGATTCTTTAGATAATTCATGTTTCCATTTTTCATTTAAGTAGTAATCTCTATAATAATTATTATCTTTTGTTTTATCCCTAGTTGATTTTTCATAATTTTTAAATTGATTGCAACGTTTATCTATAGATAATATTTGATGTATCTTCTGAATTGTGGTTTCAGGTTTAGCTAAAATGCCTTCAGTTTTTAAATTTAATGATTTGAAATTCTTTAATTGTGAATAGGAGTTATTTTTTATATTCCACAATTCCATTGGATTATCTAGAATTTTCTTAGTATTATCTCGTCCAACAGTAACCCATCTTCTTTGAAGAAATTCTTCAAATTTTATTTTAGCTGAAAAATATTGATGCCATGGTTTCCTATATAAAGATAATGCCCATGAATAAGGATTCTTTATGATTGTAATAAATAAAATATTGTTATTCTTTGTAATTGGATATTCTTTTAGTTCATCAGATGATTTAACTGTGGTGTGTTCCCAGCCAAGAGTACTACCATAGGTTAAGTTGAAATACAAATCTCTCAACCATTCTTTTCCCGGTATAATCTTCTGTAATATATTTATACTTTCTGGAACTACTCCACGGAGAAGAGCAACTCTAAGGTTTAGCTGTATTATATTAATAAGGTAAGCTGTTCCAGTATTTCGTTCAGCATAAATTTTTATAAGTTTATTCATCAATTCCCTGTTTATTACTGAATCCTAACGCACTACCAATTAATAATGAATGTAATGGGGCAAATTCTGGTAAAGTTGGAGTCAGGTAAATTTGTATCATTCCCAGGCTGGCAAATAGAGAAAACAGAAATGCATATTTTATTTTATCTTCTTTAATTTTTAGAGTTTTAACTAAGGGTATAATTGAATAACACATATAAGCAATCATTGCTATAAGACCACCTTCAATCAGTATTGCTAAATAAACATTATGTACTCGGGCTTCCCACCAAGCGGGAATCGTTGATTTCACTTGATTATATATATTAGATGAATTACCGTACCCAACCCCATTTAAAGGGTGTTTAAAAAAATACTTTATTGCAGATTGATTCATTTCCATTCTGAACGAAGTTGATCCAAAAGATTTTACATCTCCCTTTTGTTCAATACGAAATTCAAGAGCTTTAGAAGCCAATTCAATTTTATCACCATATTTAACAAAAGTTATTCCAATAGCCATAAGAAAAAAGCACAGAATATATATTGTTGCTTTATTTGATTTTAACAGGTTACTAGAGAAAAGTTTCTTTATCAGAATCCAGGTCAAAAATGCGATTGATAAAAGAATGAATATCCCAATATTACCAACAGAAAATGTAAAGGATAAACAAATCATACTTAATGGAATAGCTATAATCGCTGCTATAAAATAAAAACTATTTATTTGATAATACTCCTTGTGATATAACCCAAGAATTACAAAAGGGAATAAGACTATTATCCAATTGCCAAAGATATTTGGTTGATCTAAAGTTCCTAATATTCTGCTTAAACTAATTGTTGGATCCAGGGTATTTATTTCTTTCTCAACAATTTCACCAAAATAAGATTTAACATTACCAAATTGCGAGGAAGTCAACTGTTGGATAATTCCTACAAATGATTGAATAAATAGAAAAATAATTGAAAATTTTATCAATAGCTTCTCAGTCAATATATCACCCCAAATTCGTCTTACATACATAGCAAAAATAATTGAGATCGCAAATTGTGCAAAAAAGGGCCAATTCTCATCTAAATTAATTCCTAAAATAGTAAAAATGAATAAAAAGCCGATTAATACAAAACAAGAAAAATACCATAAATCGAAAGTGATTCTTATCCTTGGATTTAAAATAAGCCTGATAGTGTAAAGCAGTAATATTAAAAATGCTGGGATATTCCATACATACAATTCAATAATTCTTATATTTATAGATAATGGGATAAGAAAACTGACTAGCAGGGGGAAAAACAGGATCTTTTCGAAATTAACAATACTTAGATAAAAACCACCTTTCATAAACCTATTTGTCACTTTCTCCATAATATTTTTGGTATATACAATGTTAAAATCATGTAATACTTTCGTACCATAATTATACTTATCAAGTTCCATACTACCATACTAATCATACTTGATATTGCTGCGCCGGTTATTCCAAATTTTGGAATTAAGATAACATTTAAAATAATATTGATAACTGTAGAAGTAATTATGATATTTAGGAAAACTTTTTGTTTACCGGTCATTTGCAATATCAAACCAACTGATCCTGAAATGGCATTAATAAATTGTCCTATTGTGAAAAAGATCAATGTCCATTTTCCAAAGACAAACTCCTGACCGAACAGCCCCAGAAAAAATGTAGGGAAAATCAGGAATAGTATAAGAAAAGGTGCTGAAGTCCAGAAAATCAATCGAGTTGATTGATGCACTATATTTTCAAGATCCTTCATGTTATTCTTGGAAAATAATTCTGCAAATTTTGGTGCGGCAATACTGTTAATGGCAAATAAAGCGATACCGGTAATCAATGAAACTTTAAATGCCACAGTATAAACACCTATTTCCCATGCTGGACGATAAATACCTAAAATAATTAATCCTGTCCATTGAAGGATATATGACATTGAACTAGTGAAAAACATGGGTAAAGAAACGGTAAGTAAACCTTTCAAATGAACTTCTTTAGTCCTTTCTTTATTTGTGTCAGTTTTTGGAAGTTTTTTTAACCAAACAACAAGTGCGATAACTGATAATATTGCAATGGAAATTAAATAAGCAAAAACGGGGTATTTATCACTGGTAAAACCACTATAAAAAAAAGCTAATAATAAAACAGACCCAATAAACGGTGTTGTCATATTCCTGAAAAGAGAATAATGAATTATCTTTTTCATCCCTCTTAAACTTTCTGAATGGATAAAAAGCAAAACAAACGGCAAAACACCGAACGAAGCGATGCGAATCAAAGATTCCATTCCCGGTTTGTTCAGTATGTTCCTTGCTAAAACAGGTGCAAGAGAAAATAAGCCAATGCTTAAAAGCATTGACATAGGCACAACCATCTTTAAGATTGTAAAATACACTTTTCGGAGTGTGCTGTATTTTCCTTGAGAGTAATTCTCAGACACAAACCGCACAGAAGCCGTATCTAACCCTAATCTTGCAATAATCGCAGTGATCATTAATACTGTCTGTGCAAGAGCAAAAGAACCCATCGCGCTGGCACCGTACAACCCTGCAATCAGAAAAGTAAACATGTAACTTGTACCCACACCCATTACGCGAATCACCATGGCAGTTGAAGTACCTTTCAGTAGTTCTTGGAGATGGATATCAGGGATTTTGGATTTAATGTGTTTTTTGAGTTTGTTGATCAATTAATTAATGTGCAATTGGATCGCAACTCACTACATCATTTATTATTGGACATCCCGTAATCAATCAAAATCTTCGGTTTGTCTTTCTCTGGATGACTCCTGAACTAAAACAACAAAGAATGAAACAAATATTCCACAAAACAGTGATAAAATTACAATCAAAGTTCTTCTTGGTTTCGCTGCTTTTACTGCCGGTTCTGCATAATCAAGAATTTGCACTAATAAATTATCCTTGGCTTCTTCGATTTTTACGATTTCATACTGTTGTCGTAGAGTGATATATACTTGTAGGTTTACCTCTATGTTTCTAATAAGCCGTCCACGATCCTGTTGTAATTCTGGTGTATCCAATGCATAAGGGTGCTCTTTTCTGAATTCAGTTAAAAACTCTTCGGAGTTAGATAGATCAGCCTTGGCCTGGACAAGTTGATCGTTGATGAATTGCTTGTTTCTCACAGCTTCAAGATTTTGTTCAAAAGATATGTATTCCTTCACAAAATGTGCAATATAGTTGGTGATATCCGATGCAAGTCTTGGCTCTTCTATAAGTACTGATACAATAATTAAACCAGATTCATCCTCTTCAACAGATATGAGTTTATTTAATTTTTCTATCCCCAGTTCAGTATGTTTAGCATGTGGATGGGATGGAAATTTGGGGCTTGGTAAAATTTTAGATATAATTCTTCTGATGGAAAAAAATTTGGGTTTATCGATTTCCCAGTATTTAATTAGGTTTGATCCTTCTGGATACACACTGTTAATCCAAGCTCTTAATACAATATCCTTTTTTAGCCTCCGACTTTCTATGATGTCAGGAATATAATAACTGGGTTTAGAACCCAATTCTCCGATTCCGAAGCTTTCAGCAATACCCCCTAAATCCCCACCAAGCGGAAAACTAGATTCTGTGAACTCAGCAGCGGGATACATCGATATCACAGATTGATAATATGGTGTAGCTAATAAGGCATAAATAGTTGCAATAGTAGTGAATAGTCCAGTGATTATCACAATCTTCCATTTACGACGTATAAGCATTCTCCAAATCTTTACCAGATCAATCTCATCATTCCGTGTGATGATTCTTTGCTTTTCACTTTTATTAGTTTTAGCACTAACTCCAATCAAACCATACCTCTTCAAATCAGCAATCCGGTTCCGCAACGTCTTCTCTGTCATACTGTTTGCTTTAGCAATTTTCTCACGTTCTGCAGGGTTGTCCAAAATCTCTGGGTGTTTTTTAACCAGCTCCAGAATCTTCTTCTCGTGATCGGTTAGTCTTTGCATAATTATGGCACAGCACTTTGAATTACAATAACAATTGTAGCAATT
>Ga0187833_10002727_pt1 | contig 18668 bp, 18 predicted proteins | sample ETNtaG_37_FD_167968 | JGI IMG/M metagenome (GOLD analysis project Ga0187833, IMG submission 167968) | Marine microbial and viral communities from oxygen minimum zone, Eastern Pacific Ocean - ETNP2014_SV_400_PacBio MetaG (Illumina Assembly) | ecosystem: Environmental > Aquatic > Marine > Hypoxic...
ATTTTAATGTAAACTTTCTCCTGTTTTTCATCTCTTCAAAAGTATGCTCTTTCCATGCCAAAAACGTCCTTAATTTCCTCTTGAGGACTTCTCTTATCTTTCTGTTGAATGCGCCTCTTTCTCTCTCTACTACATCATCAACATCCTCCTGCTTTTTTGGGTGTGTTGAGAAAAATAAATCGGGTAAAGTTGTAAATTGCACTTCCCTGGCCATGCCATAAACAGATGCAGGATTTTTAGCGCCTTGCTCAACAAGATCTACCCAAATCCCTTTTAATGTTATCTCAGCGCTTTCAGAGCTTCTGCTCATCGTAAAGCTGTCATAGTAATAGCTCAGCCTTTCATCCAGGATTCTTAATTCCCTGACTAGCTGAAACAACTCGCGGACCATCTTTCCTATTGTTGCTAAAAATTGAGATACCTTGTCTTGCTGTAAACCAAGCCTTTGTTGTGATGAACCAAAAAAAGCGCTGTTTTCAGCAGCTGCAAAAACATCTGTTATTTTATCTATATAAGGAAAACCAGAATAATACCTTAAGTAATGCAGAATCCAGAAATAAGGCTCCTCGATAGAAATATTATAGCCCTCATAGTGTAAGCGATATCTTCTTGCTGGCTTTGGAAAACCTGTCTTAATATACTGCGCTCTTGTCTGCTCCGCCATTTCTTCTTGCTGAAAACCAAATTTTTTAAGGTCAACTGTTGTTACCATATCTACTTCAAACCTCTTTTTTTAGACTATCCAGTATACTATTTTGTATATTAAGATATCTTTTATTTATAAATCTTTCTGTGGAATAGGGTGATGGTCAAATCCCCATAACATCCACAGTATAATGATGGCTGAAAACTCTAACGGCTTCATCCCCCATTTCTTCCAACGAAGAAAATTCCTGATAGTCTTCTGGTTGTGGCCTCTTATTCCGATCTACCCCCACATTGTTATGTGTAGTAGGCTCATAATTTCTGCCTATCCATGCATAACAAGGACCATCTTCTGAAGTTGAGCGTCCTACAGCAATTTCCACTCTTGTTTGAGTACCGGAATATTCATCCATAAGAACATATGATCTAATTGGATGATGACCATCCTCGCGTGCATTAAGTGTCTGAGATACAAACTCAGGAGCTTTACCCTTTAATTTACTTGCTATAACCTCCTGGAAAGCTATTCCAACTCTTTGACTTAAACTACCTCTACCTGTTGCACTTTGTCCACTCATTTTTACCTCGTATATTTTATTCTTTAGTATATTCTAGAATTTAGAAAATTTACAATGGAAAGGCCCTGTGAGAATATACTAAAATATTGGGCCTATAACAGCAGCAGAAGCAATAGATTCAAAGCTAACAATAAATTTACAGAACTTAATTTTTTATTTGTGTTAGCCATTTTTACAATTTATATTAAAATTGAAGCTTGTATTTAAATGTTTTTATTCGAATCTTTATTTTATATGAATTTTATTAATTTAGATTGTTGCTTAATGTTTTTCAAAATGGTGCTGTTTTTTAATATTTGTCCTAAATCAAAATTAAATTTTTTCTTAATCAGTTTCTTTGCATAATCCATCATCAATTCTTTAGATGAGAATTCAATGCGTTTTGATTGCATTGATTTTCTTGCAGCCTCTCTTGTTACCCACACTCCAAGAGGCAAAGTATAATCGCCAGTAACAAACCTCAAAGCCAAAACACTGCCTTGTTTTTTCATTTCATTTAGTTTTTCCAAAGAAGCTAATCTTACAGTATAATAACCGCCAGCAGTTTCTTCTGCGTAGTATTTTCTTCCTTCATAGGGTTCATAGTCTGTCATAAAATTTGCAGGATTAGAAACATGCATTTCAAATAATTCATAACTCCAAACATCTGGAAAACATAAAATCAAATAATAATTTCCTAAGTAATTTCCAAAGAAAGCTGAATAATTTATTTCATTGTATTTTTTTACTTCATTGAGCAGATGCTTTCCCAATGCATCATCTGTAGCAGTAATGGACCATCTTGTCGGTACAAGCTTACGATTTTTTCCAATGCCCAAATTTCCTACACTCAAAATTTTAGACAAGAAATTCTCATCAAACTTGTTTTCATATAAATAAATCAGGGCATCATTTGCTTTTAGGTCAGTATCATAGTGAACTTTCTGAACTTTAGTATGAATTTTAGGATTTTCAGTAAGTTTTATTTTCTTTAACTCTGCATAAGGACCTGTAGGAGCCATTAAGTTGTCATAATTTACCCTAAAGTGAGGCTTGTCTTTAAGATTAATATCAACATCTACTGGCTTAGAAGCCATGCTGACTTCCTGATTTAACTCCAGAAATTTATTTCTCCCCTTAATGTTTATTTTATTTCTAGAATTTATCAATGAAGACCTAAAATCAACAATCTTTGGAATTTGAAAATTATGAACAGCCCAATACTTGGGAGCATCATAGAGCCAGGTGTCTTGTGTTTCTTCTGGCGGTGCTAAAATCCCGATATTTATTTCAGGGTAGCCATATCTGCCTATAAATGGGGAAACAGTTTCAGTGGCAAAATTTTCTTTTATTATCTTATTTTTAATTTTAATCTTAGAATATGCCTTTGCGCATATAGGGCAGTTAAATTTGCCGCAGTTAAACAAGGGATGGTTTTTTGAAGAGGATTTTGGTAGGTGCATAATTAATACAAAGAGATTGATTAATTTAAAGGTTTTTATTTGAATACATAGTGTATATTTAAATACCAGTTATTAATAATTATTAAATTTTAAAGAAAATGCTAACACAAAAACAATTCCAACAAATAAGGGATGAATTAGACAATTGCCAAAATCCGATATTCTTCTTTGATGATGATCCTGATGGGCTGTGTGCATTTTTATTGTTATATCGTTACAAGAAAGAAGGCCATGGTTTTGTTGTAAAGACACACCCAAAACTTGATGTAAGGTCTGCACCGAAAATAGAGCAGTACGATGCTGACAAGGTTTTTGTTCTTGACGTAGCTAATTTAGAGCAGGATTTTATAGATGCCAGCAAGGCTCCAGTAATATGGATAGACCACCATGGACCATTCGAAAGGACTGGAATGAGGTATTTTAATCCAAGGATTAATGACAAAAATGTCAACATTCCTACAACATATATGTGCTATAAAGTTGTTCAGCAGGATTTGTGGATTGCAATGGTTGGCTGCATAGCAGATTATTATATGCCTGATTTTTTAAATGAATTCAAGAAAAAATATCCTGATTTACTAAACGGCAAAAAAACTGTTGGAGATATCTATTTCAGCAGCAAACTTGGAACTTTAATCAAAATATTCTCTTTCTGCTTAAAGGGAAAAACAAGCGAGGTAGTGAAAAACATGAAAATTCTGACAAGAATAGAAAGTCCTTATGAAATTCTTAACCAGGAAACAGCAAAAGGCAAATTTATATTCAAAAGATACGAAAAAATAAATAAGCTGTATGATAGTTTATTGGAAGATGGAGTCAAGGCGGCAGGAAAAGAAAAAATGCTTGTTTTTACTTATTCAGAAGACAAGATGAGCTTTACTGGCGACTTGGCAAATGAGCTGCTGCATAAATTCCCAGATAAAATAATTATTGTCGGAAGAAAGAAAGATGATGATGTAAGGATGAGCTTAAGGAGCAGAAACATCTTAATTCCGCCAATTTTAGAAAAATCTCTTGCAGGATTAGAAGGCTACGGCGGCGGCCATGAATATGCATGCGGGGCAAATATAAAAGAAACAGATTTTAAGGAATTTGTTAAAAGAATAAAGATAAATGCAGATTAAACCTTCAAATTCCGGTTTATCATATCCAATATAATATCTTTTTTATCCTTAAGGCTCTGCCTTTTCATATAAATCTCAAGATTTTCTTTTTTTATTTTAGAGTTAAGTCTTGCTATCTTATCATTTATCTTATTAAGCCTGTTTATAACCATATTAAGCTTGCCTTCCATGCTTCTTGGCACTGAAATAACAAGAAGCTTGTCAAACGCAGCATTCAAATAAAACAGCTTGCTGCCACCAAATGTTTTTTGCTCTTCTTTAATCATATCTATCAATGTTGTATTTCTGCTTATATTCCTGTTTAAAGACATTATCACAGATTCTTTGTAAGCCTTGTTGTTTATCAGGCTCAGCTCTATTACATCATTACTGGAATTTATATCACTAAGAAATTCCCTGAATATGAATTCGTTGTTTATATCCCTGAAATTTATATATTCTATTGAGTCTATACTCCTGTTTATATCAATAGTAGAAACAAGATTCCTATAGATAGGACCTTTTGAATCCATCTAACACCCCCAAATGAGCTATTAGTAACGTTATCATATATAATTATTTCGATATTAATACAAAATAATTAAATTTATAAACATAATGACAATCTTAAATTTTTAATGCGTCGGTGGTCTAATGGCTATGACTGTGGCCTTCCAAGCCGCCTATCTGGGTTCGAAACAGCTTTTTTGCATAAAGCAAAAACCTGGGAAAATGCGGTGAACTTCTCTTCGGTCGTTCACCTAGGATTTTGCTTCGCAAAATCAAAGAAGCTGGCGAAAGTCCCAGCCGACGCATTTCAATTACCTACAATGATAAGCATTATTATACCTGCATTAAATGAAGAACATTATATCGGAAATCTGCTTAATGATTACCTTAATCAAATATTCAAAAATTTTGAAGTAATTGTAGTTGATGGGAATTCCGCAGATAAAACCCAGAAAATAGTTAAGGATTTTTCAAAAAAAAATAAAAAAATAAAACTGATTGTTTCTGAAAAAAGAAATGTCTCTTATCAAAGGAACCTGGGAGTCAAGAATGCAAAATTTGGAAGGTTATTATTCAATGACGCGGATATTTCTATAGAAAATGATTTTTTAGGAAAAGCAGTCAGGGAACTTACCAAAAGAGATTTAAAAGTATCTGGATGCTATTTAATTCCTAATACAAAGAACTTAATTGACAAATTAGGGCACTACTTGTTAAATAAGTGGTTTTTTCTAATGCAATATATTTACCCCCACATGGTTGGCCAGGCTATTTTTTCAACTAAGGAAATACACAACAAAATCAATGGATTTGACCAGACAATAAGATTTGCAGAAGACAATGATTATGTAAACAGGAGCAAAAAATATTATAAATTCAGAATTTTGAAATATCCTAGAATTTATACTTCAACAAGGCGTTTTAAAGAAGAGAATAGGTTAATACTTGCTTTAAAATATCTCCTTTGTCCATTCTACCGGATGTTTTTTGGAGAAATTCAGACAGATATATTCAATTATAAAATGGACAAAGGGAAAAATATTTATAAGAAATATTAAGTCTACAACCGAAAAAAGCAAAACCATTAGTTACAGAACTCCCTGTATTTCAGATTGCAGAAGCTATTCGCACGACGCTTAAACACCAAAATTGAATAAAAATGGCTCTTTCAGGAACTATACATCATTTTGCGCAACATCATACATTAACTTTTTTGAGGATTAGTATCGGCATTATTTTTTTATCTGCAGGTTTACACCGTATTTTCTTTTTTTCGATTGCATATCAGAACTTCCTCGAATTAGGGATAAAATTTGTGATGCCCTTATTGGTCATTACAATCCTAATCGAGATTGTGTGCGGTTTCCTCTTAATTATCAACAGATTTATAATTCCTGCATCTATGACAATAGGAATAACTCTTATATTTGCAATTATTTTATCTTTTCTTAATTCAAAACCAGAGTTTTTTCATAATATCAATGAATTATTTATTTTGACTGTAACTCCTACAAACATTCTTTTACATGTAACTTATTTAGTGGGAGTTATAACCTTATTGTTATATGGTCTCAGTAAGGATTCAAAAAATTAAATTTAAATCTTTAAGCTAACCACTTGAGAAATTCCATGCTCATTCATTGAAATGCCATATAGGCTGTTTGCTTCTGATATAACCGCATCATTATGGCTCATAATTAAATATTGCGCATTATCCGAATATTTCCTTATTAATTTTGCAAATTTCTCTGAATTATGCTTGTCAAGCGCAGCATCTACCTCATCCAGAACATAGAAAGAAGCAGGTTCATGCTCCTGTATGGCAAAAATAAAAGCTAGTGCTGTCAGAGTTTTTTCTCCACCAGAAAGGCTTCTTATGTCCAAAAACTTGCTGCCGGTAATCTTAACATTGATTCTTAATCCTGCCTCAAAGGGGTTTTCCTCATTCTCAATAACCAAGGTAGCCTCCCCCTTGGTTGTAAGCATTGAAAAGAATTTCTTAAAGTTGGCATTAACAACATCAAATATTTTCATAAACAGCTCTTTTTTCTTGCCTTCTATTTCCTGCATCATCTTAAGCACATCTTCCTTTTCTTTGCTTAACACATCCTTTTTCCCAATTAAATCATTATACTGCTTTTCAACATCTTCATAAATCTCAAGAGCTCTCATATTTACAGAGCCTATCTGTTCTCTCATATTTTCAAATTTCTTTATTTCATATTTGAGTTGGTCCTCGTTTTTGCTTAAGTCTAATTTAACTCCTTCATATTGCTGGAATTCTAAATTCAATCCAGAAAGCACAGATTGCATTTCTGCCAGCTTGATAGATACTGTATTTGATCTAACCTCAACCTTTCTGCTGTCATCCTGCCTATTATTAATTGTAACTTGGTTTCTTTGTATTTCTTTATCTACTCCATCTCTTTTATGGAAGAGGCCTTTAAATTTTGCATAGAAATCCTGAGCCAGCTCTTCTTTTTTCTTTAATTCCTGGTTATTCTGTTTTATGGCCTCTGTCAAATTTTTCAGCTCATCATTGAAATCCTGATCATCTTTCTCCAGCTGTTTTATTATTTTGCCTGTTTTTTCCATCTCATTCCTATAAATACTCTCTGACTGTATATCTATATTCTTTATCTCAGAATCAATTCTTATTACATCCTCACCTAATTCTTTTAGTTTTTCTTCAAATGCATTTAATTCTGCAATTAAAGTTGGATTTCTTAATTGGGCTATACTTGCCCTTAACTTTTGTTTTTCTGTCTTTATTGTCGCAAGCTCTTTGTTTAATAAATTAATCTTCTCCTGAACAAGCTTAATTTTTTCAATAATTTCTTTTTCATGTTTTTGTAAATCCGTTTTTTTCTCTTTTGAAGCCTCTAAATCAGTTGCCTCAAGGTGCAATGATTTTTCCATTTTTATGATCTCACCATCAAGGCTTGCTTTTTTTGTTCTTAAATTAGCAATTAATTCCTCATTTTCTATCCTTCTTTTTTCCAGGAGATCTATTGTATTTTTCAGCCCCTTGATTTCATTTTCATATTTTTCAATCTCTTTAACAATATCTTCTTCCCTAAAGCCCATGCTGTGCTTTCTTTTTAATCTATAACCTCCGTGCATTGCCCCTTTCTTCTCTGCTAAATCACCATCTAAGGTTACATATTTTGCATGCCCTATGCCCAATCTTCTTGCAACATCTATATTATCAACCACAACAGTATCAGAAAAAATATATTCAAAGATTTTTTTGAATTTATTGTCAAAAGATATTAAGCCTATAGCTTCTCCATAACTTCCCCTTGATTTGGAAATTTTCTTTATTTCTGCGCTTACCGGATTTGGTTTTATCTTATTTAAGGGAAGAAAAGTTACCACTCCTAATTTGTTCTCCTTTAAGTATTTGATGCATTCTGAAGCCGTTTTATCATCTTCCACAACTATGCTTTTAAGCCTTTGACCAGCAGCAATTTCCAAAGCTAAAGAATATTTTGATTTTACATTACCCAATTCTGCAATCGTGCCGTAGATTCCAGGTTTTTGCTTTTTAAGGTCTAAAATTCTTTTAATTGCAACATCAGCATAGCTCAACTCTTTAGTGCCTAGTTGCCTGGCTTTTAATTTTACAAGCTCTTCATCTGCTGTATGTATTTTTCTTCTTGCATTTGACAATTGGGCAGCTGTCGATGAGTCTTCTTCCAGCTTTTTGTTGAGCTCCAGGGTTGATTTTTTGAACTCATTTCTCTTATTCTTTACTTCTTCTATATGTTTTTTATTCTCTTTTTCTATATCCAGAACTTTATTTATCTGGGCATCTATTGTGACAATCTCATGCATTATGGTGTCGTTTTCCCTTATTAAATTATGCTGCTGCTCCCTTGTTGATTGCACATCTTTCTGCAGTTCTTCTGACTTTTTATCTATGTCCTCAACCTGTTTCTCTATATCAGCGATATTATCAAGCTTGTTTTTTTCCCTAAAATCATGTATTTTTTTGAGGATAATATCCCTTTCTTTTTTCTTGGACTCAATGTCTTTCTGCATGTTATCCTTATCTGCTTCAAGCTGATTTATCTTGTCCTGCACTTCTTTAATGCTGTTAGTTAAGTCATTCTTTCTGTTTCCTATCTTGCTTATTTCACTCTTTATTGTATCTATCCTGGAATTCTGCTTTGTAATCTCTATCTTTAATGTTTCTACCCCTTTGTTGAGATTTACTTGCTCTACATCGCCTTTTTCTTCTATCTCTTTTGTTATTTGTTCTATTTCATTCCTTTTTTCCTGATTCAGATTATTCAGATTAGTAATTTTCTGGTTTATTTTGCTTAATTCCTGATTTGTTTCATCTAATCTTTTTTGTGATTCGTTTTTTTCTTTTTCCTTTTTATCAATTTGCAGCTTTAAGTAAGAGGCCTTGTTTTGCTTTATTTTGTCATTCATGCCCTTGTACTTTAAAGCTTGATCCCTGTCCTTCTTAAGTTCCTTAAGATAAGTATTCCTCTCTGTGAGCACTATATCTGTTTCCTTTAATCGCTCATCAACCTTCTGCAACTCCAGCAAAGCTTTATGCTTTTTTTCCTCATATACGGAAATTCCGGCTATTTCTCCTATTAACTCGCACCTTTGATCAGGATGCATCTCTACAAATTTCACTATATCTCCTTGGAGAATTATATTGTAGCCATCTGGATTTATTCTTGCAATTGAAAGCAGATCAATAATTTCCTGCCTTGTCCTTGTTTCATCATTTATCTTATAGACAGACTGGCCGCTTTGCCTTACAATCCTTGTAATTTTAACTTCGTTGTCTTTAGTAGGAAAGGTTTTTTTGTTGTTGTCAAAGAATATAGAAACCTCTCCCTGCTTAGATGGTTTTTTTAATTTACCGCCATTATAGATTAAGTTCGCAGCTTTTTCTGCCCTTAATGATTTTGATGATGATTTTCCCAGAACAAAGCATAGAGCGTCTAAAATGTTACTCTTACCAGAACCATTAGGACCCAGAATGCAATTATAACTCTCATTAAATAGAATCTCGGTATGCTTGGCAAAGCTCTTAAACCCACTCATTACAATCTTGTTTATCTTTGTCTCTTTTTGCGCTTCTACTGCAACCTGCTCCTGCGTTTGCTCTCCCATAGGAATAAATTCATATGCCAATTATATATAAATGTTTTTGATTTTAATTCTAAATTTCCAAATAAGAAATATTATTTTACTCTTCTTCTGTAAAAATCAGCTAAAAATATATTCTGTGTAAAAGCTCCAGCAGGCAGACCTACTAAAATAATCCACATGATTAAAAAGATAATACCTAACGAAATACTTTTCAATATAGCTACAATATAATCTCCTAAATTAGTAAAGACATATTTTACTATCCTAAATTCGAAATAAGAACTTACAGTTTCTTTATTCATAAAATTTATAGCTAATATTGGAATTATGAATATAGACACTATTATCTCGGTGAATATTCTAATCAAATACAACCAGGGATTTATAGTATATGAAACCATATCAATAATAATCCCAAATAGCATATATGCTAACACAAAAGGAAGAGCTTTTAGAAACATAAAGAATCCTAATTTTAAATCACTGCCAAATTTAAGAATAGGTAATTGTTTAAATTTACCTTTACTAAATTCTTGGACAATCCTAACACCATATCCTCCTAAAGTAAACCATCCAATAATGGGTAAGAAAATCCATAGAATGTTCCACATACCTTTTGCTCTATTGAAAGGATATTTGAAGGCAGTTTTAAAGTCTAATTTGCCCATAGTAAAATAATATTGATTGATATTTATAAGTTTTTTGAATCCTTATATATAATCTAGAGGGCTTTTTACTTTCAATGCATCATCAACTCGGACATTTACACTGCTGCGCAGAATTTATTAGAAATGTAAATTTTACTTTGCGGACGCAGGTTTTCCGAACTTCCTAACTGAAAAAGAAACTAACAGAAATTACATCCCCATTCCGCCCATACCGCCCATTCCCGGAGGCATTCCTCCTGGAGGCATAGCTGGTTCTTTTGATCCTGAAGACTGTATAACATCATCAATCCTTAGAACCATAACAGCAACTTCTGCTGCTGAAGAAACTGCTTGTGTTTTGATTTTTAAAGGTTCAAGAACACCTCTTTTCCAGGCATCCATTACTTTTCCTGTAAAGACATCAATTCCAGCCCATTTATTCTTTTTTGAATGTGCTGCTTTTAGGTCTGTCATTGTGTCAATTGGATCCAGTCCAGCATTCTCAACTAAAGTTCTCGGAATTATTTCCATTGCGTCTGCAAAAGTTTCTACTGCCAATTGTTCTCTTCCTGAAAGAGAATGCGCATATTTTCTTAATGAAGATGCTAATTCTATTTCAGGAGCTCCTGCACCAGCAACAACTAAACCAGTTTTTAATGCAGCTGCTACATCACCAACAGCATCTGTCATTGCTCTTTCTACCTCATTTGTAACGTGCTCTGTTCCTCCACGAATTAACAAAGTGACTGCTTTTGGGTTTTTGCAGTCCATAATATAGGTAAATTCATCATCTCCTACTTTTCTTTCCTCAACTTTTCCTGCATTTCCTAAATCATTTTCGCTTAAGTCTTTTAGGTTGTTTACTATTTTTGCCCCTGTTGCTTTTGCTATCTTTTTCATGTCGCTTTCTGAAACTCTTCTTACTGCATAAGCTCCTTTTTTAGCAAGGAAATGTATTGCAACATCATCAACACCTTTTTGACATAAAACAACATTTGCACCTGTTGCTGTTATTTTATCTACCATATCCTGCAGCATTTTTTCTTCTTGGTCTAAAAATCCTTGCATCTGGTCTGGTGTTTTTATCTGTATGTTTGCATCAATTTCAGTTTTCTTTATCTCTATTTCCCTGTCAATCAATGCTATTTTTGCATTTGTGACAACTCTAGGCATAGTTGAGCTTAATCTTTCCTTGTCCATTACAATTCCTTTTATTAATTCAGAATCATCTACTGAACCGCCTGTACGTTTCTCTATTTTGATGTTATCCTTGTCTATGTGCTCATTCTCCTGCACCATCTTTACTGCCTGTACAGCTAATGATGCTAATGTGTCTTTAGAATATTCAGCACCTTTTCCTGTCATTGCTGTCTGGGCAATTTTCTTTAAGGTATCATCATTAGTTGATTTTTCCCCTATTTGATTTAGAACTTCCTGGGCTTTTGATTCTGCTAATCTATAGCCACGGGCTATGACAGCTGGATGCACGTCTTTGTCTAAAAGCTCTTCAGCGTTTTTTAATAATTCACCAGCTAAAACAACTGCTGTTGTAGTTCCATCCCCTATCTCGTCTTCCTGGGTCTTGGCAACCTCTACAATCATTTTAGCGGCTGGATGCTCTATATTCATGTCTTCCAAAATTGTAACACCATCATTAGTAACAGTAACATCACCTAAAGAATCAACAATCATCTTATCCATACCTTTTGGGCCCAAAGTAGTTCTAACTGTCTCTGAAACTGCTTTAGCTGCCATAATGTTATTCTTTTGCGCTTCTCTTCCCAAAGTTCTTTGTGAACCTTCAGGTAAAATAAATATTGGTTGTACTGCTTGATTATTTGTCATTTTTTTATTTTCCTCCATATAATGTTTTTACTAGAATCACCCCTAAATTGTGGAAAAGGTAAATGAGCAGTACTATATAAATATATCGTTTTTTACTTCATAAATTTCTTTAGTCTCGTCCTTACAATCCAAAACTATCAGAAAACTCTTTTATTCTTTCAAACTCTGATAAAAATTTATAACCGTGATCTTTCATAAGAAACATCTTCTTGCCTTTTACCAGTTGCTCTTCAATCATCCCTTTTTCCAGGAGCATATCTACATATTCCTTTAATTTTGCATGAGATAGATTAGATTTATACAAAAGATGGGTAGGTTTGATCTTGCCCTCTTTATTTTTGATAGACCTAAGTATGTCTGCAATGATCTCTAACCTCCCACGTCTTCTTACAATCATTTTGGCTTCTTCTTAAAAATCAGGATAAAGGGTATCAGTAAATACACAAAACCAAGTAATTGAACTAATTCAGCTAGCACATAAATAATCCCAGAATATATTGAAAAAACAAAAAAGGCCTGAGAAACTAAAAGTATGCTAAAAGCAATTAATACAAATTTTGCTTTCTCGTTTTTAATTTCTCTATAATTCCTATAATAAGAATATGTTATGAGCAAAAGCAAAACAAACGATGTAACATAAAATAACTGGTAATGTACGATACTGATCCATGTTGCAAGAAATACAAAATATACCAATAAAGCAATAACTCTTTGATTTTTCCATGTAAGCCTTGAAATTATCAGAAATAAAATCATAAATCCAACCAGAATAAAGAAAATATATACAATAAATGCAAGTGCGTTGATGCCAGATGGAGTTACGCTGGTAAATGTCTGGTGAATTGAGCTTCCAAGTGCAGACCTTGTGATTGTTGGCTTATAAATTGCCAAAGTTCCAATAATTTTTGCGATAAATGCAAAGGTTAGAGATAAAAAAGCAGTGCTAAAGTATAGATATTTGTTTTCCTTTGTTAATTTAAAGCATTTATAACTATAGTACACAAGCAACACGCTAACTATTATAGCGATTGATTCAATAACAGAGTCAAAGCCATAGAACCATTCTGGGCTAAATACATAAGAAGGAAGCCCATAAGGCACACTATCGAATAACATAGCTTAAAAAGCCTTTTTCCCTTTATAAACTTTATGCATCCTAGTTCTGTATTAACTGTGCATAATGATTAATAAAGACCCCTACCATCATATATCATAACCAACTAACACCTCCCAACGTTTTTGGTTAAAAATCAAGAGCAGGCTTTTGACACCTCTTTTTGCCTGCTCTTGATAAATATTTATTTGAAAGACAAGCCAAATACCATCCTCTTTTGGCTTGTTTTTTTATTCTAGCAATTTTAAAGCAAAGTTTTGGAAAGAAATAACTTCTAAATTATTTAGAATTATTATAAACCTTTATACCCGGATTAACTCCACAAAATAATATCCCTTAGATATTTGTATTTTCATGCCTGCAAATTTGTTGGTTTCCTTCAGATGTTTGAATAGTTTCTGATAGTCTTGCCTTGTAAACCAATGCTCTATGTTATTTATACCATCAAAATCAACCCTTGCAAAAACTTTAGCAGCAAGCCTTGAAAAAAACCCTTTCCCAGATGCCAATCCCACAAATGTTGGTTCCATTATAACGATCTTTTCCTTGGCAAATTTTGTTGCTATTGAGACAACCTCTTGAATCTTATCCTTTGTGAGGTGATGCAATATATCGCATAAAATAATAATATCACTCTTTATATAGTTAGTTTCTTCAAGCACATTCCCAATTCGTATGTCCAGCCCTCTTTTTTTGCCAAAATTTATGAATATTTCATTGAGATCAATGCCGGAATAAGAGCAGCTATCATATAAATATCTCTGCAATCTGCCAAATCCGCAAGCAGGTTCAAAAACATTCTTTTCCTTCCCTATAATGTCTTTAATCTTTTTAAATCCATCAAAATGAAGCAGCCTTATTGACAGAGAATACAGCCATGGATTTCGGAATATGTAAGCACGTTTTGTCATGTCCAATGTTATTCTATAGCTATTATATAAACTTTAGGTATCAGTATTGCCCATAAACATTAAATCTATTAGATTATAAGCAAGTTATTTAAAGAACTGCATGAAACATCTAATAAGGAGGGGTATGTATTATAAAATATAAGATATTATGTAAAAAATGTAAAAAGTTTTTTTCAGTTTATTCTTTTCATTCTGGGTTGTGTAAGGATTGTAAGAAGAGTATATATAAGAATTATTTAGAAAAGAATAGGAAACATATATAAACATCGATTCTTAGTAAACAAATATATGGGACAGCAAGAAGTTTATACTTTTTTAAAAAAGAACAAGAATAGGTGGTTTTTTTCTAAAGAAATATCTAAAAGATTGGGAGTTTCTATAGGCTCAGTTACAAACTGCCTCAAAAAATTAAGGGAAAATAAGGCAATAAATTTCAAGGGAACAAATCGGAAGAACCAATTTAAGTACCGATATCGGGACTGAGTTTGTCCATAAACTAGTTTAATCAAGAGTTTTCATAAAAATTATAAAAAAAGAAATAAAATATTACTCAGATTTTTCTTCTTCAGAACTTTCTGGTGCAGCCTCAGAACTTTCTGGTGCAGCCTCAGAACTTTCTGGTGCAGCCTCAGAACTTTCTGGTGCAGCCTCAGAGCCTTCTTTTGCTACATTAGCAGCTTTTGGGCCTCTGTCACCTTCTTCTACATCGAATGTAACTGCGTCATTCTCATTCAAGGTTGTACCTTCCTTTAATCCGGTTTTATGGACAAAATACTCTTTGCCGTCTTCACCAGCTATAAATCCGAATCCCTTTCCCACATTAAAAAATTTTACTGTTCCTTTCATTTTTCCTCCACAAAAGTGATTTTTTAACATCACTTAATTAATATATATGGGGGGAATTGCCGCTATTTTTAAATTCTTCTATTTTGTCAGAGCTATGGACCAGTTTAACCAAAGATTTTTATAGAATTATATGTGGACTAATATTCATCAATATGGAACAAAAAACAATTTTAATAACCGGATGTTCTAGCGGAATAGGGTATGCTACAGCAGCCTATTTGAGGAAAAAGGGATACAGGGTTTTTGCAACATGCAGGAAACAAAAAGATGTAAAAATATTGCAGAGAAAAGGTTTTGAGTCTTTTTTGCTCGATGTCAGCTCTTCTGAATCCATTAATAAAGCGATAATGGAGGTAAAAAAGAGAACTAAATGCTTGTATGCTTTGTTTAACAATGCAGGATTCGTAATACCTGGGGCTGTTGAGGACCTTTCAAGAAACACGCTTAGAGTACAATTTGAAACGAATATCTTTGGCGCAATTGAGTTAACAAATTCAATAATGCCTCTATTTAGAAAACAAAAGAAAGGCAGGATCATTTTCAATAGCTCGGTTTTAGGATTTGTTTCAGCACCCTATAAAAGCGCCTATAGTGCTTCAAAATATGCAATGGAGGCCTTTTCAGATAGTTTACGGTTAGAAACCCCCATTGGAATTCATGTAACTTTAATCGAGCCAGGACCAGTTAAAACTAAAATTGATGAAAATGCATTAAACAATTTTAAAAAATATATAGATCAAAAAAATAGTGCTCATGCAGATATTTATAAGAAACACTTACTTCGTTTATCTGAAGAAAAACTTGTAAACTTTTTTAGGCTGCCAGCGCATAAAGTTGCTGTGAAGGTCTACTATATTTTAGAACATACAAAGCCAAGGCCCAGATATTACATCACCATAACTACCTATATCATGGGATACCTTAAAAGAATCCTTTCTTCGAGAATGATGGACAGGCTAATTTCAAGAGCTAGTTGAAAGGAAAAGTGCATAGAAGAAATATTTAAAAATTAATTATACCTATATTAAAGATGACAGAATTAATATCAAAAGCAAATATTGGAAAGAATCATTCAACAACAATCTTTATCTTATTCCTGTTAGGATTTAATTCCTGCAAATCGACTAGTTTATAGTTTTTTATGCCTTTGGCTTCAGCATATTTCTTTGCTTTTTCTTCTGTCTTGAATGTTTTGGGTTTTGGCTTTCTGTTCCTGCCCCTAATGCTATGCATCCTTAACTTTCTTTTCTGCCTAGTGTGTAATTTTGCCATTTTCATCAGATTTGATGGATATTATATAAGTTTTTTGTTAGTAGGCTTCTCCTATGCAGAAGGACCTGTTAATTTCTTACCCTAACCGCGTTCTTTAAAAGACAGAAGGGGAATGGAAATGGCGATGGGGATAAAACCATTCAGCTTAACGTTTTCTATAGGCGACAGTTCCATAAATAATAACCTTATTAAACCAATATTATTTCTTTAATTTAATATGACTCAACATTTATTGCCATTTGAAATGTTAAAAAGAAAAATATTAATGAAAAAAGAAGCTAAAACAGATGCTAAGCTAGGCTGTAAGCCAGAAGACCGTGCAACAAAAGAAATAATTAATTATGGTGTTGTTAATATAAATAAGTGTCAGGGTCCTACTTCTCATCAGGTGAGTGATTATGTACAGAAGATTCTTCATATTAATAAAAGCGGCCATAGTGGCACCTTAGATCCTCATGTGCATGGTGTGCTGCCAGTAGCTTTAGGAAGAGCCACAAGGATTGTACAGATGTTGTTGACCTCTGGAAAAGAATATGTGGGAATAATGCATTTACATAAGGACGTTGGTCAAGAAAAATTAAAGGAAGCGATAAAAAGAAATTTTACCGGCAAAATAAAGCAGATTCCACCATTAAAGAGTTCTGTAAAAAGGGTGAAGAGAGAAAGGGAAATTTATTATTTTGATATCCTAGAAAAACAAGGACAGGATGTTTTATTCATTGTCGGATGCCAGGCTGGCACATACATTAGAAAATTAATCCATGATTTAGGCCAGAAATTAAAAATAGGAGCGCATATGCTCGAGCTTAGAAGAACAAAAGCAGGACCATTTAATGAAGAAACATTATTTACCTTGCAGGATTTGACAGATGCTTATTATTTCTATAAAAAAGAGAGCAATGATAAGTTTTTAAGAAAAATTATACAGCCAATAGAAAATGCTATTGCACATTTACCCAAAATATGGGTTTTTGACACTACTGTTGATACTTTATGCCATGGTGCAGATTTAAACATTCCGGGAATAAGCAAATTAAGTGATTCTATTTTTGAAAATGATGCAGTTGCAATCATGACATTGAAAAATGAGTTAATTGCATTGGGAACTGCTGCGTTAAATTCTGATGATATCTTAAAGAAAAAAAAAGGCATGGCAATTAAGACAGAAAAAGTTTTTATGAAGGCTGAAACGTATAAAATTGTTTAGAATGCTTTATAAACCCCAATATATATATTTTACTACAACAGTATATTAGTATACAAAAACATAACATTTATATACTGGCAGTTTTCTTTATATTTAATACATATTTATAAACGAGACAACGGAAAACAAGTTTTCCTGATATCAAAACTAAAACAAATTTTGAGGTGTAAAAAATGGACTTTATAGTGCAAGAAGCAGTAAAAAATCAGCAAAACATTAATTATGAAAATATGGTAGGTCAGGCGAATATAAAGGTTATTGGTGTAGGAGGCGGTGGAAGCAATATGGTTTCCTGGCTTTATAAAAAAGGCGTTAAAGGAGCTGAAATAGCTGCCTGCAACACAGATAAGCAGCATTTAGATCTGACAAGTTCTGACCGGAAGATTCTGATAGGAAAAGATTTAACTCGAGGCTTAGGCTGCGGGGGATTTCCAGATAAAGGTGCAGAAGCTGCTCAGGAATCTATACAAGAGATTAAAGATACTGTAAAAAACACTGATATGGCTTTTATATGCGCAGGAATGGGTGGCGGTACAGGAACTGGAGCTGCTCCTGTAATTGCTCAGGTTGTAAAAGATTCTGGTGCTATAGTTATTGGAACTGTAACTATGCCCTTTAGCATTGAAAGAGCAAGGATAGATAAAGCAGAATTTGGCTTGCAGCAATTACGCCAAGTTTCTGATACAGTCATTGTAATTGATAATAATAGGCTAGTTAATATTGCTGGCAACTTGCCAGTACAGCAGGCATTTGCAGTCGCAAATGAACTAATAGCAACTATGATCAGAGGCATTGTAGAAACGATTGCTGTCCCAAGCTTAGTTAATTTAGATTATGCAGATGTCAAGGCTATAATGACAAATGGAGGAGTAGCAGCTATTGGTGTTGGAGCTTCAGATACAACAAGCAAAGTAGAAGAAGCTGTTAAAGGCGCTTTAAGCAATCCATTGTTGGATATAGACTATAAAGGCGCGACAGGAGCTTTGATACATATTGAAGGTGGTCCTGATATGACTCTTGATGAGGTAAGTAAAGTAGGAGATTTGGTTACACAAACTCTTGACCAAGATGCAAATGTTATCTGGGGAGCCCGTGTTTCAGAAGAGATGAGAGGAAAGCTTACAGTAATGACAATAATAACCGGAGTTAAAAGCCCATGGATTTTGGGCAAATTGGATAACAAAGCAATTAGGGAAGAACAGACAAACTTTAATAAAGAGTTAGGTATTGATTTTGCTTGATTATATTTTTATTTTTTGATTATTATTTCTCTTCAAACAAACCTATACTCTTCCCAGCATCCAACCAGCCAAAAGCATAATTCAAGGCTCCAAAAGCGCTTGCTTTGTCATCTTTTTCTTTGAAATATTTAGCGTCTTTGTAATATCTTTTAGCTGTATCTACAAAATGCAGAGCTTTTGAATAGTTTT
>Ga0187833_10002731_pt1 | contig 18648 bp, 15 predicted proteins | sample ETNtaG_37_FD_167968 | JGI IMG/M metagenome (GOLD analysis project Ga0187833, IMG submission 167968) | Marine microbial and viral communities from oxygen minimum zone, Eastern Pacific Ocean - ETNP2014_SV_400_PacBio MetaG (Illumina Assembly) | ecosystem: Environmental > Aquatic > Marine > Hypoxic...
TGCAATGCCCAATGCCTTTATTGCCCGCAAAGTGAATCCCGAAAGAAGAAAGGCGTAATGTCACAGGATATATTTAATAATATCATTCACCAGATTAAACCGTATGACATTGAATGGGTAGCTTTCAATCATTACAATGAACCTTTACTTGACCCTTTTTTTACAGATCGTATAATACAGCTGCGAGAAAATAAACTTAAACTATACTTTACGACAAATGCGACATTACTATCACCACAGGTTATTGATTTATTAGAACCCAATGATCTAGTTGGCGTGATTTTTAATCTACCATCAATGGAGCCAGAAGAATGGTCATATTTTATGCAGCTTCCAACACATTTATTCGAGCACACAGTACATCAAATGGAAATGTTTATCCAGAAATTTAGTGATAAAATAGAACTGTTATCCATTTTCATAAATGGAACTACAAAAAACCAGGATCCTAGAAGACAAAATATAGATGAACACTTCAGTCAATTTGGAAATGTAGAAGTGGTAAATCAAAACTCCCACAATCGAGCAGGTTCAATTTCAAATAAATATATTAATTCTTATTCACACGTTAACCAGGATCGCTTCTGCGGTTGTGAGCGAATAGCCGGTCATTTGCATATAAGTTGGGAAGGTAAGTGCTTTTTATGCTGTCAGGATTACTACCAGAGTATCATTCTTGGGGATCTTCAGAAAAATAGTATTAAAGATATTATGAGTTCAAATGAAGTAAAAAAACTTCGCGGCGAAATCTATGGTGTTTATCCTATGAGACAGAATTTGCCCTGCCGTCAATGCGTTCAGTTACGTAAAAAGAGAAATGTGGTTTCCCCAATTCCATATTAATCGTTCGTATTAAAAATTCTATAGCAAACTGAAAAGCCTGCAATTATTATTATTTTTCTGCACAATAGCACAATACAGATTCTTTATAGCCTTGCCCATACTTTGATAAATGAATCTTAAATTTCTTCTGATCATTTACTTTGGCCTGATGCAATTCATGAAGAGCAAATTCAATCATATCACACAATTGAGATTCTGTATCAAATTTATATTCTGTACTCAGAGGGCCAGCCACATCAATGGGTTCTGAAAATATATCTTTTAATAGTTCTTTAATATTTGCATTATCAGTTCTTGCTCCATAAGCATTCGATTCTTCAACAAATGGCTTAATAATATCATCATATTCTGATGCATTTCCAAAATCTACAATGAGAATCTTTCCCCCTTTATTAATGACTTTTTTTGCTTCAGTTAGAGCCTGTATTTCATAACCCTGCATACATGTTAATACCCAGCTAAAAACAACAACATCAAATGTATTTTTATCAAATATCAAATCTAAAGCATCCATTTGATGGAACTCAATATTAGGCGGATTATTGTATATGTTGGCTGCATCCAACATCAGTTCATCATTATCTATGGCCGTGAGCTGGCTGCATAATGGACCCAGTAATCTGCTGATTCTACCATTGCCACAGCCTATCTCAAGTATCTTTTTCCCATTAAATTCAACCAGTGACTTCATTGCATCAAGTTCAATACCTTTATTATCAAAATGGTCATTCCACATATTCCAATATTCTATTCTCTGTTTTTTAGTCATTATTGTGTTAAATCATTCTACCTTGGTTAAGTTTTTCTTAAATAAAAATACAGTAACCCCTAATCGTCTGAACAAAAAATATTTATGTAAATCGTATTCAAATTCTGAGTTAATGTTTATTTTAGTTATTAATTTGTATTTTCCCAATGCTTCGTAAACTGAAAAATTTTCTTCTGAAGTCATTTCCTGTTCAATCCAAAGAATAAAACTGGGACAACTATTTACAATTAAGTTCTCAAGCTGCTTATTGGAATATTGATTTATAACTTCAATAAGCAGAAGAAGGTTATATTGAGTATCTTCAACATCATCTATATTGCGGTGCCAAGATCCATACCTTTCGATTGTTTGTTGATACTTTTTGAATACTTCAATACCATCCAATCTTTCGAGAATTCCACTCTTAATTAGTTTATCGCTATATAAACCTGACACATCTCCAACTACTAACCCACGTTTTCCATTGAAATTATTAATCTCAGATAACATATTGATGGTGATATCCACCTTCGTATTTTCATATTTTGATGTTTTTAGCTGCCATATATCAAGAAAGCGAGAATCTTCTTGCACAATCTTTTCTACGTCATTTTCAGCAAACCAGGCATATAACAGAAATATGCTATCAATATTCGGAAGAGACGTCATACGCTCACTGATATAATATTGGCATGCTATTTCATTGGCTGATGTTTCATATGAATAGCACTCATACAAGGTTTCCATTTTCTTTTTATATACCTCATGTGTCAAGCTGAATTCATCACCGCATCCAAAGAGCCCAATATGATTGTACCGTACTTTATCTTCGAATATCAGAGCACATGCGATTGCAGTGTCTTGATGGTGTGGATGAGACTGGTAATCTCCCAGGGGACTATGTGTCCATACTTCATCATAATCAGGTTGATACTTCTTGAGTATAGTCATAATGTCAGTTACATCTAGTCTTTTCCCCTCTATATCTTTTTGAGAACCAAAAGATAATATTCTAAACCTAAATAATTCAGAGGCTTTCTGTAAATGGGCTTGACGCTCATCTGGTTTTCCATCGCCTTGACCATCAGTTACAATAATAACCGAATAATCATTTTCTGGATTATTAAGCATCCTACCGCCATAATAAAAAGACTCATCATCTGGATGAGCTACAACAATCAGAATTCTCTTCACGGCCAACTATCTTTTTCATTCATTTATTCATCAATAGATAATAATCAAACCTGATCTAGTACAAGGAAACAATCAAACCAAAAACCTTTGATATTTTGATCACCTGTTTCCTCGCGAAATATATCTCGTGTTTTCATCCAGTTATATTCATCAAAATAACGGACTGTCTCAGGATATTTTTCTTCACTTATTTCCTCATATTTTTCTTGAAAATTATTCTTATTAAACCTGATAAATCCCCTATATTTATCTAGAAGTCCGTGTTTTATAATATTGCAATCATTTCTGTCATAAAAAAGAATTTTCTTGTTCATTCCTGCCAGTTCAAACACAGTTCTTGGCCCTCCATCCATATAACAGACATAGATGAAGACTTCTACTTCCTGATAAAAGGCTTGAAGTAATTCTTTTCTATCTTCAGGCATTGTGACCAATTCTATATCAACCACTTGTTGATACTCCTTGATGTAAGTATAAAAGACTTCACTTTCAACTGTATTGTTGGGATAGCCATCGGGGATTTTAATGTATAGTTTATCTTTGATATTATACTTCATAAATAACTCGAGTATCAACTTCATGCCCTTCATATCCGGGTGCCAGTTTGAATCCCAGGACATGAAATATGGATATCTATTTAAAACCGGTAAATCAGAAAAATCTTTAATTCTCGAACGGTGCATAAAATTCTCACAGATTTCTATGAATTTAGAATGGCGTAAATATTTGAGCTGAACCTTATCCAAGGTTGTGATAAAAAGGTGAATGTTATGGTCTGAACACAACCAGTCAATTGTTGTTAGCAGTGGTAAATAGTTTGTCTCTGGTGGAACCATGGACGGACAGAGAACAACATTCTTGTTTTCTAGTATTCTCCAATTATTTGACAATAAAATATCTAGGAATAATACGAATGCTTCCTCTACATCATGGAAGTATAGGGTTTTTTTTGATAGGTAGAGAATGTAAGGCTGTTCCGGGATGACGATTCTTCGTGTATCCAATGACTGGCGATCAATGATAGCCCCTAACTGATGTATAAACTTTTCAGGTCCCATCAGATTTTGGATTTTCTCCCAATCGATCTGATATTTAAATCCAATATCGTCAGAACTCCGGTTAATGATGTTCTCTTTTCCTTTAGATAAATATCTCACAACACCTGGCTCTGTAATAAATAGAGACTTGCCTTTTTCATCAGGATCACCGCAGTATTTTATTGTGAATGAATCACTGTTCCAGTCAGTTGCCAGCAATTGTTTATTATCTCTATACGGATATGCCTGAAATACGTTATTGAAAGGATGGCATTCATTTTGGGAGGATATTTCCCATTCATTTAAAATAAAGTCTTGATCTATTAATGCAAAAAAACTAAACATTTGAATTTCTCTAATTTACAAATTAGGTATAAATCCAAAATTATGTTATAGTTTTCATACATTAATTCAGGTAATGTTTTATAAGGTAATAATGGAAATAATTTACAGTAAAGATATCTTTAAAGAATCAGGTATATACAATGTTAATATGTTGTATAGGAAGGAAAATGTTTATCTGATGGATAATCATTTATCTGCTCTTTGGTGTTGGGTAAAACACAGACAAGAAAAAATAATAATTGGGAATCCGCAAATTATCCATGTAGATCACCACAATGATTATGAAGAAGTCCCCAATAATAAAGAAACAAGAAAGGCTGTAAGTAAAATCTGCAAACAAACCTTTGAACAATTTATTTCAGAATTAAATGAAAATAATAATAAAAGATATAATTGGTCTAATTACATCCAATATTTTAAAATATTAGAAAAAGAGGCCTTAATTAACTTTTATACATGCGACGATGAGATTCAAGAATATGAAATGAATGAAATTCCAATGATTTTAGATGAAGATTTATTTTGCCATGAAAATTTGATTTTTAACATAGATATTGATACCTTTTTTATGGAACACCAAGATGAAAAGTATCAAATTTATTCCAATAGATTTATCGAAAAAGTTGGATCACTTATAAAAGAGTTAAAAGAAAACAATAGAAACGCGTGTATAACGATTGCAATGAGTCCTGAATGGTGTGGTGGGTGGAAGAACGCATTGGATGTAACAGAATCAATTAATGAACATGGACAATTGGGCTTTGATATAAATGAAATTAGAAGAAGAGTATTGAATAAATATTTATAAGTCTACTATTTATTACATGGCCATCTATTTTAATTATAATGATTGTATTGGTTTATTCGTCAAGCATATGATAGTGGTTGTTGATGATATTGCAAAGAATACTCATTAAACCAAACCCCGCTACTGCGGGGCTCATATGCCAAAACACTCATTCAGTTTTGCCGTGGATTATTTGAAAGAGAATGGACTCTTCGGCATAATGGAAATGACGGGAAAGGACAAATTTTATTTTTCAGACAGTCACAATGAAATTTCCGAACCTTACCATTTTTTCCCAAAAAACATTCTCATAATGGTTCTTCCTATTTTTCTCTCAAAACCAAGCTTTGTCGTAGGCGTACCAAGTGCTCGAGCAATTGATTGACGAAGCGTTTGCAAACCAAATGCCCGTTTCCAAGACCAGCTAAATCCGAATTTTTTTCCCATTTTTAATCCTTTATCATAATTTAAGTAATTTCAAATGAATTGAACAACCCCACAGGTGGTGTAAAAAAACACCATAAAGTAAGTTGAATACCCAATATATCATCACAAAGGATGTTCTTTCATCCATTGTTTAAGATCAGGGTCTTCTTTTCTTCTCAGATCAATATGCTTCTGCATTTTCTTACCAATTTCATTAGCCTCTTTGATATGTTTTCTCAAAATTGGATCATTCCATACCCGTTTCCGGACTATAGCAGTCATATTAAGTTTCCTTTAGTTTTTTTCTATTTTTATTAGATTACACCTTGAATTTATATCTATCAAATACACCCATCATCCCACAAACAAAAAAGCCCAACGAATCAGGGGTTTTTTGGTGTAAATCACATTAATCATTTTATGGTCTTTAAATAATTATAAAACCTTGGCTTTCCTTACAAAAGACCATAAATCTTTCTATCATTTCTAGAATTGTTTTTTCATCATCTTTTGTTGCCCATGCACATTCATCTTCAATATATTGATCAAAATAACTGCATTCCATCCCATTTTTACAACAGTCGTAAAGACTAATTGCTTTTTCTTCACTTATAAAATGGCCAGAATTTGATTCCCCTGCTTCAAAATCATACTCATCACCTTTAAATTTATATTCTTCGTTTACAAGCTCATTAGTATACTGCACATATTGCCAGATTGTATACCAATTTCTATTACTGCAACTAAACTTAATGGAATTTTTAGGCAGACCTCTTGAATCTAAATAGTCATCCAAACTATCGTAACTAACACCATTAATTATAATACTAACAGGGAAAACAAATTCTGCATCTGATGTGTGACTATTATCAATTCTTTTGCCAATTAAATCAAATCCCATAATATTATCTCTTTTTACTCATATCCAAATCTACACATCATCCCACAAACAAAAAAACCCACGAAGGTGGGGTTTTTGGTGTAACTCACATCAATCTTTTATGGTCTTAAAATGAGAACAACAACTACAAACAAACCTATTATTGCTCCGACAACTATAATATTGTCAAATATATGCATTGTAATCTTCTTGGGTTATTAATCAGAATAAAAAAGAACAAAAAATATTAGTGAAAAACTACAAAATACCTTGGATACTTTAATTTAATAAAGTATCCAAGGCTACAAATCGGCTAGGATACCATATTTTGTAATCTATTATTTACAGAGTCTATGTCAATATCAAACTCTGTAAGTAACCTTGCCATTACACCTTTCTCACCTTCAGTCATAACTCCATCGGCCAGTAAAACATGCCAAACTAATGCAAGCGCATCTATTTGGCTATCTAATGAGCAGCCTTTAAGAGAACTGACTGCATTTCTATGAGTAGCTTCACCTCTTTTGATTTTTTCACCAAATAGGTCAGAATCCCAATCTAATTTCAGGAATTCTGGATTTCTGCAAACTGAAGCCATTTCTTGTTCAGAAAATTCTCCATCTGCTCCACCCATTTCTATACATAGAGTTACTATAGCTTCTGATTTAAGTAATGCCATTTTATTACCTCGTTTTTTATTGATTGTTAGTTGTGTTCCTGTTAGAATATATTACAAATTTATTGAAAGAGGAAAATAAATAATCAGATGCGAATATATTCTTTATCTTGGAATTAAAACTCTTTCGAAAAGAATACAATCATAATTCTTTAGTAAAATCATCCAAATTTCCTTTCTTTACATGTTTTTTTGGGACATCGCCTTTTTTTGACTTTGATGTAGAACTCCCTGATGAGAATATATTCTTCATCTTGGAATTAAAATCTCGAGCAATCGACGGACTGGAAACAATAAGCCCTGCACTGAAATTCGAATCTTCGCCCTCTTTGAATTGTGGATGATCACTAATCAAAGTAAAACCTTTTTTTATGCTATATACAGTTGGATTGTCAGTATACCGACGATCTGGCTGGCCATCTTTGCGGGTGTGTAGCCACGTTCTTCCTAATATTTCAGAATCACTTGGTGGGTTTTGAGCTGTATCTTTCATATCTGTGTAACCTGAGTGCATTTTTTCATATCCGATTGCAGAAAAGCCAGACTGTTTTACATTAACCAGACAAACATCTGGCATAAAAAATATTTCATCGTTATCTGTTGGGTCTTTCCAACCATGTATATCAATATTTGTATCCAGAAATTTTATACTCCATAATCCAGCAGATGGAAAAACATTCTCTGCATTATTCACAAAATCAAACGCTTCTTTGACAGCATTCATCCTTTTTTCACCATTACTATCAATATCAAATTCTACATTCGTCCTTTGGGCTTGTTTACCCTTTCTATAAAATATAAATAACCCTACCCAGCATAAAACAGCAAGAAACGAAAAGAAATCAATATCTGTCCATAATCCCATCTGAGGAAAAACAATAAATCCTAAAATACCCAAAGTCCACTTTTGAGCTCTGAAATATTTTTTACTGCTGTTTTGTTGCATGGTTGTGTACATTTCTTGTGCAGAAACTTCTTTCGCACCTTCATCACTCAACAATGCAGTATAGTTAACTTTGTCTTTATTCATTGAAACTTTATACTTAAGCATGATTACTCCTAATAAAATGTGTTTTAAATAATCACTGTTAGAGCAATTACTATACTTAAACATAAGAAATAATTAATTTATTACAACCTTAAAAAATAAAATATTTTTTATTTTGTAGTCTTGTTCAAAAAAGATACCATTATCTCTTAACTTGGCAAATCGCTTGTAATATTAAGCTGTCAACACCACTCATGAATAATTCATCTAACGTTTGAAATCAGTACAATCAACCAGTTTGCTGATTCCAGAAAACCCTCTTTAAGAAACATTCCTCCGGATTCAAACCCGCCGCCAATGAACATGATCAAAAATCCATAAACCAGAATATTTGTAAAAACTAAAAACAAAGTAGAAAATATTTTACCGCTCTTTATGATATCCGGCTGACTGTAGCTAAACTCCTGTATTGTCGAAAACACATGATAGGAAACCACAAATCCGAGTAAAATAAAGTAGTGTAAATGAAATTCCGGACTAATGATCAAATACACCGGAAGCATCAAAAAAGCAAAAGTGGGTAAAAAATATGGTGCCAGGGTAATAAGAAAATTCCCACCATATAGACCTGTTTCACCTCCTGAATCTCTTGTGACAGTAAAATGGGCCGGTTTCTTGAAGAATAAAAGCCCTACTAAAAGGTGAGTCAGTTCATGCTCAAATGTTGAATAAAAATGCTTGTTTTTAAGCCAGATAAACCAAAAGGGAATAAAAACACCAAAACCTGCCAGGAAATAGCGGATGGAAGGTTGATTATAGTCAAATGGCAAGATCATTTCCGCCAGGGTAATACCAAAACCAATGCTGAGGAATACAGTAAGAACAGCGATTAATATCTTAAGAATCTTCATTTGGTGCTTTTCCCTTTTTCGCTACTCTCTTTTACCAACAACTCTTTCCTCTTATTTCACACTGTTTTTCTATCTTGATATTTCCTTCCCTAAACCCCCATCAAGCACCACAGTCCGGGTGTCTTTACTTTTCTTTTCCTTAACAGTGCACTCCCACGTAGGAAAAAGTAGTAGTTCCACATCGTTGACTTTTACCTGGTACTTTCGCTCCATCATGTTTCGAATGGCTTTTTTATTCAGTTTCCTACCCCCCATTCCACGAAAATCATAATCTATCTTATCCTTGCGTATCGGCTTAATGTCACAATGGTCATCCAAATCACTTATCTTATTGGGGTCTAAATCCACCACTGAACTGAATATAAATTGATTATTCTTAACATAGAGCAGGTTCTGGGTTTTAAAATCCAGGTAGAGGTTTTCGGGTATTTCTGTGACAGTTTTCTTGAATACGCCTTTTTTCTGGAAGAAAATAAGAGAAACCTTAACCAGTGGTAAATAACGGAATTTGGTGTCGGTTAATTCTTCAGATTTGACTAACCCCCCAGCCAAGTATGGTTTAATCTTTTTAACTAGATCTCGTTCAAATACTTTATTTCTAACGCAAAGAACTTCTTCCATACTTGTGACCACTGGCGAATCATCTTCTGCAGGTAATTTTTCAAAACTTTCCCCTTCTTCAGTTTCTCCAAATTCAGTTGGGGCTTCTTCTTCCTGAATATTTATTTCCTCCGGTTCCGAATAAGGATATTTTTCACGTAATTCATTTGGAATTTGCTCTACTAATTGATCTTCGGTAAGTACAGCATGTTTCGTCACCAACCAACGAACGCGAAGTTCCTGCACATTACTGAATTCATCCGGAGACACCACCAAAAACTGTCCCGGTTGCAAGGCTGGCATTTTTTTAACAATATAGTCCACTTCTTTCGGCGCAATGGATTCCAGACGTCTTTTTACTTTTTCAATATCCTGCCGGGTATTTAATGTCCCCAGTGTAAATGTAGAAAACTGGCCGATAGCCTTATAATCAATATCTCCGGGGCTTTGTGTGGCAATCAGACAACTGACGCCATATTTTCTGCCCTGGCGAAAAAGAAGGTCCAAACTCTCTTTGCAGGCAGGTTTTCTCACCGGTGGAATGTAAGGCGCAATCTCATCAATAAACATGGCACACTGTACACCATCCTGACCGGAAGTGAGCGGGTTCTTTAACATCCAGCGGTATAGTGCCTGTGCAATACTGGAGATAAAAAATTCTTTCTCTTCCACTGTGTGCAGAGTGTTTAAATATATAACCGAAATACGTGTCTTGCCATTGGGTTCATCCAGCCCCAATAATGTATCGATATTGGCAGGCGTACCTGTTTGAAAAATCAGTTTCCGAGAGCCAAGTGTGAGCAGATTGAGCTTTTTAACTAAAACTTTAATGAATTTTTCCGATGCAATGGTGGATACCACATCTTCTACATTTTCTGGCATATTTAATAATAGGGATACCACATCCCCGAAGTCCTTCAATTCCATCTTTTGGGCTATAGAATATTTAAACACTTCATTCAGGATTGCCTCTGCTGTTTTACCGGCATCTGTTGTCAGGTCATAACCCACCAGACTGGCAATGTTCTTGGCGGTTGCCGATAAATAGCGGATCCTGTCTTCTGAGCTCAGTTCTTCTACCCCATCGAATTGAAGGGGATTAATACAGATGGGCAACCCTTTTGAACTCCCCGGTGTCCATACCACTACCTCTACGTCATTAACAAAATTTTTGTGGATCCCAAGATCTGTACCAAGCTTTTTAATAACGTCAGCGTCTTCCGGTAACATAAGACTGGCGATGTCACCTTGGGGATCAAACGCAATCACCGGCACACCTTTCATGGCTAATTCTTCAATCAACACTTTACTGGCAACCGTTTTACCGCTACCCGATGAACCGAAACAAGCAAAATGACGTTGAAGGGTCTTTAGTGATAATTCCACCCCCCCCTCAGGAGTTGAGCCTAATTGTATTTTTTTCATTTTCTATTCTCCGTCATAAAATATCTATTTTATTTTTTGCCACAAATTGCACAAGGTTTATTGGCGCCGCCTATTTTTTGCAGACACGACCAACACCGCTTATCTTTGCATTTATTACATTGATATAATGATCCGTGTTTCCCACATGCAGGGCATTTCCCTGTTCCTCTACTATTTATTGCCATATTACTCTCCTTTTTAATAATTCTTTTTTCAATTCAAACATTATTTAACTATCTTTCCAATTCACTCAAATCTACACATCATCCCACAAACATTATACACTTTCGAAAATTCACTAAAACACTTTTTTATCAAAAAATAAATGACTGAAATAGCCCGCCACTGCTGCAAAATAAAATGGTATAGAATATTTTCTGACCAATGCTTTTAATATCAACAGCCAGTCAAAGGGAGAACATTACAGCAATACCTACAATCATCACTAGTTCAGTCGCAGTCGGTACAAAGAAAAAATTGGATAACACTGCTAAAAAGATTCATTCAAAAACCAAACCACCTAATATATGTCCTTTCCCGGAAGACATTTATTTTATCTACTTATTTACTTTTTTCTGAACGTCTTTCACCGCATCTTCTGTTTTTTCTATTACATCTTCCAATGTCTTTTCCATTTTTTTCTTCATTTTTTTGGTATCTATGTTCTTGATATCCTCTATCGCCTCATTCACTGCATTGGCAGGGTCATCTCCGGTATAGTAAAGATAGCCCACATACAATACGAATACAGCAATCACAACCATGACTAATTTGAATATCTTTTTAACCAACCCTAACACCAGCAAAATAGCCAGGATTATCGCCACCCAAATAAACGTAGGGTCTGATAAGATTGTGTCGATTATGTTTCCCATAGTATTCTCCCTTTTTAATTAAGTTTACTGCCAAGACCTATAATATTCGATCCTGTTTATTACTTTATCCAAATAATTCCGTGTTTCTTCATAAGGAAGATTTGTCTTAAGAGTCTTATATACTTGATCTGGATCCATAGTGTTTACTTTTTGGGTCGTGGGCCGAAGTTTTGTTGTTCCGGTAATGGCTTTCGCTACATTACCAGGTCCAGTATTATATGCACTAATGGTACAATAATATGCACTTTTATCATTTCGAATATTTTTAAAATATGCATATCGGATCTTGCTTATATAGGCACACCCCAATTCGATATTATTAGATGGCACATATAAATATTTTCCTGAAACCAGTTTATCTTGTTTATAAACATGATTATAAGCATCTCGAGCACCAGATTTAGGTACAAGCTGCATGAGACCAAATGCAGGAATGGGTGATCGGGCTTTGGGATTAAAACTGGATTCTGTCTGCATGATGGCCATGGCAATAGCTGGATCTATTTTAAAACGTTTGGACTGTGTCAATACTTCTTTTTTAAACCGTTCGGCGCGGGTTTTGACGTGGTCCGGCTGCATCTTGACCTTCACTGTATACTTTATGCGTTCCTTACCGTCTTTAGCAGTGAATTTTTCCTTTGTAACCTTTTGTTCTTTTACGGTTTCTTTAGCGAAAGAATCTGCATTTTTTACATTAACCTTTTGACCCTGTTTATTTTTCAACTGGTCTTTCAGTAATGGCTTTTTATCATCAGCTTCTTTTTTCACCATTTGTGTTAATTTTTTCTTTAGAAGATCTTCTCCAGCTTTCTTTTCTTCCGAAGAAGTCTGTTTGGGATCAGCATCAACGATCACTTCTACTTCTACTACTCCATTTTCAAAATCAATACTTCCACGAGCATTAAGATCGCCATCATAATCCACATAGGTTTTTTTACTGCTGGATTTGAATTCATCCCATTTCTTTTCCACTTCATCCTTGAAATTCTGATATAGTCGTTCTTGTTCTGCCTGATAATCATCGAATTCCTTTGTGATTGCCGCCATGTATGAGTTTTCTTCTTCAACAAGGGCTTCGAATCCAGACTGTTGCTTTTTTAACCATAGCTCATAATCATCTTGACCGAATACCATTGAGTAAACTATAAATATGTAAATAATTTTCTTCATACAATCCTCTCTTAAAATTGGATTAAAACTTTTTCATTATCCAGCGTTTGCACCCCGGGGGTCTGTTCGCGGTCCAGCCGGCCGGCGGTTGTGCTCACGTTATTGCGAATAAATCCGCCCAGCTCTTCAACAGTCAGCCGATTATCACCATTTGAATCTGCACTGCCCTGCATGCCCTTCATGAGCCAGTAGCTGAAAAGGCCGTGCTGTTTTTCCGGCCAGGCGGAGGAAATTTGATTCCCGCTGGCAGCAGAGAAAAGAGTTACATTATCCGCCATGGCAGTATTGACATCCATAAAGACCGGCCGGGCTCCGGCCAGCAGTATCTCATTCTCCCTGTTGGCACCGGAAAAGCAGGCATCCAGAAAGACCGTTACCGAACGGGCTCCCAGCTGGCTGAGGTTTGCCGTCATTTCATCCACTGCATAACCAGTTTGGCTGGCGTAGTTGGGGTCGCCGTCGTAAGGTATCAAAAATGCTGTTCGGCTTGCGATGTCAGGAGCGCCGTGCCCGGCATAAAAGATGTACACATCACTTTTCTCATCGCCAATTCTTTTATCCAGCCAGCCTCCCTGGGAAAATACTTTGTCAAACTCTGCTTTACCCACATCAATGTCTGTTTTGTAATAAATGTTTTCCTCCGGCACGCCCAATGTCTTGGTGAAATATTCACGCATCCAGTACGCATCACGCTGGGCATAGGTCACCGGTGAAATATTTTTATATTGTTCAATACCGAAGACCACAGCATAGGCATCGGAATTTTTTTCTCCCTTGGGAATTTTCTTTTCTACATCGACCACCGCTATAGACGGGACCGGTACTACAGGTGTGGTTGCAAAAGATGTGAACGGGTCAGACCGCTCCACTGCCAGTGGGGCTGTGCCATATATGGAGCGGGAGAGAGATCCCTTTACATCCAGTGTGGTAGCCGGGTAGGCAGCAGGAATTTCAAAGGTGGCTGATATTGTCATTGATTCATCTGGGTCCAGCATAAAGCCGCCGATAAAATAACGACGGCGGCCTGCATTTTTGTCTTTCGTGACTTTTATTTTACCGAATTGCTTATCCAAGACACCAGACTCAAGTTTAATTTTAGGTTTGATCTCCTTGACTCGTTTATCGCCACGATTTATGAGAGTAAGGATTATCTGGCCCTTTTCACCTGGTGCAAAGTTCCAGCGCGGAGTACCCGCAACATCGTATGCTTGTGTCTGCATCTCGATTTGGTTCAGCTCGCCCCAGGAACGAAGATTCTTCACTAATCGGCTGCGCGTCAGCCAGGTCAATGATGAGACTGCTATAATATCCCGTCCCAAAACGACATATCCCACTTGCATCAGTCCGTAGCCGCTGAAAACGGCCGAAACGGTTCCTATTGCCCAAAGACAGTCGTTGAAAAAATAGTCTCCTTTTTCTTCCTCCAGATCAGCATAAATAACTGTCACACCTTTTCCTGCAGAACCAGGCGTTCTTAAACTGGGCTGTTCTACTGAGAAATTGTTATCACTTGGAGCTGTGCCAGTAAGTTTATTTATTTTTTGTGCGCTTGATTTGCGGATATAACCATAGTGCTCTTTTACAAATGAACTATAACGAATCTTATAAAAACTACTTTCTTCACCTAGGAGCTCTGCTTCCTCTCCTTTTTTTGCTAGTGCTATAACTTGAGAATTATTATTAGGCTCGGAAAAAACAGGTGCATCCTCAGTAATTTTAAGGATCTCTTGAGCGATCAGAATGCTACTGATCAGTAATAAACCGGCAAAAAGTTTGTATAATCTTTCGTTCACAATATTTAGTCCAAATAATTTCAATGCAAATAACCTTTAGTGAAGATCATATTCGAACATTTTATTGGTGACTTATTAATCAAGTGCTCCAATGAAAACCATCTATCTTCATTTCTTTTTAATAATAAAAACATCATTGTATCGTAAAATAAGGGCCGACAACATAAACATCGCTGTCACTGGTATGAAGAATGCGAATGTTATAACAATTTGAACTAGGCAAAGAAGATGAAACATACCAGGTGAAAGAACCGTCATTTATAGCCCAGCTTTGAATGGTACCCACAGGATCATTTTCTTCATACAAAACAATGTGGCATTGTCCAGGTGTAAAAGCTCCATTTTGAAAGGTCCAATTTATTGTTACTGCAGAGCCAGTTGTCACAGTACTGTTTTCAGCTGGACTAGTCACACTTCCCGTCGCAGTTGTTGCATCTAAAGTGGGGCAGCTTCCGCTTCCGCCTGAAGTAACGGTCAGCAAAGCTGAAGCATAATTGTCACTCTGATTTCCATCACTGTAGTCGATAACAACAAACAGATAATATGTACCCGCGCTCTGGGAACTGGAAATGGTTACATCATCTGCCTCCCAGCCTGTTGAACCAGGTGCTATGCCTGAGGGGAAAGAACCTTCAAATAACAATGTCCCGGAAGAATAATTAGATGATGAAGTTGACAAATAAAAGTCTATGCTGGCTGAGGTGATAGTTTCAGACCCGCTATTGCTAACTGAAAAGGAGACATCTACTGTTCCGCCGGCACTTATAGATGTTGGTGAGACGGAGACATCCTCTACAGCAAGATTTTCTTCATTGCTCTCATCATTATTGATAGTAAAACTGCCATCGCTGTAGTCATATACTGAGGTATAATCCACCCATGATATCTTAATTCTGTAATCAGTCGCTGTTTCCAGATTATCAGGAATATCCCAACTGTAGGCACCGTCATTATCCGTATCATCTACGATGGTTTCCAAAAAACTGCTGCCCTGGTAAAGTTCAATATCAATATTCCCGGGCACGTCTACACTAGTCCAGCGAATGGTCTCCGTTTCTCCAGTCTCCCACGTTTCAGCACTATTGGGTGCTGTTATGGTTATGCTGGCGTTCTCTACTGTGGACTGGATAAGAAATGTTTTAAACAATAGTTTAAAGTTACCGACATCGTCGTAAGCTTTTACTTCCAGTTCGATCTGATTCCAAGTCTGAACATCAACCAGTTCCAGCTGATAAGGTGTGGAATAAATTGTTTTTTTTACGTTGTTCCCGCTTACTGGATCACGAAGCTTGAATGCGACCCGCTCAATGCCGATATTGTCCGAAGCATCCGCCAGAAATGTTACCGTATCAGCTGTAAGAATATCTTCTGTAGGGCTTAAAAGTTCGATCTCCGGCGGATAAATATCCAGGATCTCATCACAGCTGAAAAAAATTATTATCGCCGTGAAAAATAAAAAATGTATCCTGTATCCCGTGATCATTATTCGTTTATATAATTACGCCTTTAGTAATGTATCAGAACCTTATTTGGGTCCATCGTCTGCAATCCAGGTGTCTGCTCCCGGTCCAGCATGCCGGCATAGTTAGATACTCTCTCTTTTACATAATCACCCAGTTCGCCTACTGTAATCTGCTTATCGCTGTTGGTATCCGCTTCTCCGCGCATGCCTTTCATCAAGAAGTACGAAAACAGCCCGTGCTTCTTCTCCGGCCAGGCAGAGGATATTTCACTACCACTAGAAGCGGAAAAGACCGTTACGTTACGGGTGGCTGACTCATCCACTTCCATGAATACGGGCCGGGCATCGGCCAAAAGCATTTCATTATCGCGGTTGGCACCGGAAAAACAGGCATCCAGGAATACGGTTGTGGATTTTGCTTCGAAACTGCCTAGCTGTTCATAGAGTTTATCCATTTCATATCCTGTTTGGGGTGCGTAATTCGGATCACCATCATAAGGAATCAAATAAGCCGTATTTTTGTACGGTGCGCCATGACCCGCATAATAGACGAATACGTTGCTTTTACCTTTTTTGATGCGTTTGTCCAGCCAGCCGTCTTCGGAAAATACCTTACTAAATTCCGCCTGTCCCACGTCTGTGTCCGTTTTATAATAAATCCTGTTTTTGGGGATCCCCAGTACATTTTCAAAATATTTCTTCATCCATTCTGCGTCCCGCTTGGCGAAAGATACGCCGGGAACGTTCTTGTAGCTCTCAATGCCGAACACCACCGCCAGGTCGTTTTTTCCTTTCCGCCCTGATGTGGGAATGTCTTTTTCAATATCCACGGATACGGTGGCAACGTCAGAAATAGCTACCTTAGATAATTCCTTCCCGGTCACAACCAGCTGCTGTATGGTCCTCTGGGGTTTTTCTATTTCCAACTCAAGCGGGAAATTCCCGTTTAAGGTTTCTTCTGTATAGCCTATTGAAATGGATATGAGATCACCAACTTCCCTATTAGTATAAAAAGAAAAGACCAAATCTTTGAATTCACCTGGTTTTAAGAATCCATATTTATATTCTGTCTTACTGCCTGCAGGGAAAAAAACATTGTTTGGTAGAATGATGTTAAATCGAACAGATTCCGCTAAACCTTGGCCTGTATTCTGAATACGGGCCTGTACTTCTATTATTTCAACTTGGCTGATTACAGCATTACCATCAGCTGTTGATATACCATGATCCACCAGCTCCAGTTTGGGAGGGATGAAGGGAAACGTCTCAAAACTGATCTGCGCCGGGTCCGGCGGGAAGCCGTAGCTCTCCGTGGCGGACACGGTAAACCGGTTTTCCATTCTTGTGACGGACTTGGACGCATTGATCTCAAACTCCGTTGTTTTTGTCTGTCCCGCCGGTACTTCACCAATGATCTTTGACGTTCCGGCGGAAATATCTCTATTTGACGTTTCTGCATTCAGTTTTACAAAAACACCCATGGCGGATCCTTGCCCGCTGTTGGTAATGCTAACCTTTACCTTCCCCTTTTCTTCCGCATCCAAAAAACCGTTGCCGTTGGGCTCTACAAAGGCCACCCGCATAGTAAGATCCGGTGGAACTACGGACTTTTTGCCCGCAATCACCGGCGCGGCGGCAAGGTTTTTAGTGGGGCCAAATGGAAACCGGGAACCGGTAATGGGGTGGATGGCTACCATGTTGAAGTAATCATACGTTCTAAGATCACGCTGCAGTCGTTTGTACCCTTCCACTTTTACGGATGAAAATTCCTTTTTGAAATCTCTGGCTTCAGACCTTGGTACGTTAACGGTATAAGATTTTCCATTTATTTTAAAAGGAAAAGCGCCATTCTCCGCATTGTAACGACCGAGAGCGGACGGGGTAAACTCCGCCGGTGCCAAAGATTCTGCGATCTTGATCTGGATCAACCGCTCTTCTTCCGCAGCTCTTTCCGCAGCCAATCTTCCTTTTTCTTTCTTCCGGGCTTCAACTTCTGTCAGCAGTTGGGCACGTATGTCTTTCAGCAGCGCTTTCTGCCGAGCCAATCGTTGGTTGTATTCCGCCTTGGTCTCAAATTCATCTTTTGGCAGGAAGAGTTCCGGGCTGCGCTCCCGGGCAATGTCGTCAATGCCTTTTATTTTAATGGTGCCGCTTACGTTATCCTGGCCATGAAGCATGCCCATGCAGAGACCCAGGATGATGGCTACTAAAGTAAATCGATGTTTTATTATTTTCATTATATCTCCTTTTCGGGCTACAACTCCTGCGAAAGAACCAAACGAAAGCCGAGGCTGAGGTGCCCGTTGTCCGGATTGTACCAGAGGCGATCGGCAACCCGACAGTTGTCGCCGTTGTTGCCCCAGCTACCACCGCGAAGAACGCGTCCGGAGCCTGAATTTGGACCTTGTGGGTCATTTTTAGGAGAAGAGCGATAATAGCTGTCACTGTACCAGTCCGAACACCATTCCCACACATTTCCGCTCATCTC
>Ga0187833_10002733_pt1 | contig 18640 bp, 14 predicted proteins | sample ETNtaG_37_FD_167968 | JGI IMG/M metagenome (GOLD analysis project Ga0187833, IMG submission 167968) | Marine microbial and viral communities from oxygen minimum zone, Eastern Pacific Ocean - ETNP2014_SV_400_PacBio MetaG (Illumina Assembly) | ecosystem: Environmental > Aquatic > Marine > Hypoxic...
AGAAGGTCCGGCCGGCGATTTATTAAGACTGTCATTTAATGACTATATGCGAAAGTGGTTGTTAAAAAGTGATGTCTTTTTATGGTTTTGTTGTGCTTTCATTTACATTATCATCTTTTACATTTGTTTTGCTCATGGCTATTGGCGAGCTGTAGTTATAGAAAGAAATAAAAATATTCTACATTATTTTATATTAGGCGTCATCATATATCTGATATTAACAGCTGCTGGGTCATGGGCTAATAGCAGATATAGAGTGCCAATAATGCCTTTGATTGCTATTTATAGCGGTAAAGGCTTTTGGGCTTTTATACAGTGTTTCAGGTCAGGTAAAAGATTAAGAGATTTCATTTTCGATCCAAAATCTTCCTCATTACCTTGAAAGATATTTTAAGAATAGAGTTGAATATTTTCTATATCTTTTTCGTTGATACTATATGCATTTTAAATCTTGTAAAAGAATAGGTATTAAATGTGGGGGTATTTCCAGCAAAGAAAATGAAAGAATTATATGAATAGTACTACAATATGTTGGGGCATGCATAAAGAGTTTGGCTTTTGCAGAGGCCTCAAGGAAATAGGCGAAAGCTGAACGTCTGATTGCATAACATTGTAATAAAAGATTGTTTTTTCAGGGATGAGTGAAAGAAAAGCAAAATGGCATTTACCAGAGAACTATAAGAGAAGAACTATACTTTTTATTGAATGTGGACAATCAGGTTATGGTGGTTCTTTTCAATGTCTCTATCTTACAATAAAGAGTCAATGCAAGGAGAAGTTCCATTTCATAGTCTTTTTTTTAAACCCCTCGCATTTTTATGACAAGCTGATGAAGATGGGGGTTGAGTGTTATTACATCGAAGATATAATTTTTAGCGGCAACCATAATTGGAAAAAATATATTTTAGGGAAATTGAATGGCTTTGTTTTAAGAGTAATTCCTTTATTCAGCGTATGGTGTGACTTTATAGTGCATAGTTTGACAATATACAGGATATTAACTATTGTTAAGAATAAGAAGATTGATATTATTCATCTAAATAATCAAATTGTTTTAAATTATTTTGGATTGCGTATTGCTAGGATTTTGAATATCCAATGTATTTCTCATTTAAGAACATTTAATTCATATGGATTAACAAAGAGTAAAATATCATATGCAAATGAGATTGGTGTCAACTATATGGCAATTTCCGAACAAATAAAAAATTACTGGATTGAGAAAGGACTTCCGTCAGAAAGTGTTACCACGTTATACGATCCTTATCTTAGACTATATGAGAACTGCTCAAGTAGTAATAACTTAGAATTCATTGATTCTCATGATGGATATAAGTTGGTTTTTGTCGGTAGATTCATTGAGTGTAAAGGTATTCCTTTTTTAATTGAAACTTTTAAGATGCTCTTAAATAGTGGTGTTCAAGCTAAATTATGTCTGGTAGGAAACGGAGAGGAGGAGAGCAACCTTAGAGAGATTGTCAATAGAGAAGGATTAAAAAATGATGTTATTTTTTTAGGATACCACAGTAACCCCATGGCAATTATAAGAAAAATGGATTTATTGATTCTTCCATCAAAGGAAGAAGGACTTGGGCGTGTTTTATTGGAAGCAATGGATGTTGGAACGCCGGTTATAGGAACAAAAATAGGCGGAATTCCGGTAATAATCGAACATGGCGTAAATGGTCTTTTGGTTGATTATGGAGATGTGGATAACCTTAAACGTTCAATAATTGAGATATTACAGAATGATTCATTAAGGGAGGAAATAATCCAGGGCGGCTATGAGACTATAAACTCAAAATTCAATGTCGAGACTTATCGAGAAAAAATTGAGAATATATATGACAGTCTCTTTGGTGTAACAAAGTGAATTTGGTGAGATTTACATCAATAACATCGAGACTATCAGGATATGGATTTGAGAGGGTAATTTCAGCTATGAATATTTACTATACTGCTCCCCGTTAAAAAACACCGTTTTTAACCTTGCTTAGCGGGGAGCAGTACATTACAACGGTAGCGTTTTGATCCTTAAATTCAGATTAGGTAAGAAATTTAGCATTCTTTTAGTCTTTTATGAGACACTTCAGCACTATGTCTCTAAAAGAGTTGTATTAATTTAAGGCATTTTTCTACTCAGTAGTGATAAATTTACTCCTCATCTTGTCTATTTACGTTCTATCACTGGGCCTTTCTATCAACATTTCTTTTATTTCATTTATGGGATTATTTCCTGTTATTATTTTAATTTCAATTATTCCCGTTTCGGCGTTAGGTATCGGTCTTAGAGAAGGGGCATTTGTCTTCTTTCTTGGAAATATGGGCGTTCCTCCGGGTTCAGCGTTAACATTGTCCTTATTATGGTTTCTCTCTATAGTTACTGCTGGTTTGTATGGGCTGTTCGAATATCTGAGACTGAAGACATGGCCCTACAAAGATGGGGTTCCGGAAAGGCAGATTACGGTATAATATGATGCAGGATTTGGATATTTCTATTATTGTCCCTATATACAACGAAGAAGAATCACTGAGTGAATTGTCTAATTGGATAAATGAGGTGATGAAGGAAAACAACTTTACATATGAAATTCTTCTAATTGACGATGGAAGCATCGATTCTTCCTGGGACAAAATCATGGAACACTCCCACTTGAACCCCTCAATTAAGGGGATAAAATTCCGGAAGAATTACGGTAAGGCGGCGGCTCTCCAGATTGGTTTTGATGTCGCACAGGGAGAAGTTGTTCTCACCTTGGACGCAGACCTTCAAGACAGTCCTGATGAGATACCAGCCCTCTATAAAATGGTTAAAGAACAAGGCTATGATCTTGTATCGGGTTGGAAAAAGAAACGTTATGACCCTCTGGTCAAGACAATTTCATCGAAACTGTTTAACATGGCAACCCGTATGATCTCAGATATAAAGCTCCATGATTTTAATTGCGGATTAAAAGCCTATAGGAGCAAAGTAGTAAAGAGTATTGAGTTATATGGAGAAATGCACCGCTATATTCCTGTAATAACCAAATGGGCGGGCTTTACCAATATTGGTGAAAAAGTTGTTAATCATCAGAAGAGAAAGTACGGCAATACCAAATACGGGGCACTGCGTTTTGTCTATGGGTTTTTAGATCTTCTTTCTATAACCTTTGTAACAAGATTCACCAAGAAGCCTATGCATTTTTTCGGTTCCTTGGGCGGTATTTTTTTTATAATCGGCTTTTTTATCGCGTTGTGGCTAGGGATTGAGAAACTTTATTATGTCAGCAATAATATAAAGGCCCCCCTGGTTACGAGCAAGCCTTTTTTTTACATCGCCCTGGTCGATATGATTCTCGGTGTGCAGTTATTTTTAACGGGATTCTTAGGTGAATTAATGACCAGGAGCTTTCACAAAAAGGAACAATACTTAATAGAAGAGAAGATTAACTTGTGAGATAACTTTATTGGATTTAGTCTCTTAGAAATAATAATGTACGCAAATATCTTTTACGATTTTAATGATATAAAATCGTTGGGCTTGATTATTGGTGTTGTTAAAGAGCAGTTAAGAAAATCTCAAATTAATGAGTGATCAGGGAAAAGCCATCCCTGTTTCTAAAAGGTTTTTGTTCTCGCTATATGCGAGTATTATGATGAAAGAAGGCTTCATATATTTAATGGTAATTATGGACTGGTACAGTCGGTACATGTTGGCATGGGAAGTCACTCTGTTCTATAAAAAATGACATTGAAATATAGGTATATATTTGCTTTATTCAGAAGGAAGATATGTCAATAAAAAAAGTTTTGCTTATAAATCCGCCTTTCCCAATGGAAGAGAGATATCAGAAATCATTTAAAAAGGCAGGCACGAGCTTGCCTAAGTTAGGGATGTTATATGTTGCCAGTGCCATTGAGGAAGCAGGCTATGATGTAAGAATCTTGGACGCTCAACTTGAAAGATACAATATAGCTGAAACCACGAAGGCAGCATTAGAATTTTCACCTGACATAATTGGTATTACTACAGAAACGGCAAATATGAATCGGAGCAGACTACTGGCAGAAGATATCAAAAGAAAAAAAATTCCTATTGTTTTCGGAGGTCCTCATCCAACGCTATTACCTCATGAAGTACTTTCCTCTGATGCAATTGATTTTGTTGTTATTGGTGAAGGAGAGGTTACAATTGTTGAATTGCTTAATGTATTGAATATGGAAAATCCTTTAGAGGAGTTTTCAAATATAAAAGGTATCGGATTTAAAAAGGATAATCAAATTGTTTTAACAGAGAGGAGGGATAGATTAAAAAACCTTGATTCTATAAAGTTTCCTGCCCGTCATTTAATTGATTTTAAGCGCTATCATCCGTCACCTCATCAGTATAAACAGTTGCCTGTTATGAATATGACAACCTCCAGAGGATGTCCTTTCACTTGCAGTTTTTGTAGTTCGAGCAATATCTGGGAAAAGAAATACATTGTGAGATCTGTTGACAATGTGATAGAAGAAATTGTTGATTCTCAAAAAAGATATGGTATTAAGGAGATTGCTTTTTGGGATGATATTTGGGGAATAAGCGATAAATGGATCGAAGAGTTTTGTGATAGAATTATAAAGGAGAAAATAAATGTACTTTGGAGTTGTGAATGTCGTGTTGATACGGTTACTCAAAAGGCACTAGAAAAAATGGCTGAGGCAGGATGCTGGAAGATTTTTTATGGTATAGAGACTCTGGATGAGGAGATTTTAGCCGCAATTAACAAGAAGTCAAACTTAGAAAAAATATATAATGCGGTACAATGGACAAAAAAGGCAGGAATAGAAATACATGGAAATTTTATTTTGGGATTGCCAAAAGAGACTCCTGAAAAAGTCAGGACCATGGTGAAAAGAATATGTACCCTACCCTTAGATTACGCAAAATTTAATGTGTTGACACCTTATCCGGGAACTGTTTTATACAAAGAAATAAAGGATGGCAAATGGGGGAAATATATAGAGAATTTTGATAAATTGACATTACATCATGTTACTTTCATACCCTTTGGTTATACTGACTTTGATGAGCTTGACAGAATAAGAAAATATGCTCTAAGAAAATTTTATTTTCGTTTCAGGTATATTGCTGAACGTGTTTTATTAATTAGAACAGCTGAAGATGTTAAAAGGTATTACAGAGGCTTCCAAGCGCTATTAGGTTAAATATTAAGATTAGCTTTAGTTATATAAAGTTTATTGTAAATAAAGAGGTTTAAATAGATTCATGTCAGAAGCGTCTTACTTAGAAGTTATCATTGAGAAGATTCCGAGATTACTTGGACTCTTAAATAGAAATATTTCTTCACGTTATTATGGTTGTTTTGATAGAGACTATTGGCATTATAATATAGTTGATTTTGCATGTGCGAGAAAGCAGGAGGCGGTTTTAACATTAACTCTTACATATATAATTAAACATCAAAAAAATATATATTATCTCAATGAAGAAATCCTTCAATTCATAAAAGCGGCTTTAATGTTTTGGACAAAAACACAGAATAGGAATGGATCTTTTAATGAGTGGTACCCTAATGAGAATAGTTTTGTTGCTACTGCTTTTTCAACCTATGCCATATCCGAAAGTGTGCTGCTCCTAAAAGATGTGCTTCATGAATCTGAAAGACAAAGTGTAATAAAATCTCTTATAAAAGCAGGGGAGTGGCTTCAAAGAAGAGATGAACTGCGTGTGATGAATCAACAAACCGGAGCTGCGGTAGCATTACTTAATCTTTATTTACTGACTTCTGATAAAAAGTTTCTTGATATATCAAAAGATAAAATTAATATTTTGAAGCAAAAACAATCTAGTGAAGGATGGTTTATGGAATATGAAGGGCCTGATATCGGATACTTGTCACTCTCGATAGACTATCTGGTTAAGTATTATTTAAAATCCAAAGACAAGCAGGTTAAAGAGATTGTCATTTGCGCCATGAGTTTTATTAAATATTTTATACAGCCAAATCTTAAAGCTGGTGGTGAGTATACGAGTAGGAATACCGAATATCTAATTCCGAGTGGTTTTGAAGCTTTTTCTGCATTTAATGATGATGCACGCTTTATTGCATCTGTAAATAGAGAAACAATAAATGATAACGCTTTGTTTCCAAATATTTTTGATGATAGATACCTTACATATACAGGGTACACATGGCTCCAAAGTCACCTGAGTTCAAATAGTGGACTTGATAATTCGGCCAAAATGATAATAAATGAACACTTTGGAAAACCTTTCACTGAATATTTTAAGGAGTCTGGTTTATTGATTATCAATGACAACTTGAAACACTTAATAATAAACCTAAAAAAAGGGGGGCTTTAGATTATTTGATAAAAGAAGTGAAATGTTATATTCAGATTCAGGGATTTTAGTGAAATCCGATGATAGGTGGTATACATCCGGATGGCTTAGTAAATCACAATATGAGAAGCGCCATGATGCTTTAACGGTTTCTGGTAAAATGACAAGGATTCCAGACAAGGTTCTTTCACCTCTAAATAATATATTATTTAGATTGTTTCAGTTCACTTTTGGGCGATCTAGTTTTTTATCGATGCATTTAAAAGAGAAATTACGTGACCTTTTAATAACTAAATCATCATCCTCGGACATAAGATTTAATAGAACCGTGTTTTTTAGTTTTTCTCCGGATAAATTGCTGGAAGTAAAAGAGGATATTTATACTGATAAACCTTGTATTTCAGCGGTAGTTAGGGGAGCGAGAGATACTCATATTTACGTGCCCAGTTCAAGATATTATGCTGTTATGAGTGAAAAACCATTTCATAAGTATTTTTCCTCACCCATTGAACGATATCGAACGAATTGGTATATAATTTCGGGAGAGGGATGTACATTCGAAGAGGAAGTTAATGGATCTTTTTGAAGCTGTTCGACAAAGAAGAAGTATCCGTGTATTCAAAGATGAGGCTGTACCTGAAGAATTAATAGAAAAGATCATTGAAGCGGCACAATGGGCTCCTTCGGCTTGCAATAGCCAAGAGTGGAGGTTTATTGTAATTGATAATCCTGAAGTCAAAGAGAAGCTATTAAAAGAGACAACCGCCTATTTTGTCGGAAGAGCCCCACTCCTTATATTGGTGCTCTATAGTAACCGCACTCATAATTTTGAATATAAAGACCATCTGTTGAGTGCCGCAATGGCCATTCAGAACATGCAACTAGCCGCGCACGCATTAGGACTAGGTTCTTGTTGTGTCAATAACTTGCCGCCTAAAAGAAAACTAAGAAATTTATTCACAATTCCACGATGTTTTGATCCTGTATCTCTTCTTTGTTTAGGATATGCGAAAGAAGTACCTAAACCTTTATTTCGGAAAAATCCAATTGACAATATTATAAGTTTTAATAAGTTTGAATTTAATTATACTTGTCCAGAAGTTGATTACAAAATTAGCTTAAAGAGATTTGCAAGGTTTTTATATTACAAATTGCCATTACCGATAAGAACAAGAGTGGAAACAATAGGGCGAAAGTTTGAAAAAAGATTTGATTAATAATATAGCGAATTGAATTAAATTATTAGAGAGTAAACTTGAATATATACTGCTCCCCGTTAAGAAACATCGTGTAAATTAGGAGTAAATTTTCTAAAATACACAGCAGAAAGGGGGCATTAATGAAATACCGTAAATGGGATCCAGAAACTAAAGCAAAGATTGTTCTGGAGGGACTCCAGAACAAACAATCACTCTCAGAACTATGCAACAACTATCAGATATCACAAAATCAATAGTACAACTGGCTTAAAGAGTTCCAGTCAAAATCTCATAAAGCTTTTGATTCTTCAGGAAAATCAAGAAGAGAACAACGTGTTGTTGATGAAAATAAAAAGCTCAAACGAATTATAGCCGAGCTAACAATTGAACTAAAAACAGAACTCGAATTAGGCGAAGGAGAAGATTTATGAAAAAAAAAACAGGAAGACCAGATAATCCTTGCCCAGATCGAGTCAATTAAGTCAGACCATCCCTTCTGGGGCTACAGACGAGTATGGGCATACCTGAAGTACCGACAACGACAAAATATCAATAAGAAGCGCATATACCGCATTACGAAAGAGCATAACCTACTGGTTAAGCCCAATCTAAGATTAAGGGCCAAAAGAGATAACCAGTTCAACAGGAGTAAGCCCAGGGTTTCTCGCCCTAATGAGTGTTGGGGGTACAGACATGACAAAAGTAATGATTCCTTCCTTTGGTGGTTATATCTAGTAATCGTATTAGACTGGCACACAAAGAAGATAGTGGGGTACTCACTCTCTTCACATTCCAAGACTGACGATTGGCTTAATGTCCTTAACAGTGCATGTAATAATCAATTTCCAGAAGGTGTATTATCAAAACAGGACAATCTTTATCTAATCAGTGATAACGGTTCACAACCAACCTCAAAGAGATTCATGGAAGCGTGCTCGGTATTAAAAATTAGGCAAATATTTACCAGTTACAACAATCCCAAGGGTAATGCTGATACAGAGAGAGTCATCAGAACACTCAAAGAGAACTTCGTCTGGACCAGAGAGTTTTCTTCACCGTTTGAATTTACGGAAAACTTTAAAGAGTGGGTCGAGAACTATAACAATGATCACCCTCACTCTTCCTTAAACTATTCGACACCATCTGAAGATGAGAAAGAACACTTGCTGATTACTAACAAATTTTAACCTTGTTTAACTGGGTGCACTATAAATACTATTAAAATAAAAAAAGTAGATTTTATGATAGTTTTATCTGGAGTGATAATCTTATATGCTTTTCTATCAATTTATTATTTACCTCCTGAAGATGCTGTAGCACGTGTTCATGATTATTTAGAATTTATTTTTTCAGTTTATAAAATACGAGCTGAATTATCAGGATTCTTTATTGATTATGGTTATGAGGTGCAGCAGATTTTTAATGGTATACCATTAAACATTACTGGGCTCTCTGATTTTAATGTTGGCGCTAATATGTACTTATTTTTTGATCCATTTAACGCCTATGTAATCAATCAATTTTTATTCAGAACTCTTGGGTTTATTGGATTATTGCTTTTACTTAAGGACCATGTTCTGCCGAAAGGCTCATATTTTCTATTTATTGCTGTGTGTACAGCATTAGCCTTTGGGGTTCTTAACCATTTGCCTACGCGTTTCGGAACTATTTTGTGCCAGCCACTACTTTATTGGTCAATTTTAAATATTTATTCAGGTAGCCGAAAAATGAGAGATATTATATTTATTGTAGCTTACTCTTTTTTGATGGGCTCAGTATTTCGTGGTGGCTTTGTCGGTATTAGCATAGTTTGTATCGTAGCTTTTTATAGTTGGGTCATTAACCATAGAAATAAAAAAATAATTTTAATAGCTGCTATTGCATCTGTTGTTTCAGTAATACTGGTTGAAAGTCGAATTTTGTACCAATATTTGTTAGCAGATTTCGATTCTGCAAGAAGTTTAGTTGGTAGCGATCTACGCAGTTTAACTTTATCAGAGGCATTCTATCAGTTTATCTTACACTTTATGTATGATGGTTCTGGTCATCATATACAAGGACAAAGGCCATTTATATTTTGGATTGTTATTTCTGGATTGTGTGTTATTTTTTACCGTTGGAGATTGCATTTGAAAGGTGAAGGGCTTTATAAAAAGCTTTCAAAAAGATTAGTTATTATATTTAGTATAACTGTTACTATTAGTTTAATATATGGTTTTTGGGGTGTTATCTGGGTATATATCACCAAACTAATGGGTATAGACTTTAATGTAGTTCGAATAAACGCTTTAAGCCCAATTTTATGGCATGTTATGTTCGCTATTTCTACAGCCTTGTTAATTATTAACTATGGAGGATTAGCTCGAAAAGTTATTGTGCCTTTTTTACTGCTAGTTGTTGTCGCATTTGCGTCTCAGCAGCAGCTTTATGGTGTAAAGCAGGAGATTAATAAAGCTTTGGGCATGATGGAAAATGTTCCGCTCAGGGAAACGCTCAAGAGTTATATTACAGGTAGGCCCATAGATCCTTATTTCTCGTGGAGGGCTCAGAGCGCTCCTTATGTACCTTTGAAGGAATTTTTTAGGGTAGACAGTTTTGATAGTATCAATAATGATATGTCAGGAATTACTAGGTGTTCCAAATCAGACTATCGTGTTATGAGTTTTGATATGGCTCCTGCTATTACTCAATTCCATGGATTTTACACCCTGGATGGATCTATGTGCGATGTGTCTTTAGAGTATGCAGAAGAGTTTAGAAGGTTGTTCTATGATGAACTAGCTAAAGATCAAAACCAAGACGTTCTTTTCCGTAAGAAATTATATACATATGTTTCAAAAAAGAGCCGTAAACCCAACGGTATAGCCCCGACCTTTGATATGTGCCAGTTTCTTAATATGGGCGGGAGATTCGTATTTTCGAGTAGACCCATTTTAAATGCGTCAGATATATATTTATCATTAGAAGCGAGTTATGAAAACCTAAAATCCTCTACACCCGGTGGGGACAGTATAGAAAAGTACGACGCTATTTATCTTTATAAAGCCCATATGCCCTTAGACTGCGAAATTAAACGTACTCTCTCACGTGATCCTTTAACAGAATAAGAGAAATGCAAGTTCACAACCTATCTGGCTTACCTCCCGCACATAAGAAATGGAATTTTTGAATTAATTGAGCCCCCCTAATTTTCTGTTTGTATTTATCGCATAGAAAAAAGAAATTAGGAATAGGTGATTCACTCAAATTTTTTTTACAACCTTCGTCTTAAGTTTAAGAACACCTCATTGTTCTATAAATTTATCAGGAAGACCGGAATAACCGTATCGAGGCTCCCTTTATCCTAAGGGCACTAAGAATAATCTTGGGAATTTAGGATCATTTTACTTTTCACACGAATTCACTTTTTATGATTTCAGCTCATGGGGAAAGGGGCAGATATACTGCTCCTCGTTAAGAAACATCGTGTAAATTAGGAGTAAATTTTCAAAAATACACAGCAGAAAGGGGGCATTACCCTGTATGAAAATAACTCTTGTAATTTCTTCTTTAGCAGGAGGGGGAGCAGAGCGTGTCCTGACGAACATGGCAAATTATTTTTCGATGCATGGCCATGAGATCTCACTACTGACCTTTGACGACGGCCGCTCGCCAAGTTACAACATTACCGGATTAGTTAAATGGAATCCCTTAAATATAAGCGGAGTGTCCAGATCAATTATAGAAGGAATAATAAAAAATCTGAGACATATATATATATTGCGTAAAGCTATTCTTAACTCCAGCCCTGATTGTGTTATAAGTTTTATGTTTACAACGAATATTATGGTGCTGATGGCTACTCGTTTTCTGTCGTGTAAAGTTTTAATCTCGGAGCGTAATTATCCAAAATATATTAGGGAAAGACGCATTATCTGGATCTGGTTAAGAAAAATTCTTTATCCTTTAGCCGATCATCTTGTTGTACAGACAGACAGTATAAAAGAAATTTTTCAGAGTCACAATAGATCTGTCCAGGTAATTCCTAATCCTGTGTGTATTGACCCGGAACGCATAAAAGACATGCCGGAGGTTTTGTTAACAACTTGTAATAAGATTGTGGCAATGGGAAGCCTCACAACTCAAAAAGGTTTCGATATCTTGATTGATGTGTTTGCAAGTCTGTATATGCATTATAGTGACTGGAATCTTATAATATTAGGAGAAGGAGACCTAAAAAGTGAATTGAAGTCAAGAACAAGAGAGCTTGGTATTGAGCATGCAGTTGTTTTTGCCGGTTGGGTTGGAAATCCATTCAGCATCATGTCAAGATGCGATCTGTTTGTGCTTTCATCACGCTATGAGGGATTTCCTAACGCCCTTCTTGAAGCGATGTGTTGTGGGTTACCTGTTGTAAGCTTTGATTGTCCAACAGGCCCCCGTCAAATCATTCAGCATGGAATTAACGGTTTGTTGGTGCCTCCTGAAGACAAGGATAAACTAAAAAGGGCTATTCAATGTTTGATGGAGAAAAAGGAGATGAGAGAGTGCATGGGTAAAAATGCAAAATATGTCAGTAAACGGTATGCTCCGGATAAAATAATGACGAAGTGGGAAAAACTTGCTTTCGGGGGATAGAAATTGAGAATTTTAGTAAAAGCAGGTACATGGACAAAATCTATTGCATTTATCATGAACAATCCCGAACTACGCAAATTCTTAAGGAAGGTTGGGGTTTGCGTTTCTAGCAGGCTTTATCCAAATGGAGTTATTAAGAATATTGGAGGCATTGATACGTTTCGTATGTCTTCAGAATTTACATTCTACAATCTTGAAGAGTGGGGGAGCGGAAAAAATAATGGTTTTCATAAGCTCATAGAGCTAGCGAATGGAAAGAGTGCTGTTTTTGATATTGGAGCGCATATCGGTATCTGTGCGCTGCCACTTAGCAGGGCTATAGGAAAAGGGGGCTTATGCTATTCATTTGAGCCTGCCGAGGCAAACCGGAAATACCTTGAAACACATTTGAAAATGAATAATGTCGATAACGTGATTGTTGTTCCCAGTCTCGTTGGAGACAAATGTGACGACTGTGTGGAATTCTACGAATCTTCTAGTGATTCAGGCATGAACTCACTCTGCATGCTGAAGAATAAAGACTCAATCTGTAATAAAATTGTGAAAGAACAGATAACTCTTGATTCCTATGTTGCGAAAAATGGTTGTATACCCGGACTTATAAAAATTGATGTTGAAGGCGCCGAAATCAATGTGTTGAGGGGCGCTGAATCTGTTTTGAGGAAATATCACCCGGAAATAATAATTTCAGTACATCCAAAACATTTGAAAATATTAGGACATTCGATTGATGAGTTAGCGAAAGAGATCCATGGTCTTGGTTATCAGATATATAATATTGATGGCTCTAAGGTTAACGGTAATCTCCAGTCTGGAGAATATTATTTGCATTGAAAACAGAGTACTATTCTTGAAAGTAAATATTTTAACAACAAATAATTTTATTTCTTACTATTTTTTCTATCCTCTTCTTGCAAACAAGAGAAGGCTCCGTGAATTAAATATAATTTTGAAATATTATGAGAAGGTTAGGGAGAGCATTTATGATTGTGATGTCCTTTTGCTGGATAGTAAGTATTTTGCGAATTTGTGGAGTAATAGAGAATATGTTATTGCCCTTTTGCAAAAGATAAAAGAAAAATGTGCTAAGGTGATATGGTTGGATTCAACAGCAAGTACTGGTACTACGCACTTTCAAGTAATGCCTTTTGTTGATAGATACTGGAAAAAACAATTACTCAAGGATTTATCATTGTACGAAAATAAATTTTATGGTGAAAGAATATATACTGATTATTATAAGCATTATTTGAATATTGATAATGAGTCTACTTATACTGTTGAACCTTTGAAGGAAGACGTTAAATGTAAGGTTGATCTTTCCTGGAATTTAGGGTTGGGCCCACACTCAACAAATATAAGAATATCTAACTTAATGAGGTTAACTCCCTGGAATATTAGGAAAAAGTTTAATTTCAAGTATAAATTAAAATATTGTTTACCTTCAAATGAACGCGCCTATTCGATATGCTTCCGGGGAACAATGAAATATTCAAAACAAGCACTTTCTTTTCAGCGGATAAAGATTATTGAAAAATTGAAATTACGTGGCATTGAAACCGAACCGTTTAGTTACAGGAAATATCTTAAAGAAATAAAAGAATCTCTTATAGCAGTAAGTCCTTTTGGATATGGAGAAATATGTTATCGTGATTTTGAAATTATTTTAGCTGGTGCTCTCTTATTTAAACCATCAATGGAACACCTGAAAACTTATCCGGATATTTATGTAAAGAATAAAACCTACGTGCCATTTGAGTGGGACTTTAGTGATTTTGATGAAAAGCTTGATATTCTTTTGAATGACCGTAACCTGATACATAGGATAATTCATGAGGCTCATGAAAAGTACATACATTATACATCTAATGATGGCCAAGAGGGTTTTTGCAATAGATTTAAGAATATTCTCCTGAATTAAACCTCTATTAGATACAGCAAAAAATGTTGCTATGGGAATGCCAAACTTTATAGTTGCAGGTACTCAGAAAGCTGCTACAACATGGCTCCATGAGTGTTTAAATGAACACCCTGAGGTATTTGTTCCTAAAGTTAAGGAAATACATTATTTTTGCCAAGAGCCATGTAAAAAATCAAAAAATAAATTTGGAAATGATTGGTATATATCACAATTTCCTGATAATAAGAGCTTTAAAGCTATAGGTGAGATTTCCGTTGACTATATGTACTATGACTATATAGCCGAAGATATCTATAAATTTAATCCTAATATGAAGATATTATTTATTCTTAGAAACCCCGTTGACAGGGCTTATTCCGCTTTCTGGATGAATAAAAGATATAAAGCGAACATGCCAAACTTCACAGAATTTGTAAAATCTGATAATCAATTTATTTTAAGAGGGATGTATTATACTCAAATTAAGCGATATCTTAAGTTTTTTAGACGAGATAGTTTGAAAATATTGATTTATGATGATCTAGTGAGTCACCCTGCACGCTTCATATGTGAGGTATATGATTTCTTACATGTAAGCAAAGATTTTACCCCTTCGTCACTTAATAAAAGTGTTGCTGCAACTAAATCGCTGAATCCTATCATTGGATTTATTTTTTATAAGTATGTTGCTTTGGTAGTCAATAAAGTTCCTCCTATTCTATCATTATGGAGGTTCTTAAAGCACAAAACACCATTGAATAAACTTTATCTCTATAGAAATCATAGATTACCACCTTGTCCTCAGATTAGTGAAAAGGATAGAGCAATACTAACTAATCTTTACAAAGAGGAGAATAATAAACTATTTGCTTTATTAAATAGAAACATTCCTGAGTGGGAAGAAAATTGAAAAGGTAATTATCCCTTTAAAGATTGTTTCTGTATATTCTATGAAAAAGATCTGGAAGCAGGATACCTCAATGGGGATTGACAGTTACAAAGGCAATAGAGCTGATGAAGAAGCTTGCAGGGAACTTCTTCGTAATATTCGATGGCTTGGATTCCTCTGTGTTTTGTGGTGCTTTTCCTTATGCTCTGATAATTTATTATACCCCTTTCATCTAAAGTGGTGCACTTATGAAGATTGTATTAATTAATCCAGCATGGTTGTATCATAAACGTAATATCCCTCTTTCTCAGCTTGTAGGGTTAACGTCTATTGCTGCATCATTACAAAAAGAAGGACATAACGTATCTCTCATTGATGCAGTAGCATTGGGGAGAAGAAAAATAGCTCAGTTTAGTATTAAGGGTTGTTCCATCTATAAAATAGGATTGAGTGATACCGATATTATCTCGCGCATTCCTTATGATACAGATATCGTGGGGATCTCTGCACCCTTTACTCATCATCAGTATGTTGTTAAAACACTAATTCGTGCTATCCGTGTGCAGTATCCACAAATAAGTATTGTATTAGGAGGTGTTTTACCTTCTACTTTGCCTTATCGTGCTGCGCAGTTAGGCGCTGACTTTATAGTTGTAGGGGAGGGAGAACCTGCGTTGACTGCGTTTGCACGTGGTATTTCTGTCGTTGAAATTGAAGGTATGTATGAATCAAGTGTTCTTGTACAACAGGAAAAGGAGCATCGAGGACTCCTTCAAAAAAGTATAGTTACCAATCTGAACGCACTGCCATCTCCTGCAAGAGACCTGCTTTCCTTTGAAGACTATATACAATCGCAATCTTCAGGAAGGGGAAAGGATAAATTTGGTGTGTCGCTACATACATCGCGTGGTTGTCCTTATTCATGTAATTTTTGTTCTGTTCATTCAGTATTTAAGCGTGGTTATCGCGCTCGAACAGCTGAGAATGTATGGCAAGAAATGAAAGGTATTATCGACAAATATAATGTTTTTCATTTTGAATTTGAGGATGACAATTTAACATTAGATCGTGAACGAGCGTTATCATTATTTAATACAATGGCTCAGTGGAACCGGCTACATGCTAACAAATTAACATTTATTACTCCTAATGGCATTAGACTAGATACCTTGGATCATGAATTGCTTGCTCTTATGAAGATGGCAGGCTGCGAAAGAATATCTTTAGGAGTGGAACATGGTGACTCTGATATGTTGCGCTTAATGCATAAACAACTGAACAGGGAAAAGGTTATAGATGTTGTTCGAAGTTGTAAAGCAATTGGCATCGCTGTTCGTATTTATTTCATCGTTTGCTATCCAGGTGAAACTGAGCACCGCTGGGAAAATGGAATTCTATTTATGAAAAAACTTAAAAAAATAAATAATACAATCGATTTTAGCATTTTCCCAGCAAAAGCTTTGCCGGGAACAGAGCTTGCTGAGTATTGTCGCAGGAAGGGTTATGACCTTGATCCTGATCCTGATAATATGGTAGTTTGCGGTAGTTTTTCAAATATTGAGACACCAGAATTTTCCCGCCAAAATGTTCAACAACGGTTACAGGTGTCTGATTTATTATTGAATAGGCGAAGTATTGTGCATCGTATTACATCTAAGATTAAAAGAGGTTTCGCAAATATGAGGTCCCTATCTTAATGAAGAAGCACAATGTTTGGATCGCAATTTAGTTTGCCGGCAAACCACCAGACTACTGTCGGTGGAGTTTCAGTAATAACTTTAAGAGTTTTCACAACTAAGTATTTAGGATTATTATTTATGCAACTGATAAGAGTATTTCTTAAAACCATTAGCTCTAAGAAGGTATTATATCTTTTTTTGTGTGCTTGGCTTGTAAATATTGTTTATTCTTATTTTGTTTTACCCCCCTCTCCTGATGATGGTCATTATTTTGGAGCTGCACTAGGCTTTTTGCATAAACATCAGACAGGGTTATATGTTGGAGACGAATTTGAGTTAATATATGCCACTTTCCCTGGGGTTTCATTTTTAAATGGTCTATTTTTACATATTATGACTTTATTAAATATTGGAATTAATCATTATACTTATAGACTATTTCATATGATGGCTATAATACTACTCCTTTTGTCTACGTGTTACTTAACATATCTTACATGTAAGAGGGATGGCGCTGATTATGTTAGAGGCTGTAACATTTTTTTAGTTTTATTAGCGATTACGCCTTTTGTACAAATGTGTTGGGCTGTAAGACCCGAAGTGTTGGGGCTTCTTTTTATAACAATAGGATTGATTGTATATAGTTATTTAGATGTACGTACAAAGTTTATTTCTGTACAGTATGTTTTGAGTGCAATGTTTCTGGGTCTATCTATGGCTATACATCCGAACTTTGTGATTATTGCCGGGTTGTTAGCACTTTTTATAGTCATTCTTGCGATTATTGAACGTCAGTATTTTACTGCTTCATCATTTGTTTTTATTCTTATATTACCTCTGCTAGTGGTTCTGGCGTGGTATTTGAATCATTGTCCTGATTCTATAGATGAGCTGTTTAATGGTATACACAGAAAGACGAGGGCAATGCCAGGGGGAGGTTTTATTCGTTTAATAAAAGAGGCCTTTTTTTTAAGTGAATGGGGATCTGTTTTTGTAAAGATAGTATATTCGATTTTTTGGATGCCTCTATTATTAATTCTATTGTCCAGCATAATTTTAGCGGTTAAGGAAAATTATTCGATGGTGAAGAGAAACAAGCGTACTCTTTTATTGTATGTATTCTTTATATCTTCAATAATCCATTTGGCTTTAAATGCACAGGCCACAGCCACCTATTACACTATTACATCATTTATCTTATGCTTTTTCATAGCTGTAATACTGTCTAAAAGAGGAACGCTTAAAGATATCCCCTTAACAAAAAACAAAAGACTTGTAAAGGTAATAGTCACCTTTTGCTTATTATTAATAATAACTTTGCACTCGATTATACATACAATAAAGTTTACCGTTTCAGCTGAACAATACTATTTTCTGCCAAAAGCCTATTCAGATGTATTTGAGAAGATAAACAGTCATGATCATATATTTATAGGGGAACCAAGGCTTTACCCTCTTTTTACTGAACTAGTCGATGCCCAATATTATAAACAAGATAGCAATAGGGTTTATTTTCTAACCCCTGGCATGGTGAGTGAAGAAAGAACATTAAAGATAAGATCGTTTATAGAGAAAAAACTTAAGAATATTTCACATGACTCATCAATTTGGGGGTTAAGTAAAGCAAAAACTACTTTTATGGATAAAGATTTCAAAAGAGTTAAGTACTTTCTTGATTACTATATGGGGGAGTCAATTTTTTTGGAAATTAAGATAAAAGAGATCGTTTATGAAGATAAAGACAATTTAATAGTGAGACCCATATTAGTTACTATTTTATAAAATACTCAAATTCTATGAAAAGTAACAATATAATAGCGATAAAATGAAAATAGCTTTTTTAAGACATTTTTCCATTAGTGACGAGATAATACCGCCTCTTCATTTTGCTTATCTCGCCTCCAATTTCTCACGCAGACATAGTGTGAAAATATATGATCAGTTGCGTGATAGATATTCAGATGAACAATTAGTTGGGACTATTTTGCAGGAAAAGCCCGACATCCTTGGTTTTAGCGCTTTCACTAA
>Ga0187833_10002734_pt1 | contig 18639 bp, 14 predicted proteins | sample ETNtaG_37_FD_167968 | JGI IMG/M metagenome (GOLD analysis project Ga0187833, IMG submission 167968) | Marine microbial and viral communities from oxygen minimum zone, Eastern Pacific Ocean - ETNP2014_SV_400_PacBio MetaG (Illumina Assembly) | ecosystem: Environmental > Aquatic > Marine > Hypoxic...
ACACAAGGCTTGGAGGCTTAAAAAGGATACGGCCAATGGTGATATTACTCGATAAAAACAAAGTATGCCGGGCGAGAGAGGTCGGGTCCCAGATGAGGCGGTTGATAAACTTATCCAGCTTGCCATCGAATTGTAGTCCGAATCAATGATCACTTAAGATTCACACTTCAGGCTTTATGAAGCCTCGCCTTTGCCCCATGACGAAGGCGACGCTAGAGTGGATGGGGTGTTAAACTTGAGCAATTACAAAACAGCTGCAGTAGACGGGACCAAAAGAAGCTGAAGAGACAGTTTCCACCGGTCTCTTCAGCTTCTTAAAATACGGCCTAAAAACCGAAAGATCAATTAATTAGCTGCAACAGTCCAAATTGATCGGATATCCAAGATCAGTTACAGCACTACCGAGTCTTTAGCCGGGTGCGCTTTCAGGTATTCCATGCGGTTCAACCCGTTGATATACGCCTTGGCGCTGGCGGTGATAATGTCGGGATCAGCACCTTTCCCAAGAGCGATAAGGCCGTTTTCCTTCAGCCGAACCGTTACCTCTCCCTGCGCATCCGTGCCACCGGTGATGGCGCTGACCGAAAATCTCAGAAGTTCGGATTCGGTTCCTGCCAACTTGGCAATGTTCTCAAAAACAGCATCAATCGGGCCGTTTCCATAGCCTGCCCCTTGAACCGATCTTCCGTTTATCAAGAGTTGAACACTGGCCATCGGTAAAACGGTCGTTCCGCTGGTGACATGCAGATATTCCAGTTGAAAGATATCCTTGGTGCGAAGAATGCTTTCGGCCACGATGACTTCCAGATCTTCATCAACAAGGTGCTTCTTTTTGTCTGAAAGTTCTTTGAATTTTTTAAACACAATTTTTAATTCTTCATCAGAAAGATCGTATCCCATCTCCTTTAATCGGGACCTGAGGGCATGCCTTCCGGAATGTTTTCCGAGAACGAGCTTGTTCGTGCTCAATCCGATGGTTTCAGGTTTCATGATCTCATAGGTCATGGGGTTCTTCAAAACCCCGTCTTGATGTATCCCGGCCTCGTGGGAAAAGGCATTGGCGCCTACGATGGCTTTGTTCGGCTGCACCATAATGCCGGTTATCATGCTGACAAGGCGGCTGGAGGGATATATTTGGTCTGTTTTAATGCCGGTTGATAGCGCAAAATAATTCGGCCGGGTGTGGAGCGCCATGATTACCTCTTCCAGGGAGGTATTTCCGGCCCTTTCCCCAATCCCGTTGATGGTTACTTCCGCCTGTCTTGCTCCGGCGTTCAAGGCGGCGATCGTATTTGATGTGGCCAACCCCAGATCATTGTGGCAATGGACACTCAAGACAGCTTCATTCAGGTTAGGGGTGTGCGCAATGACATATTTGACGAGGTCAGTAAATTCTTCAGGGACGGCGTAACCGACGGTATCAGGGAGGTTGATGGTTGTGGCGCCCACCCCAATGGCGGCTTCAAAAACTTTACACAGGAAATCACGATCGCTGCGAGATCCATCTTCAGCCGAAAACTCAACATTTTGTGTCAAAGATTTGGCATACCTTACCGCATCAACCGTTGCCTGTATAACCTCGTCCCGGGACATTTTCAGTTTATACTCCAGATGAATGTCCGAGGTCGCGATAAAGATGTGTATCCTCGGTTTTGCGGCGTGCTGTATCGCCCCCCACGCCCGGTCGATATCCTCTTTGGAGGTGCGTGCCAAACCCGCGATTTCGGTCCTTTCCAGTTTTTTTGCTATTTTGGATACGGCGTCGAAATCCCCTTCAGATGCTGCCGGAAAACCGGCCTCTATTATATCGACTCCCAGTTTTTCCAACTGTACGGCAAGTCGCAGTTTTTCTGCTGGATTCATGCTCGCACCTGGAGATTGTTCACCATCTCTTAAGGTCGTATCAAAGATTAATATTCTGTTATCCATTGGTTTACCCCGTTTTTGATTTTTTAAAGTGGATGATAATTGTTGATGCTATCACCGGATTTTTCACTCAAACAACAGGTGAAATAGGGAGAAACCGTAAAAGCATGGGCCGCAGGATGTCAGAGTTTTCTGATCCTGCGGCATTAACCATTTGTTCCATTTTTTTAATGAGCTCCTTTACTGGCCGGATTCAATTTTCCAGAAGACGATGCTTCTTCTGCTGAAAGTTTGTATTGAAAGCTGTCCGCGAGGGCTTGCCAGCTTGCTTCAATAATATCTTTTGAAACACCGATGGTATTCCAAACTTGATATTGATCCCTTGATTGAATCAAAACACGAACTGTGGATGCGGTACCTTCGCGGCCATCCATTACCCTTACCTTAAAATCGACTAGGTGCATGGTATCAAGGTTAGGGAAAAACTTGTCCAGTGCTTTGCGAAGAGCGTTGTCCAACGCGCTGACCGGTCCGTCCCCTTCCGCCGCTGTGATTTCATGCGTTCCATTGACAGAAATTTTGACTGTTGCGTGGGCCAAACAGGGTTGATCTTTATTTTTTTCGATTGTTATTCTAAAAGATTCAAGTTCAAATAAGGGTTTAAACTGATCGGTAAACTTTTCCAGGAAAATCCTGAGTGAACCGTCGGCTATATCAAACTGATATCCTTCCTGCTCAAGCCGTTTTATCTCTGAAACGATTTTGCGGCTATCATACCCGTTTGTTCCAATTTTCAAACCGAGTTCCTTGGCCTTATATTCCACATTGCTTTTGCCGGAAAGATCGGACACCAGAACCCGACGTGCATTTCCAACCTGTTCGGGATCTATATGTTCGTAAGCCCGGGGAACTTTCGTGATCGCACTCACGTGAACGCCTCCCTTATGGGCAAAAGCGCTTTTTCCCACAAAGGGCCGGGAACTCAAAGGTATCATGTTGGCTGTTTCGCTTACAAACCGGGAGAGTTTTTTTAGTTTTGACAGATTTTTTTCGGCCATGCACGGGTATTTCATTTTTAAACAGAGAATCGGTATGATTGAAGTTAAATCGGCATTCCCGCTCCGGTCACCATATCCGTTGATGGTGCCCTGGACCATCACGGCGCCTGTCTGTACGGCGGCGATGGAATTTGCGACAGCTAGACCGCAGTCATTGTGGGTGTGAATTCCCATTTTAATCGAAGGCCCATCAGTTTCCGATCGATCGGCTTTTCGTAAAATGCCACCCACCTCTTTTATGATAGGCTCGACTTCAAAGGTAAGGGTTCCCCCGTTTGTATCGCATAAAACAACAGCATCTGCCCCGCCGTCGGTTGCAGAGCGCAGGGTCTTCAGCGCATAATCCCTATTTGCTTTATATCCGTCAAAAAAATGTTCTGCTTCAAAGACAACCTCGCGGTTATATTTTTTTAAAAATTCAACCGTATCACGGATCATCGCGAGATTTTCTTCGAGGGTATTGTTCATGATCTGTTCCACATGCAGATCCCAGCTTTTTCCAAAGATGGCCACGACCGGGGTGTCAGCCTCTAAAAGCGCCTTTAGGTTGTAATCATCAGAAGGATCAATTCCCCGTTTTCGAGTTGAACCAAAGGCGGCCAAACGGGAATTTTTGAATTTAATATCTTTTGCAAGTTTGAAGAAACGATTGTCTCTGGGACTGGAGCCGGGCCAACCCCCTTCAATATAATTGATTCCGAGATCATCAAATCTTTCTGCGATCTTGATCTTTTCTTCGGCGGTGAAGTTGATGTTTTCTCCCTGAGTTCCATCTCGAAGGGTGGTGTCGTAAAGTAAAATCGGTTCCATCAAATTTTATCCCTCACTATTTCTGAAAATCACGGTTCCTTGAAGGGGAAAAATTCTTTTCCCGTTGGTCCCGGTGTCTGACGTTTATTTCCGATTTTCGGGCCTGAGTGCCCGAACGGATTTACCGGTTTTCCACATTTCAGAATTTTTCATTTCGTCGAGTTCTTTTTGCAGCTTTTCACGGTAATCCGGAGCGCTGTTGGCCTCAAGAATCCTTTTGGTTTCTTTTCCGGAGATGACACTTTCATACAGTTGATCAAAAAGCGGAAGGACGGCATCACGGAAACGGGGTGCCCAGTCCAGTGCTCCCCGCTGGGCGGTTGTGCTGCAGTTTCCAAACATCCAGTCCATCCCGCTCTCGGCCACTAACCGGATAAGACTTTGGGTCAGTTCCTCAACGGTTTCATTAAAGGCTTCACTGGGGCTGTGGCCATTTTTGCGAAGGGTGGTATACTGGGCCTCCATAACGCCGGAAAGACACCCTAACAAAACGCCCCGTTCCCCGGTCAGATCACTGTAAACTTCGTTTTCAAATGTTGTTCGGAACAGATAGCCAGATCCGATCGCTATTCCTAGGGCGAGGGTCCTTTCCTTTGCCCTTCCGGTGTAATCCTGAAAAATGGCAAAACTGGAATTGATACCGCTGCCATCCAGAAAATTGGTGCGCACCGTGCGGCCCGACCCTTTCGGGGCCACAAGGATGACATCGATGTTTTCCGGCGGGATAATACCGGTCTGATCTTTGTATACTATCGAAAAACCATGGGAGAAATAGAGTGCGTCACTCTCATTCAGAAAATTTTTTAGTGTCGGCCAAAGGACAACCTGGCCTGCATCTGAAAGAAGAAATTGCACTACAGTCCCTTTTTCGGCTGCTTCTTCTAGAGGAAAAAGGGTTTTGCCCGGTACAAATCCGTCTGCCACAGCCCGATCCCACGAGGCGGTTCCCTTACGCTGTCCCACGATGACATTGATTCCATTATCCCTTAAATTCAAGGCCTGTCCCGGACCCTGAACGCCGTAGCCAAGTACTGCAACAATTTCATTCTTGAGCGACTCTCTTGCTTTTTCCAAGGTGATTTCCTCAGTGGTGATGACCTCTTCAAGAACACCGCCAAAATCAATTTTTGCCATGATATCCTCCATTGGTTCTGTATTTGTGATTAATAGACCGCACTGAAAAACCTACTTTGGCTCGCGAAGCTGGGCAATCACCCCAGTCCGGGCAATTTTTTTGATCCCTAGCGGTTTCAGAAGGTTCAATAGGGCGGACAATTTTCCCTCATCTCCGGTGACTTCAATGATGTAATGCTCTGGTCCAACATCGACGACTTTGCACCGAAAAATATCCACAATTCTCAAGATTTCAGCCCGATTTTCCGTTTTAGCCTTGACACAGATCAGCGCCATTTCCCGTTTCACCGATTTTGGTCCGGTCAAATCCCTTAATTTTATGACATTGACAAGCTTGTTGAGTTGCTTTTCAATCTGCTCTACAATAGGTAAATTTGCCATTGTGACGATGGTGATACTTGAGGTATGCGGATCCATGGTTTCTGCTACACAAAGACTTTCTATATTGAATCCCCTTCCGCTGAACAGACCTACGATCCTTGAAAGCACGCCGGGTTTGTTGTCAACAAGCATGGAAATGACATGTTTTTCTGCATTCATCAAAAAAATCCTTTTCTTAAAGTGATCGGTTTTGCATTTTTGGTTTCAATCCAATTTCGAAAACTCAACCGGACTTTTGGCTTAAACCAGCAACATTTCGGTGATGGCCGTCCCTGCAGGAACCATGGGATAAACGCTTTCCTCCCTTTCGATCCTGAAATCCATGATAACGGTATCGGTGGAGAAAAGCCCTTTTGAAAGCACGGATTCAACCTCGTCCGGTTTAGTTGCACGTAGTCCCACCGCACCATAGGCCTCCGCTAGTTTTACGAAATCGGGTGAATGATCCAAATTGGTGCAGGCATACTGCTTTTTATAAAAAAGCTCCTGCCATTGTCTCACCATGCCTAGATATCCGTTGTTCAGAATGACAATTTTTATCGGAAGACAGTATTGAACAGCCGTCGCCATCTCCTGGATGTTCATCTGAATGCTCCCGTCCCCTGCAATATCCACTACCAGCTTATCCGGGCAGGCAATTTGGGCGCCAATAGCAGCCGGCAGGCCGAAACCCATGCAACCGAGACCGCCGGAGGTAATAAAATGCCCCGGACGATCAAAATGGTAATATTGAGCGGCCCACATCTGGTTTTGACCGACCTCAGTGGTTACGATGGCCTTTCCCTCTGTCAGATCATACAGCTTTTCCACGACATATTGCGGTTTGATGATATCTTTTTGATCGTATGCCAAGGGTTTGGTGTTTTTCCATAGGTCTATCTGGTCGGCCCACTTTTTCCTCTTTTTTATGATATCCCGCAGGTTTACCTCTTCGATCAACCGGTTGAGGTGTTTGAGCGAAATTTTGCAATCACCCACAACCGGAACTGTCACCGGTATATTTTTGCGTATTGAAGTCGGATCAATATCGATGTGAACAATTTTTGACTGGGGGGCGAATGTATTGATCTTCCCGGTCACACGGTCGTCAAAACGAACCCCGACGGCAAGGATGAGATCACAGTCGCCGGTCGACATGTTTGCCCGGTATGTTCCGTGCATCCCGATCATACCGAGCCACAAGGGGTCTGTCCCAGGGAATGCCCCCAAGCCCATCAGAGAGGTCGTCACCGGGATCTTTGTTTTCTTCGCCAGTTTTTTAAGCTCTGCGGATGCACCGGAGAGGATCACTCCACCGCCGGCAAAAAGGATTGGTTTTTTAGCTGTTTTGATCAACTCGACCACTTTATGCAACTGTTTCATGTTCGGGTTATAGGTTGGATTGTACGATTTGAGCTTTGCCTCCCTGGGTGCATTGTATGTAATTGTTTTGTTTCCCACATCTTTGGGCAGGTCAATCAGCACAGGTCCCGGTCGCCCGGATTTGGCAATGTAAAAGGCCTCCTTGACGGTTTCTGCCAGGTCCTCGGTATACTTCACCAGATAGTTGTGTTTTGTGCAGGGCCTGGTTATGCCGACAATATCCACTTCTTGAAATGCGTCATTGCCGATCAGAGGCGTTGGAACCTGACCGGTGATGACGACTACCGGTATGGAATCCATATAGGCCGATGCAATCCCGGTAACCGTATTGGTTGCGCCGGGTCCTGAGGTCACCAAACAAACACCCACTTTCCCGCTGGCCCTTGCATATGCATCAGCTGCATGGATAGCACCCTGCTCATGACGGACCAGGATGTGCCGTATATCTGTTCGAATAAGGTCGTCATAGAGATCCAACACGACGCCACCTGGATATCCGAAGATCGTATCAACACCTTCTGATTTGAGTGTTTTCAACAGGATTTCCGTACCTTTCAATTTCATAATACCTCTTCCTTAATTAAATTATTTTACGATCGCGCCTTCGCTGGAGGAAGATACCATGCGTGCATATCTTGCCATATAACCGGAGGCAATCTTGGGTTTTGGGGGGGACCACCTGGATAGTCGATCCCTGATCTCTTTTTCTGAAAGCTGGAGGGTAATTTTTTTTACCGGAATATCGATGGATATGAAATCTCCATCTTCTACAATCGCAATCGGTCCGCCCTGCATCGCCTCTGGTGAAATATGTCCGATACACGCACCACGGGTGCCGCCTGAGAAACGACCGTCTGTTAAGAGTGCAACGTCACCGTCGAGCTCCATCCCGGCGATTGCAGAAGTTGGGGTTAACATTTCGCGCATTCCCGGACCCCCCATCGGCCCTTCATACCGAATGACAATAATATCTCCTTTTGTGATCTGACCTTCTTTGATAGCGGCGCTTGCACCTTCCTCTGAATCAAAAACCCTGGCAGGCCCCTGGTGGCGCAGCATTTCGGTCTTAACCGCCGATTGCTTCACCACACAACCCTCTGGTGCAATATTCCCGAACATCACCGCTAGTCCTCCCTGTTCATGATAAGGATGATCCAGCGGGCGAATGACGGCATTGTCGCGTATAGAGATATCTTGGTGGTTCTCACCAACTGTTTTACCGGTCACGGTGAGGGCATCCTCATTTATCAGATTGCCATTGGAAAGAACCTTGATCACCGCGCTGACTCCTCCGGCTTGATCGAGATCTTCCATATGATGGTGGCCGCCCGGGCTGAGGGAGCAGAGATGGGGTGTAGCTTCGCTGATTTCATTGATCAAGTTAAGGTCAATGTTGATCTGTGCTTCTTTTGCAATTGCCGTGAGATGGAGGACAGTGTTGGTGGAACATCCTAGGGCCATATCGACTGTCAACGCGTTTCGAAACGCTTTTTCCGTCATGATCAGTCTTGGTGTAATCTGTTTTTCCATCAATCGAACAATTTGTAATCCGGCTTCCTTGGCCAGGCGGATGCGAGCGGCCATGACCGCAGGGATCGTCCCATTGCCGGGTAGACCCATACCGACGGCTTCAGTTAGGCAATTCATGGAGTTGGCGGTAAACATGCCGGCACAGGACCCGCAGGTTGGGCATGCCGCTTCCTCTATCAGCGCCTGCTCTTCCCGGGTCATCTTGCCAGAGAGTACGGCGCCCACAGATTCAAAGACAGTGATTAGATCTATCTTTTTTTCGTCGTCCTTTCCATGATATTTCCCGGCGAGCATCGGTCCGCCGCTGATGATGATGGCGGGAAGATCGAGGCGAGCGGCGGCCATCATCATACCGGGTACAATTTTATCGCAATTCGGAACCATGACCATGGCATCAAATGCATGGGCCGTAGCCATTACTTCGATCGAGTCCGCTATCAGTTCGCGGCTGCCCAAAGAGAAGTTCATGCCGATATGATTCATGGCAATTCCATCACAGACCCCGATGGTTCCAAATTCGATAGGGGTTCCGCCGGCCATGTAGATGCCAGCTTTTACAGCCTCAACAATTTTGTCCAGATGGATATGGCCGGGAGCAACGGCATTGGCTGAATTGGCTATGCCGATAAGCGGTCTTTTTAATTCTGCATCCGTATACCCCATGGCCTTAAGGAGGCTGCGGTGGGGTGCTCTTTCAATACCGACTTTGATCCGGTTGCTTCTCACTTTTATTATCTCCTTAAAGGGTCTGTTTTTTTCTAAAAAAAAACCGTTATCAGAATTGGGGTTGATAACGGTTTTTTTATTTTATGTTTATCTGCTTACGCCATCATCAACCCCTATCCTCGCAGCAGAGAAGGATACTTACCTCGAGGAGGATAGTAATGCCAATAAGGTTGTTAATAGCGATATTGTTATTCATAACGGTTCAAGAAAATACAAATTAATTTTTATCCTTAATTATATAACAAACAGCTAAATCGATTGTCAAGCTTTTTTTATGATTTTTTATAATTCCCGTCACTCATCGGCATTTTTTTCTTTGTAAGCACAATCCGGTGTCACGCACGACAGATACGTGCCTTTTTTTTTGGTGGTTTTTTCCACCAGAAAATTTGCACCGCAGTCTGGACATTCTTTTGGAATCGGCTTATTCCATAGAGCAAAAGTGCATTTTGGAAACCGATTGCAACTGTAAAAGCTTTTACCCCGTTTTGAAAATTTTTTAATCAGTTGTCCGCCACAATTTTTTTCAGGACAGGGGACATCCGTTTCCTGGTCCGCCTGTTTTGAATTGACAGAGCGTGTGTTTTTACAATCTGGATAGCCGCTACACGCAAGAAATGGGCCGAATCTTCCCTGTTTCAACACCATCGGCTTGCCGCATTTTTCACAGGTCTCATCTGATATCTTATCTTCAGCCGGTTCAACAGGATGAATTTCCCCTTTTTCATCCCGGGTGTAGTTGCTGCTAAAGGTGCATTCGGGGTATCTGCTGCAAGCGAGGAAATGGCCGTTTTTGCCAACCTTGATATGGAGTCCTTCATTGCACTTGGGGCAGGTAAGACCGGTGGGCAACCCGACGCTCTTTAGACTGATCATTCCTTTTGATGCGGTTTTGAGGTCTGTTTCGAAATTGCTATAAAAATGGGTCAGAATTTCAAGTGATTCGATCTCTGCGGTTTCTATGCGATCGAGGTTGTCCTCCATTTTTGCGGTAAAATCGACGTCAAACAGATTTGGGAAGCTGGCCACGATGAGGTCGTTTACGATGAAACCAAGTTCGGTGGGCCTGAAATATCCTTTGAAAAAATCGACATATTTTTTTTCCCTGATCGTAGAGAGGATTGCAGCATAGGTACTTGGTCGACCGATGCCGTTCTCTTCAAGTTCCTTGACAAGAGACGCTTCTGAAAATCGGGGGGGTGGAAGAGTAAAATGCTGTTTGGGTTCAAGTTTGTTGAGGTTCAGAACCATACCTTCAGAAAGTTCGGGAAGGTTCTCTTTACTTTTTTGGGTTTCAATTTCATCGGTAGCAGACATATATACGGCCATGAAGCCGGGAAACTGAATAGATGATCCACTCACGTTGAATAAATATGAACCGGCCTGAATCGAAATCGATTCCTTGTTTATCAATGCCGGTTTCATCTGGCACGCAATGAATCGTTTCCAGATCAACTGATATAAAGCGAACTGGTCCTTTGAAAGATGGGGCTCAATCTTTTTTGGGGTATTGAAGACCGAGGTTGGACGGATCGCTTCATGGGCATCCTGAGCTTTTTTTCGATTTTTGAAAAATCTGGGCGTTTCTATCGTATACTGTTCACCAAATTGTTCGTGGATAACTGCCAGGGCTTCTTCAGCCGCTTCTTTCGCAATTCGGGTTGAGTCGGTGCGCATATAGGTAATGAGCCCAAGAGGTTCACCGGGCCCTAGGTCGATTCCCTCGTAAAGCTGCTGGGCCACGACCATGGTCTTTTTGGCAGAGAACCTGAGTTTCCGAATGGCTTCCTGCTGGAGTTTGCTGGTGATGAAAGGGGGGAGAGGGTTTTTTTTGGTAGTTTTCTTTAAAACTTTTTTGACTAAAAACTTTTCGTCGGACAGCGCATTCAAGATGGTGGAGGCGGCTTTTTCATCGGGAATTTTAATCTTCTCACTTTCTTTTTTTACCAGTTTTGCCGTGAAAGGAGGAGGAGAACCACTTTCAAGGTGAGCGGTTATTGACCAGTATTCCTCTGGTTCAAAGGCTTGTATGGCCCGCTCTCTTTCGCAAATGATCCTGACAGCGACCGATTGAACGCGCCCGGCACTGAGACCGCTTTTTACTTTGCGCCATAGCAATGGCGAAATTTCATATCCAACAAGCCGGTCGAGAATTCGCCGTGTCTGCTGGGCTTCGTACCGGTTTTGATTGAGATTTTCAGGAGATGCGATCGCGTTTTGAATGCCCTCTTTTGTCAATTCATGAAAAAGAACCCTGTAAAACTGTCGCCCTTTTTTTTTAAGTAGCTCTGCCGTGTGCCATGCGATCGCTTCGCCTTCGCGGTCCGGGTCCGGCGCAAGATAGATATCGGTGGCATCGCCCGCCGCCTTCTTTAATGAAGTAATGATCTTCTGCTTGCCGGGAATGGTTTTGTATTTGGGTTTAAATCCTTCATCGATATCAATTCCCATCTCTTTTTTGGGAAGATCTTTAATGTGTCCAACGGTTGCAACGATATGATAGTCTTGTCCCAGGTACTTTCTAATCGTTTTCACTTTTGTGGGAGATTCAACGACAACCAGGGATTTGCTCAATGTCTGCCCTCACTCATCCATTTTGGGTTACGGGTTTCAAGTCGTTTAAAATATCTGTTCCGCCACATGGCATCTGATTTTAAAATGAACCCTCGCGCCGACTAAAAAGTTTACCAGGGGCCTGTTGAACGACGCCCTGAAGCTCGAGTTTGAGGAGTATACTGGAGAGCTTACCGGGTTCGATTTCAATTTTTCGAACAAGGTTGTCGATGTGAATAGGGTAGGGTCCAAGAGTTTTAAAAACAAGTGCTTCATCCAAAGACAGCCGTTGGGTGCTTTCAACCGGTTCTTCTGGATTTGTATCGCGTTTCCCTCCTTGCGGACTCAACAAAACCGGAAGTTCGTCAAAAATATCCTGAACATGTTCGACCAGTTTAGCACCTTGTTTGATCAGATTATGGGTGCCCGAACTCTTGAACGAATGGATACTACCCGGTACAGCAAAGACTTCCCTATTCTGTTCTGTCGCCAAACGTGCTGTAATGAGAGAACCACTTTTTCGGGTGGCTTCCACGATAACAGTCCCCAAAGAGATGCCGCTGATGATGCGGTTTCTTGCAGGAAAGTGATATGCGTCCGGTTCTGCCAAAAGGGAAAATTCAGAGATTACGGCCCCACTGTCAGCAATTTGGTGGAAAAGATTCTGGTTTTCTGATGGATACACACGTTCAAGACCGCTGCCGAGCACAGCGATGGTTTTCCCTTTGCCCGCTAGTGCACCCTGATGTGCAGCCGTATCGATCCCTAGGGCCATCCCGCTGACGATGGTGATTTCCCGGGAAGCCAGGCCAGTACATAACCGTTGTGTCGTGGAGATGCTGTAGGCGGTCGCATTTCTCGAACCCACAACTGAAATGTTTCGGGTATCGGTTTCAAGACTGCCATAAACATACAGATAAGGCGGGGGATCTGGTATTTGAAGTAGAAGATCCGGGTAATCCGGGTCAGTAAGTGTGACAATTTTATAGTTTTTTCGTGAAACAAGATCGATTTCCCTTTTGATCTGATCCGATATTTTTTGATGTTGAATCGCAGACACCAGCCCTTGCGATATGCCCTCTACCAGGAGAAGGTCGTGTGAAGATGCGCTAAAAATGGTATCTGGCGATTGAAAACGGTCCAAAAGCCGCTTGCTCAATAGGTTCCCGACCCCGGGGACGTTTTTCAGGGCGAACCAGGGTAGAAGGGATTCCATTATTTTTTCTTTCCAAATTCCTGCCAGGCGATGAGTATGGGACTTGCCACATATATTGAGGAGTAAGTTCCGACCAGAACGCCAACGATCATTGCAAATGCAAAGTCGTGGATAATTCCGCCGCCGAGGATAAACAGTGTCACGAGGACAACCAGAGTGGTGACCGAAGTCAATATGGTCCGGCCCAGGGTTTCGTTTACACTCCTGTTGATAATGGTTTGAATGGAATGTTTATGGTATTTTCTCAGGTTTTCCCGAATTCTGTCAAAAACAATAATCGTGTCGTTTAAAGAATAGCCGATAATGGTGAGAAGCGCAGCGATAATCGGGAGGGTAAACTCTTTGTCAAATATTGAAAAGATTCCCACGGTAATGATAACATCATGCATCAGAGCGACAATGGCGCCCATCGCATATTTGAGCTCAAGAACCCAAAAGAGCACCAGCGTAACCACGAGGGCGGCCGCAATGAGGAAAGGGATGCTGACATTAAAAAAATTAAGAAAATAAACCGCTCCCATCAAACACCCTGCCATAACGCCGCTCAAGATCCACTTCAGTTCAAAACGACCGGATATATATATGGTGATAAAGAGGAGGGCATAGAACATGGCGAAAAGGGCCTTTTCCCTCAAATCCTTGCCTACCTGGGGTCCCACCATCTCGACACGGCGGATCTCGGGCGGATTGTCTGTTGAAGATTTCAGGCCGGTTTTTATTTTATCGGAAAATCGGCCTGTAGTGGTGACTGATTTATCGGTGCGGATAAGATATTCATTCTCTTTTTTATCTCCGAATGTTTGAACCGATGCCTGTCCCATTCCAATAGAAAAAAGACCTGATTTAATGTCATCAATATTTGTTGGAGAGAGAAATTTTATCTGAATCAAGGTGCCGCCGGCAAAATCAACCCCGTATCGGGGTCCCCTATGAACGATCAGAGAGATAATGCTGACCAGAACCATTGCAACTGAGATGAGAAAAGCCGTCTTCCTTTTCCCGATAAAATCGATGCTGATGTTGGATTTAATAAACCGCATGGTGTTGCTCCGACTATATGCTTAATCTTCTGATTTTCCGCTTGATCAAAAAGAAATCAAATATGGACCGTGTTAAAATGAGGGCTGTAAACAGGCTGGAAAGTACACCGATGCTCAGTGTAACGGCAAATCCCTTAACCGGACCGGTGCCGAACTGAAACAGAACAAGTGCGGCAATGAGGGTGGTGACGTTTGCATCCAGGATGGTAAGTGTCGCCCTGTCATAACCTGCATAAACCGCAGCTCGGGGTGTTTTTCCAAGATCCATCTCTTCCCGAATGCGTTCGAAAATAAGGACATTTGCATCCACAGCCATACCGATGGTCAGTATGATACCCGCAATTCCCGGAAGGGTTAAAGTCGCCTGAAATCCGGCAAGACCTGCTGCGATCAGAACAATGTTTAAAATCAACGCAAGATCTGCAATGAGGCCCGAGCCCTTATAGTAGAAGATCATAAACAGAATTACAAGGAGACCCCCTATGCCCATGGAGATGACACCTTTCCTTATGGAATCCGATCCGAGAGAAGGGCCGACAGTTCTTTCCTCGATTATTTCGACCGGGGCCGGGAGCGCCCCGGCACGTAAAACGATGGCCAGGTCACGTGCCTCTTCTGTGTCGAAATTTCCGGTGATGCGTGCTTGACCTCCTGAAATTTTTTCCTGTATCACCGGTGCAGAATAGACGCTTTTGTCGAGGACGATCGCCAGACGTTTTTTGACATTTTCTTCAGTTATTCTGGAAAAGATTCTGGCGCCTTTTTTATCAAATTTGATGGAGACGTAAGGTTCGTTGTACTGTGAGTCTATCTCTACTCTTGCTTCAGTGAGATAGGCACCTGTCAAAAGGGCCCTCTTTTTAACCAGATAGGGTGTTTTGATCACCCGCAGGGTTTCCGGATCTTCTTTCACCTGATAGAGCACCTCGCTCCCGGGAGGCGTCTTACCTTCCAATGCTGCATTAAGATCATGGGTTTCATCCAGTAGTTTGAATTCCAGCAGGGCTGTTTTTCCGATGAGTTCTTTTGCCCTTTCCGTGTCCTTAATACCGGGAAGCTGGATCAGGATACGGCTTTCACCCTGGCGTCGAATATCGGGTTCACTGACCCCAAACTGGTCGATCCGGTTTCGAATGGTTTCGAGCGCCTGTTCCGCCGCTAATTTTTTGATATGTTCGGTCTCCTTATCAGGCAGGTCCAGGACGATGGTGTAGACCCCGTCATCGGTCGATTTTGAAAGGAGCCGAAGATCCTTATATTCTAGATTGAGTATCGTCTCAAATTTATCGATGCTGTTTTGGTCATTTATCGTAATCCGTATTTTGGCACTCTCTACCTGTTCCATCCCCACCTGACGGATACGTTCCTTCCTTAAGACCCGCCTAAATTCATAGATAATTTGTTCAATGGTGCTTTCTACGGCTTTTTCAGCGTCGACCTCTAGAACAAGGTGCATTCCGCCTTGCAAATCGAGCCCAAGATTAATTTTTTTATACGGCCACCAATTGGAGTTTATGATGGGAAGCACATAGATCACCGCGACTATTATTACCGCGAGAGCCATGAGGGATCTCCATGAAAGATTTTTCAATAACATGCCCTCCCAATGAATCGAAACAACATGAAATAAAGCGAAGATTTTCAACTGCTTGTAAAAGCCGGATAAGGATTCCAAACACTTCTGAAAAAAGCCCCATCAAACATGGTCGGTCCTCATCCAACCCTTCTTCTATCTGCAACATTTTGTGAGGCTTTTTAGCGTTATTCTGGACTATCCCGTTTTGCCAGTATCGCTTTTTTGTGTCTGTGCCTGGGATGTGGGCTGAGCCAACGTGGAAATATTCCCTCGATTAACCTTTACCCGAACCTTATCTGCGATTTCAACCGTCAGGGTCGTTTCACCCATACCGGTGATGCGGCCATGGATACCGCCCCCTGTGATGATCCGATCGCCCTTTCTGAGATTCTTAATCATTTCCCGGTGATCTTTCGATTTTTTCTGCTGTGGCCGGATGAGCAGAAAATAGAAAATAACAAACATAAGGATGAGGGGAATAAATGCTGAAAATCCACCCCCACCCTGCCCGGCTCCTCCACCTTGACCCAGTGCATATGCTAAATCAATCAAAATAAAACCTCCTTGGATGTCCTTGCAAAAGAATCGATTTTACAAAGGCTCCCTTTTAAATAGCGTTATCTGTTCTTAATTCCCTAGTGTAACGCCTATGTTTTTTTGTTCTCGAATTGCCGAATCAAATTAGCTCACGCTTGAGGGGACAGATTCGAGAACAATTGCTGTGCTCTGTCCCTGTTTATCCGAATACACGATCAAAAATGGCGCTGATATACTTCAAATGATAGTTAACGTCAAATATTTCTTCAATTTTTTTTCTGCTCACATGCTCGAGGATCTTTTCGTCATTGATAATCAATGTCTTGAAATCCTGTTTCTCTTTCCATACCCGCATTGCGTGGGTTTGGACTGTTTCGTATGCATCTTCTCGGCTTATGCCGGCAGCCGCCAAGGCCAACAGAACCTGTTGTGAAAAGACGAGTCCCTTGAGCAGCCCCAAATTTTTTTCCATTGTTTTGGGGTATACCACAAGGTTTTTGATGATACCGCTGATTCGATTTAACATATAATCCATCAGTATGGTACTATCCGGAGCAATAATCCGCTCAACGGAGGAATGACTGATATCCCGTTCATGCCACAGGGGAATGTTTTCCAAAGCCGCCATGGCATTGGATCTGATTATCCGCGCAAGTCCCGAAAGGTTTTCGGAGCCAATTGGGTTTCGTTTATGGGGCATGGCGGAGGAGCCTTTTTGACCTTTTGAGAAAAATTCTTCCGCTTCAAGGACTTCTGTCCTTTGAAGGTGTCTGATCTCTATGGCCATTTTTTCAATCGAAGATCCCATGATCGCAAGAGCTGTAAAATATTCGCCATATCTGTCCCGCTGAATGATTTGTGTTGAAGCAGGCGCGGGCTTAAGGTTCAGTTTTTGACACACATACGCCTCGACCTCCGGGGGGGTATTGGCAAATGTTCCGACCGCACCTGAAAGCTTTCCAAAGCTGATTGTTTCAACGGCGCGTTCGAATCGCCCTTGATTTCGTCGCATTTCATCGTACCAGACGGCCAACTTGAGACCGAAGGTTATCGGTTCTGCATGTATCCCGTGGGACCGACCGACCATTACAGTGTCTTTGTGCTCAAACGCCCTTTTTCGGATTATGCCAAGCAGACGCTCGCAGTCTTTTAGTATGAGGGACCCTGCTTGTTTCATTAAAAATGCCATGCTGGTGTCGAGAACATCGGAGGATGTAAGGCCCATGTGAATGTATCTGGCGTCCGGCCCCACACGTTCGGCTACAGCGGTCAAAAATGCGATAACATCATGCTTGGTTTCGGCTTCGATTTCTTCGATCCGTTTAATGGAAAAGCTCGCCCTTTTAATATTTTGAAGTGCCTCTTTAGGGACTTTTCCCATCTCTTCCATCGCTTCACAGGCTAATAATTCAACTTTTAGCCATGTCATATACCGGTTTTCATCGGTCCAGATATCACCCATGGCTTTTCTGGTATATCGTTTAATCATGATGTCTATTTCCGCTTGCGAATTTAGATATTAACAACATAAACCCGGACGAGCCGGAATCTATTTATTATTGACGATCGACAATATTACTGGTTCGCAGGGATCCAGATCGTCTCCCCATCATATTGAATCTGACTGACATGGTCGTAATCGATCTGGTCCAAGAGCGAAAAAACCTCTCCCATGTTAAAAATAACAATTTTACTCAGTGGATATAGCAGATCCAAATCAACGTCCAGTTTTCGTTCTTTGATGTTATATATGTAGACCATGTGTTCGGAAAATTTAAGGATTTTCCCCACGCCCGAGCTCACACCCTTTTTATCGGGTTCATCGGATTGTGGTTCAAGAAGGACACCTTTGTGCTGAAAAAAATTCTTCAGGAATGAAAAGTGGATGTTCCAAATATTGTCATTTTCACGAACCACATAAATGCCGTACCCTTCCAATTTTTCTTCACGCATGATCTGCTCTTTTGGCTCGTGATGGCTGATTGTGGGTAGCGGTTTTAACATCAGATCTTCTATGATGAGATCTCCCTTTTTTAGCCGTATCTTGTCTAAAATTTCTTTCATAGGTACGGTAATCGTACCGACTTTAATTGATTCATTCGGTTTGATAATTATATCAACCCCCTTATCAATCCCAAATCTTTCCTTGCGCTTTTTCATCAACGCTCTCATTTCCCTGTCCTTTTCTATTTTGTTGTAATCAATAGGGGGCGTGGGGACAATGATAGGTTCCGTTTTGAGGGATATTTGTGTTTTTTTATTTATATCTTTTGTGATGGGCGCTGGGATTTTCTCTGCAGCACGCTCAGAGCCCGGTTTGATTTCGACGGGTTTAGATGCTTTTTCTATCTTACCCTTTATGACCGATACTTCTTTTTCATCTTCACGAAGAACGATAACGAAAAGAACAGATAGCGCCGCTACAAGAGCGACCAGGATTCCAATTGTTTTTTTATAGGGTTTACTTTTTTTGACGGGCATACTTTCCTCCTGCCATCTTGAAAATCTGTGGACACACCTGATAGATCAGTTAAAAAATTGCGTCAATCAGCACCCTGTCCCCTCACTAGTGATCCTACTTTCATTCAGGAGCATGCTGTCGTCTCCTTCGATCGTGATGCTGCAATGATGCTTGGCCTCAATATCATAAATTTCCTTCCGCTTTTTATTTAAAAGATAGTCTGCCACATTTACAGGCACGGCCCCCTTTAAGTTGGCATCTTTGTTTTTCAGGATTTCAAGATGGAGTTTCCGTAAAAAACGAAGTCCGAGGGTTTCAGTCGATGGGATCATTCCTTTACCTTGGCAACGTTTACAGGGTTCAAAACTGCTAAACTCGATCGATGGCCT
>Ga0187833_10002737_pt1 | contig 18602 bp, 15 predicted proteins | sample ETNtaG_37_FD_167968 | JGI IMG/M metagenome (GOLD analysis project Ga0187833, IMG submission 167968) | Marine microbial and viral communities from oxygen minimum zone, Eastern Pacific Ocean - ETNP2014_SV_400_PacBio MetaG (Illumina Assembly) | ecosystem: Environmental > Aquatic > Marine > Hypoxic...
CGTTGTCGGTGTTTGGAAACGGACTTTTCGTCGGATATGTCGTAATTGGAGACACTACTACTACGTGCGATACAGGCATTGAAGGAGCATTCAGGTACAATGAAACTTCACAAGTACCCGAGTACTGTGACGGAACAAACTGGCAAGCATTTGGCAGTGGCAGAGGAGGTAGCGGAGGACTTCTCGGCGCTCCAATAGTATTTGATTCACCAGGTGACTTTACTTATACCAAGAACGAGCTAGCTTCTCGTATCATGATTATCTGCACAGCAGGTGGCGGTGGCGGAGGTGCAGACGGGAATCGTTCTGGTTCAGCTGGCGGAACTTCAATAAAAGTACTTGAAAATGATTTGGTTGACCCTACAGTAACTGTAACTATCGGTGCTGGGGGTGCTGGGGGTATATACAATCAACAACCGTCTGTTGATAGACCTAGGTCTGCTGGATATGATGGAGAATCAAGTTCATTTGGACCTTTTGGATCTTTTTGCTCTGCAACTGGGGGTATAGGAGGTAGTAACTATTATAGCGACCCGGGAGGAGTCGGCTCTGGAGGAGATATTAATTTAACAGGTGATGGTTCAGGACAAGCAATGGGCTCCGACGGCAACCCTAGCGACTCGGGCGGTTCATCTTACTGGTCGGGTGGCGGTTCTGGTGGTGGTGGGCAAAACAGGACCGAAGTCGGGTCAGCGGGAACACATGGTTCTGGCGGCGGTGCTGGTTCAGGTGGTTCTTATATCGCAAACGGCGGTGCTGGCGGTGATGGTATTATAGTTATTTGGGAATATAAGTAATGAAATTGGTGTTAGTGATAAGGTGAAGTCACGTATCAAAAAAAAATGGGACATTTGTGGTAGCGATGATATTCAGACTGCAATTGTAGATATTTATGAATGCCAAAAAATAAACTAATACCACGAGCATTAAAAACTCTTTTTTAAAAAAACAAAAAGTCATTTATAGACTTCTTAATTTTGCCTACCTAATTGAACCTCCATGCACTCCATCCTCCAACCCCTAAAAACAATAATCCTAGCGCTTTTTTTTTGCATTTAGTGTGTCATATGTTTTTGCCGCATGGTCAGGGCCGACAGCTACGCCGCCTGATGGAAATACAGATGCTCCGGTGAATGTTGGTATAGTAGATCAGATTAAGGATGCTGGACTTGGAGTTAATGCGTTGTCGGTGTTTGGAAACGGACTTTTCGTCGGATATGTCGTAATTGGAGACACTACTACTACGTGCGATACAGGCATTGAAGGAGCATTCAGGTACAATGAAACTTCACAAGTACCCGAGTACTGCGACGGATCAAATTGGGTAGGTTTTGGAACTGGAACGGGATCAGACTTCACAGGCTCACTTGTTAATGGAGATCATACAGGAGTAGAATGTTCCGTCACAGGAGGAGTTCCAACTGATATTGGCGGATTAGTTTATGTATGTAAGTTTATAGATGATTCTTGCCCTGCCGAATGGAATCAACATCTTAACTGGAGTACAACCGCCGCGTGTTCTACTGGTGGCGGTGGTGGCGCTTGTTATAGTACTTGCGTCTCGAGTTCTCATGTGTTTTCAGATACAGCGCAGGAAACATGCTCGGTCTTGAGGAGATATGGGACACCTCCAGACTGCACAGGCAGTCAAGGAGATTTAGCAACATGCTACGCAACAATACAAGAGGTTGGTTGCTACTAATTTTTTCGTCTTAATTCTTTTACCCCCTGCGCTTGCTATGAAATGCTTTATGTATTTCACGTAAGTGTTTATCTGTAACGTGCGTATAAATTTGTGTTGTGGCGATATTTGCGTGTCCTAAGAGTGCCTGCACGCTACGAAGATCAGCGCCATTTTCCAAAAGATCAGTCGCAAAAACGTGACGAATTACGTGTGGTGTTACTTTTTTATCAATCCCTACAGCAATTGCATAATATTTAATAATTCTTTCCACTGACCGTGATGTTAAACGCAGAATTGCTGATTGTTGCTTGTTTGTTGTTTGTTGTTTGAGAATGCGAACAAAGAGCGCATCATCTACATCATCACGCTTGTTTATATATTTTTTAAGAGCATCTTTTGCGCGGATAGAGAGAAACACAAGACGTACCTTGTCTCCTTTTCCTCTGACAGAGAGTTCGTCTTTTTTTAGATCAATGTATCGCGAAAGAGCGCATAGTTCAGATACACGCAATCCTGTTGAGAACAAAAGTTCAAAAATCGCTTTATCGCGAAGACTTTTAAGGTCATTACCTTGAGGCGCTTCAAGCAAACGCCCCAATTCTTCAGCGGAGATTAGGTCAAGATTCCTGTCACCAGTCTTTGCAAGCTCAATTTTGTCAGGTGACAAAGATTCTTCCTCTCGCACACCCAGATATTTAAGGAATACCCGCAAAGCGATGAGATGATAATTTTGTGTTTTTTTCTTTATTGACTCCGGTCCAGTTGACCTCTCAACTATTTGACGATTTAACCAGAGACGATATCGCCGCACTAGATCGTCTGTAATCTCATTGGGAGAATTAATCTCCGCAAATGAGAAAAATCGATCAAGATATCGGCTATAATTTTCAACCGTTTTTAGGCTTCTTCCTTTCTCTATCTCAAGATATTCAAGAAATTCTTTTTTTAGAGTCTCAATTCGGCTTGCCATATCCTTTATTATATCAGATATTGTGCGACATAATTACAAAACCGTGTCTTATAACAGAAGAATAAGGCTGAATTTTGAATCCTGAGAACAGCCCCCAAGGCCCAGCCTTGCGAAGGTTAAAAATTTTGGGCTTGACCCTCACACCTTTCAAGCCGTAGCTCTCGTTTTGCTGTTAAAAAACACTCTGTGCTAAAATAGCCCACAAAGCTGGTTTCTCAGACTACAGTTATACTGCTTCGCAAAACAACGGTTTGAAAGGTATGGGGGTTGACTTTTTGTATTGGAGTATGATATAATTCGTACATTATAATATGGCTACAAAAAAGCAAAAAGAAAATATTGTTAAGAAATACGGCAGAAAAGATGGAGATACTGGGTCTCCTGAAGTTCAAATTGCGCTTTTAACTAAGCGTATTAATGAACTTGCGACACATTTAAAGAAAAACAGGAAAGATAACCACTCACGAAGGGGGCTATTACAGCTTGTGGCAGACCGTCACGCGCACCTTCGCTATTTAAAAAAGAAAAGCGCAAAAAAATACATTGAGATACGCAAAAAAGTCGGATTGAAATAAAAGAAACCAAAATTGTTCCGCATACGCGGAACAATTTTGGTTATACTATCTACTGTATACTAAATATTATATACTTAATTAAACTAATCTAACGCCTAGAGCCTAATGCCTAGCGCCTAAATTATGGCTATCATCAAACACAAAAATCAACGCGTCGGTGTATTTATTGATACACAAAATCTCTATCATAGCGCAAAAAATCTCTACAAAGCACGAGTAAATTTCGGATCGATTTTGAAAGAAGCGGTTAACGGGAGGCAATTAGTGCGCGCCATAGCGTATGTCATCACCACGGAAACAGGGGAGGAAAAGAGCTTTCTTGAAGCACTTGAAAAGACTGGGATTGAAACAAAAGCAAAACCATTGCAAACATTCTTCGGCGGAGCCAAAAAAGCAGACTGGGATATTGGGATGGCCGTTGATGCGATCACTTTTTCTCCCAAACTTGATGTTGTGATCATCGTCTCTGGCGATGGAGACTTCATCCCGCTTGTTGAATATTTAAAAGCGCAATGTCAGGTTGAGGTAATAGCATTCAGCCGCTCCGCGTCTTCCCAACTTCAGGAAATTGCCGACGATTTTATTGATCTAGGCGAAGACACAAAAAAGTTTTTAATCGGTACGAACGCGAGAAAAAACGCAAAGCGATAACGTTGCGAAGGTAAGTAGGTAATAAAAACATTCCAACATTCTGCAGAATGTTGGAATGTTTTTATTAACGATGTGGGTAGAATTACTGCGAAATTTAACCTTGCGTTATTGATTATTCATGATATATTTTATTAATTAATGATTAATATGCCTGACCTTCAGATATATCATAATACCAACAATACGAATGTATACGAACACAACGAATAGTAAAAGCGTTTAACAAAGAAGTATTTAAGAACGTTCGTGGTGTTCGTATATATTCGTAGATTCGTATTATGCATTGAGGGCAGTGCCCGAATATATGCAAACAAAAGAATTTTCCACTGATGTAGGTGGAAAAACGTTTACCGTAACGGTAAGCGATTTAGTGGAGAAAGCAAACGGCTCTGTTATTCTCACATACGGCAATACATCTGTACTTGCAACCGCCGTTATGTCTTCTTCCAAGCGAGAAGGAATTAATTTCTTTCCGCTCGTTGTTGATTATGAGGAAAAATTCTACGCGGCAGGAGAAATTCTCGGAAGCCGCTTTATGCGCCGCGAGGGGCGACCTTCTGACGAGGCAATTTTAAGCGGGCGCGTTGTTGATCGGACCATAAGACCATTATTTGATCAACGAATCCGCAACGAGGTGCAAGTTGTAATTACCATTCTTTCTTTGGGTGAATATGACCCTGGTATTTTAGCGATAAATGCCGCATCTTTGGCGCTTGGTATTTCTGATATTCCATGGGACGGACCAGTCTCCGCGATACAACTCGGAAAATTTAAAAACAAAGACACGTTTGACATCAATCCAACCTACGAAGCACGGAAAAGCGACGAATTGTTGCTTGACGCAACCATGTGCGGAAAAGACGGACTTATAAACATGATTGAAGTTAATGCCGAAGAAACATCAGAGGAAACAATGAGGGAGATATTTGACACAGCACTTTCAGAAATTGAAAAACTGCAGAAATTCCAAAAAAGCATCATGCAGGAAATTGGAAAAGAAAAGCAAGCTGTTGAAATAGAGGAAGTGTCAGATGAAATTAAAACATTATTTAAAGACACGGCTGGAAAAAAGATACACGAAGCGCTTCTTGGGGGGGCAGGCAAAAAACACATATCAGCACTTGCCAAAGAATGGAAAGAAGCGTTTGTAAAAACATTTCCAGAAGGAAATGTCGCGCTTGCTATGGAGTATTATGATGAGGAGATTAATAATACTATCCACGAAGAGGCACTTGAAAACAACAAAAGAGCAGACGGACGAGCAATGGATAAAGTTAGACCATTGTTCGCCCAAGCTGGCGGTGTGTCCCAACAAGTGCTTCATGGTTCTGGTATTTTCTATCGCGGAGGAACACACGTGCTTGCAATTTTAACACTCGGTGGCCCAAAAGATTCACAAATCATTGACGGCATGGAAGTAAAAGAAAAAAAGCACTTTATGCATCACTATAATTTTCCGCCATTTTCAGTCGGAGAAACAGGAAGAATCAGCGGGTTTAACAGACGCATGATTGGGCACGGTGCACTTGCGGAAAGAGCGCTTACTCCAAGCATCCCCGGCAAAGACACATTTCCGTATACTATTAGAATTGTCTCGGAAGTCATGGCGTCAAACGGCTCATCGTCAATGGGGTCTGTGTGCGCATCAACGCTTGCACTTATGGACGCTGGAGTTCCGATTTCAAAACCTGTTGCAGGCATCGCTATGGGACTTATGTTAGAAACGCAAAACGAAAAGCGCAAAACGCAAAACTATAAGATTTTGACTGACATACAAGGTCCGGAAGACGAACATGGAGATATGGATTTTAAGATTGCCGGAACCAAAGATGGTATTACCGCAATGCAGATGGATGTAAAAGTAGGTGGTATTCCAACCGCGATCCTCATGGAAGCACTTGAACAAGCGCGATTAGCACGACTTCAAATTCTTGAGGTTATTCAAAAAGAAATTAAAGAACCACGCCCAGACATAGCGCCAAATGCGCCGAAAATTCTGACTATTAAATCTCCAGTAGATAAAATCGGTCTCATTATTGGTCCTGGTGGAAAAATGATACATAAAATAACCGACGAAACAGGAGCAGAAATTGACATAGAAGAAGACGGTTCTGTCTTTGTCACTGGAAAGAACGGAGCGGCAGAACAAGCACTGCAAAAAATTGAAGAAATAATACATGAATACAAAAAAGGTGAACAGATGGAGGGAGAGGTGGTGAAAGTTGTTGATTTTGGCGCATTTGTGAAAATCGGACCGTACGCTGAAGGTTTAGTTCATGTTTCAGAAATGGCTCCGTGGCGAGTTGATCGCGTTGATGCCTTACTGAAGGAGGGAGATAAAGTTCCGGTTATAGTAAGAGAAGTTGATGCCAAAAACGGGAAAATTAGTCTCTCAATAAAACAACGCGACACAAATTTCTTCAACGACAAGAAAAAAGACGGCAACAACTAAAAAGTATTACGGAAAAAGTGGGGTACTCTTAGCGAAAAACGACCACGCCGAAGGTAAGACGTTCAACCACACGACATATCCTTGGATTTTAGGCCTTAGGAATTTTTTCCCTATCGCCTAGTGCCTAACGCCTAGAGCCTATGATATCATTATCATATGGACAATAAACAAAGCACACCTAAAGAAAAAAAGAAGCAAGATACCTTTATCAAAAGACTTAGAACGTATAAATACGATATTTCAGAAGCATTGAAGCAACAAAAACAGTCATTTACCGGAATGGTCATTGCGGAGAAAAAAAGACAGGAAAAATCAGGCGAAGAGTCAACAGAACAAACACGAAAAATTTTTACTCCGAAAACTATTTCTATCGGACTTGGTATCCTACTTGTTGCGCTTGCAATAGGAATTTCTGCGTCCATGCTGTTGCGAGCGAAGACGTCTGAACAGGCGACATTACCACCCTTGATTCTACAAAGTCCTATTTCCCTTGAAAATCACAAGACAATTCCTGTTGAACGTTTCAACGAGAATGAAATACGTGGAAAAATTGAAACCCTAAAGCAAGAGGAAAATATACCGATTGACAGCATATTAGGTATTACGTTTACAAAAACAATAGAAACTTTAGATGGAGAGCAAACAGCACTGCTTGGCATATCTGAGCTATTCTCCATACTCGGACATGGCACGCCGCAACAGCTCATCCGCACATTTGACGAACCTTTTTTGTTTGGATTTCACGCGTTCCGGAAGACAGAGCCATTTTTAATTCTTACTAATAGATTTTATGACGGCGCATTTCTCGGGATGCTGAAGTGGGAGCCATTTATACTAAGCGATCTATCTCCAATGTTTCTGCTTGAAAGAACAGATTTCAGCAGGACGCAATTGTTTGAAGATGTAGTGATACGAAATAATGATGTGCGTATACTAAAAAATGTAGACAATAAAGCGATGTTACTTTATTCATTCGTAGACAGAAACACAATTGTGATAACTACAAACATAGACGCATTTGAAGAGATTGTAACGCGACTAAAAACACCGCAGAAAATGTTGCGTTAGCACAAGGTTTTAATCTTATGCTTGATATCAGAGCACAATTCTTTGAAGATTAACTAAATAACTAGTAAAATGTAGCGACGGATGTCGATTAAACCCAAATTACTAAAAACAAGTAAAAAGTTTACTCACTTTGTCAAGTCAACTGACTCGCTAAAAGTTAAGAGTCAATAAAGTAAAATTGAAATACATATATGGATAATATTGGATTGTTAGGTGCATTGTATATAATTGTTAACATTTTCTTTTTCTATTTGGCGATTGTACCATTTTCCACTTTTTTAATACTCATCTTCACTTTAATAATTTTTGTTAGGAACAATCGTGATCTGATCGATAGAAAGTGGGTGTTTGCTGTTGTGGGTACATTTGTTGGTTTTATTTTAAATCTTGTGACGCTTGTGATACTTCTTTTGATAGACGTAACCGTGTTTGACAGTGGTTTGCGTGCACCATTTATTATATATACTAACTTATCTATATCTGATTTTTCTACTTTACACTCACTATTACTTTACTGGTTTAGCTCTTTTCATTATTTTATTTTTTTACTTGCCTTGATTTTATTCTTTTGGCGAGTATTAAAAATTTTAACAAAGAAATTTTTTACAAAAACGAACGTGCAGGGATAAAAAGTGGGACCTGGTCCCACTTTTGCTTGACCCGCCTTTGCTTGATTTTATACTTGATACCTAATACCTTATACTTTATACTTAATTTGTATGAAATTAGACACACAATATTTTAAACAAAAGCTGGGGGAAGAAAAGCAATTGCTTGAAAAAGAGCTTGCGAGTCTCGGCCATAAAAATCCAGATGTTCCGGGCGATTGGGAAGCAACACCTGAAAAACATAACATAGACCAAGAAGCGGATAAAAACCTCAAAGCAGATCGTTACGAGGAACTTGAAGAGCGAAGCGGTATCTCTGCTGAACTTGAAAATCGGCTTGTTAATGTAAATATCGCGCTTAAAAAAATAGAAGGCGCGACATACGGAGCATGTGAAATAGGCAACAAACCCATTGAAGAAGATCGACTCAAGGCAAACCCCGCCGCTAGGACGTGTAAGGAACATTTAAACGAGAAAGTTTAACCCAGCACCTTTCGCGAAAGGTGCTGGGTAAATAACCGCAATACCACAATCAGCATCTCGCTAAAAGCGGGACACTGATTGTGGTGCGGTTATTTATTTGCATCGTTCTTAGTTTTTATATAAACTTCTAGGCAATGCATATCACTCATTCGGCACCAAACCCCATCAAAACTAAAGATGCCTCAAGTTCGCAGGTACCTCGGTTGCACTCAGCACAGGCAGTAGGACTTACCGCATATATTATATCTATTGAGGTTGATTTATTTAATGGATTCCACACGTTTTCCATTGTCGGACTTCCGGATAAAGCAATTGATGAATCAAAAGACAGAGTAAGCTCTGCTATAAAAAGCGTAGGGTTTAAATCTCCTAAAAATATTGGAAAGCAGAAAGTAGTTGTTGCCCTTGCGCCAGCTGATCTTAAAAAAGAAGGGCCGATTTTTGACCTGCCAATCGCGCTTGGGTATCTCCTCGCGAAAGAAAAAATATACTTTAATCCAGAAAAGAAATTATTCCTCGGCGAACTTTCTTTGGGCGGTGAATTGCGCCCGATAAAAGGAGCGTTGCTGCTCGTAGAGAAAGCAAAGAAACAGGGCTTTGAAGAAGTATATCTCCCGCGTGAAAATACATACGAAGCATCATTTGTAAAAGGCATTACCATCTACGGCGTGGAATCTTTGAAAGAAATTATTTCACATCTCAACGAAAAAGAACTTGACGAAGAAACACAGAAAAAAACTGGTATTACCAGCGAAAAATTATCTGCGGAAAAACAAAGGGATTTCTCTGATATTCAAACCCACGAACACACATACGATCTTGATTTCAACGACATCAGGGGACAAGAGAACGCCAAACGAAGCCTTGAAATCGCGGCGGCAGGTGGACACAATGTTGCATTTTTCGGTCCGCCCGGCACTGGAAAGACTTTGCTTGCAAAAGCGCTCGCGGGAATCCTGCCGCCGCTATCACTTGAAAATGCGCTTGAAGTAACCGGTATTTATGGAACAGTTGGAAAAATTGATGAGGATTTAATGACCGTTCCACCATTTCGCGCACCACATCATACGTCATCACATACTTCAATTATTGGTGGCGGATCTTTTCCGAAGCCGGGAGAAATTACGTTCTCGCATAGGGGAGTACTTTTTCTTGACGAATTTCCCGAATTTGATCGGCGAGTCATTGAAGCGCTTCGCCAGCCGCTTGAAGAAGGTACCGTCTCCATTGCCCGCGCAAAGGGTTCCGAAACATTTCCCGCAGAATTTATTCTTGTTGCCGCGTTCAACCCGTGTCCGTGCGGATATTACAGAGACAAAGTAAAAGAGTGCTCCTGCACGCCATCACAATTGATGAAATACCACCGTAAAATTTCAGGACCAATTATTGATCGCATTGACATCTGGATTGAAGTGCCGCGCATTGAACACAAAAAACTTACAGGAGAAAAAACAGGGGAGGAAAGTAAATTTGTCCGCGCGCGGGTTAAAGACGCGCGCGGAAGACAAGGAAAACGATACAGGGACGCAAACGCCGAGCTCAACAGCGGAATTGGAGTAAAAGAAATAGAAACATATATGCCGCTTTCACAAACCGTTGTGACGCTTCTTGAAGAGTCCGCTAAAAAACTTGATCTATCTGCTCGCTCGTATCATCGCACTATAAAATTAGCGCGCACGATCGCCGATCTTGATCATTCTGGAGAAATAAAAGAATCCCACATTCTGGAAGCCCTCCAATATCGCCCAAAACAGTTTGTGTATTAATGAAATCGCGCGATTAATCCTAGTATTAATCGCGCGATTTTAATTCTCATTCATGCAGAGCATCCCAGACCACAACGTTTACAGCAATACCCGTAATAGCGAGAACAATTTGCGCTCCACCCAAAAACCATACACCAATCCCGAATACGAAAAACTCTTGGAAAAAACCTTCAGGAGAGATAAGGTCATGCTCACCAACAAACACCCATAACGGAATAAGGGCTATCACCCAAATAACCACAGTTGCAAATAAACCAACAAAGAATTTATTCATCTCTATTCCTACGGTAACTATATCTAAGCTAGAATTTACACAGAACAAACAATAAAGTCAATATATTTATTAGGCTTTTTGCGTTGCCAAGTAATATCGGCATGAAGTGTGTAGGGAATAACCACAACAACATTCCAACATTCTTGCGAATGTTGGAATGTTGTTAAATGCTTCTGCTAAAGCCAAACTTTAGTAAATTATGAGGAAATGAAGTTTTGTATTTCCTGAATTAGTTGAAGAGCTGTGTTTTTGCGTTGTTTTATTTCACTCAAAAGCGTTTCAAACTCTGATTCCGTACCTCCCATGTCAGAAAAAACAAGACTAACCGTGCGTTGTGACGCTTCAATCAAAAGTGACGCTGCCTGCATAAGTTTATTAACGTATATTTTATGTTCTTCAGGAGTTCTCTGGTTAAGTAATTCTTGTCCAAGTACTTCAACTTCATCAAACAAGGTTTTTCCCTGGCTTACAACAGAGACGAGAGCAAATGCGTTAGTGTTATTGTTGTTTTCAACTTCTCCAAGCACATTGTCTAAGTGGTCAATTCCTGTCATAAGCATTTCGCGGTATACATCAAGCTCGTTTTTAAATTTCTCCAAGCGTTCCACCGCTATTTCGCCTTTTGCAAGTTCTACCTTGCCCTCTTGTTCTTTTATCTGCCTTTTAAGTATCTCTTCCGTTCTTACCTTCTCTTCAATTGTTGTTTCAAGTTGCTCCTGCGTTTCTACTGTTTGCGCTTCAGCCGTTTCACGCAACTTTTTCTCCTCCACAGCTTCGTCTTTTAATTTCCTTAGCTCTGTATCTATTTTCTCTTCCAGATATTTTATCTTTTCTGACGCTTCAAGAAATAAATCAATTGCTTCTTGGTAGTATTTAAACGATGTGTTTATAACCGCGGCATCTCCTTCAAGAATTGTTTTTGTTACAAGCCAATCTCCCTCTTCTGCTGCTGTTTTTGCTTTTTCAAAATTCTTTTCAGCAACTAAAAGATCTTGTGCTTTTTGTATGTCCAACTCCGCGCTTTCTATGACAAGTTCGTCTCCTGAAATTTCCTTTAGTTCATTGAAGCGCAAGATAGATGCTAAATAGTTTCCAGCGCCCAGTTCCTGCGCCGCGCGCTGTTTCATGTTCTCCAGAAACTCTCTTTGAAATACGGCATAACCACCGCTTAAAAGTGCGGTTAATAAAAGAAATGCCATGAGTGCTTTAAAATACGGTTGCATGTATTTAGTATATCAAAATCATTTTCAAACAAAAACAATCCTGCCGTAAACAGGATTGACCATGTTCTTTGTGTGCATATTAGCTCTCTGTTAACGACGAAGAGCAAGCGCAAATGGACGGGTGGACTCCGCAATGTCCGGCCTTCTCCCATCACTTCGCTCCTCCTCAAGGCCAGACCTTACTTCCGTCCATCCGTTCATCCGTTCATCTGCCGAGCCGACCATGTCCATGACGGATGACCTAAGGAGGAATTGATACAAGACGTAATGCTTTTATTTTAAAAAGGGTTCTTAGCCCCACGAACTTCAAAGTGAAGATGTGCGCCGGTTGAGCGGCCAGTTGAACCAACATATCCTATGACTTGTCCTTGCACAACAGACGCACCCTGACCGACAATGACTCCGTTGAGGTGAGCATAGAGTGTTTGTGTTCCGTTCCGATGGCTCACTACAATATACTTTCCGTATCCTCCGTTCCATCCAGAGCTACGCACGATAATAACTGTTCCAGCCGCGGATGACATTACTTCACGTCCATGCGGCGCGCCAAGATCAACTCCATTATACCCATGAAGACCTTGAGTTCTTTGCGCTCCGACAACAGGGCTTAGATAATAGCCACTATATTCTGGACCGCCGACTCCGCGAACACGCGCACGTGTTGTTTGCACACTATAACTAGGCGTTCCAAGATCACCGCCGGGGATAATAATTTCATCTCCCACCGAAACCAATGAGGCATCTGCAATACCATTAAATTGCATAATTTCATCTACACTACCCTCGTATTTTTTAGCAATACTACTAAGTGTGTCACCACTTTTTACTATATATTGAATCCCTGTAACCGGAAGAATAACAAGTACTTGTCCTGATCGGATAAGGTTGCCACGTTGTATGTCATTTGCCCAGATAATGGTATTTATTGAGACACCAAACATGCCCGCTATTTGAGAGAGAGAATCTCCCTCACGCACAACATACAAACTTATGTGTCCGAGAGATTGTGAACCTTCAACATCGGCAATCGTACCTAGCGGCCCCGAGTCAGGAAGTAGCGCGCTATCACCGACAATAGTAATATCTCCGCCGCCTTTTGATGGATTGGGGTCAACGTTCAGCGCGGCCTGTAAAAGTGCCATATTTTGTGAATTAACGTAGTCATGTGTAGCATCTTCAGTCACACCAGAAAACAATTTTCCCAAAAACGAAAAGAAGCCGGCATGAACTTCATACACCGGCACAGTTAAAAATAGGATCAATAAAAAAGCGGAGAGCCATGTTTGAGACTTCCTATTTATTCTATATGTCGCCCGACTTAGTCCATGCGCTCCAGTGAACGCTTTAGGACGAAAAACTCTTACCACCGTAGTTTTACCGGCAGGGTCAGGGTCTTGAGTGTAAGATTTAATAAGCCAAAATTTAATGGACAATTCTATCGTACAATTAAAATATGGCTTAACAGAGCCATATTTTTACAACCATTCAGATAATCAACAACGTATCTAGTATACGAAATTAAAGAAGAAAGTCAATCCCGTAAGTGGACAACCAATTTCGTATCCATAATTCCTGATTCGTAAATATGTTATAGTAACGAGCATGAACATTGCACAAAACTTAAATGCTACTCAACAAAAAGCAATGCTTCATACAGAGGGGCCGCTTTTAATTGTTGCTGGAGCAGGCGCGGGGAAAACAAGAGTACTCACACACCGCATCGCTCATCTCGTAGAAAGCGGAGTAAATCCAGAGCAAATTCTCGCAGTCACATTTACCAACAAGGCGGCAGGAGAGATGCGAGAGCGGGTACATGCGCTTATAAAGAATATTGGATTTGATTCTGCGCCATTTTCTATACACCAAAAACCATTTGTCTCTACTTTTCACGCGCTTGGCGTTTTCATGTTACGATCACACGGGCAAGCGCTCGGTATTAAGAAAAATTTCTCCATAAAAAACAAAGATGGAACAAGCGCGCTACTTAAAGAGGCAATAAAAAACCACGGCCTTGATATAAAACAGTATTCATCAAAATATTTTAACGCGATTATATCGCGCCAAAAAGGAGAGCTGGCTTCAATAGAAACATACAGGGAGGAAGCTAGCGATAATTACTTCTCTGCAACAATTTCTGATGTGTGGGAAACATATGAGCAACTGCTTAAAAAAGAAAATTCCCTTGATTTTGATGATTTGATTTCAAAAACAGTATTGCTTTTAAAAAATAATAAGGACATCTTGGAACATTATCAAAAAAAATGGCGCTACATTCATATAGACGAGTACCAGGATACAAATCATGCGCAATATACTCTTTCTAAACTGCTCTCCGGCACGCATCAAAATATTTGCGTTGTTGGGGACGGAGATCAAAATGTGTACAGCTGGAGAGGAGCTGACGTTCAAAACATTCTGCGTTTTGAAAAAGATTATCCTGGCGCAAAAACAATACTGTTAGAGGAAAATTATCGTTCTACGCAAACTATTCTTAATGTCGCGAATGAAATAATACGAAAAAACAAATTGCGGAAGGAGAAAAATTTATTTACACGAAAAAAGGTGGGGGAGCGTATATCACTTTTCCCTGCACGCGACGAAGAAGAAGAGGCGTATTTTATAGCGGGAGAAGCTCGTGCACTCATTAAAAAAGGTATATCACCTGAAAGTATCGCTGTGTTATACAGAGCGAACTTTCAATCTCGTGTTCTTGAGGAACTATTTCTCGCACTCAAGGTTCCTCATCAAATTATCGGTACACGGTTTTTTGAACGAAAAGAAGTAAAGGATATTCTTTCTTTCATCCACGCGTCAATAAACACAGAAAGTTTAAGCGATATTCGACGCATCATCAATGTGCCGCCACGCGGTGTCGGAAAAGCAACCATAGCAAAACTATTTGCAGGGAAGAAAAATGAACTTTCAAGTAATATGAAAGAAAAAGTGGATAATTTTTTCCTATTGCTTGAAAAAATAGAACGTGTTTGTGAGACAGAAAAACCATCAGAGATTATAAAATTTGTTATGAAAAAAACTGGGATAGAGGCACATTTAAAGCAAGAAGGGGAAGATGGATTAGAACGTCTGGAAAATATAAAAGAGCTTGCCACTCTTGCATCACGCTACGACACGCTTCCACACGAAGAAGGAGTACAGCAATTTTTAAATGACGCGGCGCTTGCGGGAGATCAAGATGAACTTAAAAAAGAAAAGCGTGGTGTACGCTTAATGACTGTGCACGCGGCGAAAGGGTTAGAATTTCCTTATGTTTTCATAGCAGGACTTGAACAAGGGCTTTTCCCTCATAGCGCTTCCTTTGCGTCTGCTGAAGTAGACACGGAAGAAGAACGACGGCTGTTTTATGTCGCACTGACACGCGCTCAAGAAAAAGTATATTTATCTTTTGCGCAACAAAGGATGCTTTTTGGTTCCCGCAACGACTCTATTCCATCTGAATTTCTGAATGATATACCGCCTGAACTTATAGAATTTACGAACGAGGCAGAAAGAGATGTGGAGAAAATAGAGTACCTTTAGGCACTAGGCGTTAGGCATTAGGCGCTAGGAAAAATAAACCCTAAAGCTTAGTAAAAAGCCTAACGCCTAGAGCCTAGTTGCCTAGAGCCTAAATTATGAGAGCAAAAAAATCATTGGGGCAGAACTTTTTAAGATCGCGAGCAGTTGTGCGCGACCTTGTAGACGCCGCTAGTATTCAAAAAACGGATGTTGTTGTTGAAGTAGGACCAGGAAAAGGAATTATTACGTACGAACTTCTTTCGCGCGCGAAAAAAGTGATTGCTATTGAAAAAGACGAGCGGATGATTGAACATCTCAAAGAAAAATTCTCCCAAGAAATCACTGATGGAAAATTAATCCTCGCTCACGCCGACATCCTCCAATTTAACCCTAAAGCCTATCGCCTAGAGCCTAGAGCCTACGTAATAATCGGCGCTATTCCCTACTACATCACCGGCACTTTTTTGCGGCGATTTCTTTCTATTGATCCGCAACCTAAAAACATTACGCTTGTTATCCAAAAAGAAGTTGCGCAACGTATTGTCGCGAAAGACGGCAAAGAAAGTATTCTTTCAATTTCAGTAAAAGCGTACGGAACGCCGCATTATATAAAAACAATATCTAAAAAATTATTTTCTCCAGAACCAAAAGTTAATTCTGCAATAATTAATATTGATAACATTTCAAAAAAATTCTTCACCGGATTCGGTGAAGAAGATTTTTTCAAAATTGTAAAAGCAGGTTTTAAAAGCAAACGAAAAAAGCTTTCCGGAAATTTAAAAAAGGAATTTCCTAAAACAGATTTTGAAAAAATATTTTTTGATTTGAAAATTTCATCAAATGCGAGAGCGGAAAATCTCACGCCTTCCGATTGGAAAAATATCACACGATCCTTAGCGTGACGTCCCGATAATCATAATATTTCCTTGATGGGGAACCTTGCGGCAACGAACACCGCGTTTCTTTAAACAAACAGTTGGGGAATCATAAATACCAAGCTGCCACGCACCTATTTTTTTAGTTTGTCCATATTCAAATACTCTTGTTTGGGGCACTTTCCGTACTCGTGCATCACTAGGAGGTCCTATAACCATGACATGTCCGCCGTTGCAAGTACATTGTATCTGGTCCAATAATTGTCCACCAAATACGCCAATGGCACCTCCAGGTAATTGTCCGTAGGCAACCTGTACACCCAAAGTAACAAGACCAGCGACAAAAAACGGTAACAATAACAGCATTGTTAGTGTAAGAAAAATAGTTTTTTTGTTCCGAATGAAACTTTTAAAAATCATTTGGGTCATAATAATAATCATACACTGATACATTACTTAAGCCATTGATGTTTTCAACATACACCCATAACTGATCTGCAACACCAACAAAAACTTCACCAGACTCGCTTGTTTCTCCGCCTTCAAGAGACGCGGTCTCTACAATTCCTGTTCCACCTTCATTGGGTGGAAAAAGAGAAATAACAATTGTTTCTCCATCACTTGACGGAATATTTTCTAAAATACTATATCCTGTATACACTGTGTTCCCTGTGGGCGAAAAATCAGACCCTAAAATGGTAACTGCTGTCTCTCCGCGACCGCTTTGAGGCAATAGACGCTTTATAGTAGGGGGAGTGGCTCCTTCTTGTAAAATAGTGAATCCTTGCTCACTACTAACTCCTTTTCTATTAGAAACAAAAATATTATATCTCGCAGGAGGCAATTCGGGAACAGAAAATATTAACTCGGCACTATTGGAAGTTGAAACATTATCTATCACAACCTCTCCAAAGTGTATCGTATTGTCGGTTGATGTAAATCCAGACCCGAGCAATGAAACAACATCACCAGGACGGCCTAAATAATGAGACGGGTAGAAAATCGTAAGCTCATCTGATTCAGATGTAGAAAAAGAAAGTTCAAATGCAGAGATATCTTGAGGTGCTGACACGCTAGACACGCTTTGCTCTGTCGGCGCAGTAATGACTTCTTCGGCGGGTGATGTGTCTTTTTGTACAACTGTTGTTTCTGGTATTTCAATAGGTGATGTGTATGTTTGCCCGGTTACTGTTTCCGGGATTTCAATAGGAGTGTGCAACAAATCTTCTATAATATTTTGCACTTGTTGTTCTGTACTCACTTCAGTACTCGTATTAAGTTGTGTGCCAGTTTGCCCAGAGACGCGAGACTCTAAAAGCGCATTGAGGATTTTCCGTGTAGAGGGCCCAATATAACCCGTCCCATTTATAAGACCAATTGGTGTAAGAATTTGCGTTTTAAATATATTTTGGAACGCTACTACTGCTTTTTTTGTTAAAGACCCAAAATATGCAGTTTCATTTCCAGGAGAACCTGGGCCTGTTTCCGCGACTTGCGTTCTTGGGTCAGTATTCAATATCTCCTGCAATTTTTTAACATCTACGCCAGTATCTCCCAGTGTCAAATTTCTTTGAAATTGTTCAACTTGAACGGAAACTACAGGAATTGCGGTAATTACGTGAGTTGTGGGGGTTACCACATAGGCCAAAGGAGATGTTACGGGAGGCGTTATAGTTGTTGCAGGTGGCGTGGGTTCCCCTTGAACTACCACATTCCCTACCATCCCCATCATCTTGTGATATCTACAACTATACGGAAATTCACCAACTTCGTTAAATGTATAAGTAAACATAGCACCAACATTCATATTACCTGAATCAAACACTCCATTATCAGAAGTGACTGTATGAGGCATGCTTCCCATGTTCTTCCAAGTAATACTGTCTCCTTTTTTGATAATGATTTTAGGTTCACTAAAACCACCCTCTTCCTCATACATCATCATGTCCATGTTGATTATGTGAGCTGTGGGTGTTACGGGAGTTGTGAGACCAACACTTTGAATCGCGCTTAATTGCTGTTGCAATATTTCTATTTGTTTTTTAAGCGCTGTTATTTGAGCCTCAAGTTCTGAAGCAGTTTGCGCAAAAGCAGGGGATGGAGTAAATAAGAAAAGTATGAAAAAAAATACACCAATATATAGCAATATCTGTGTGGTTTTTACGGCAAAGTCCATGTATAAATTATACTATGTTTCCATTGCTCGTAGTATGTACTTCTTATCCACAAAAATACAAATTTTTTATGACAAAAACTCCTTATTTTTGATATAATTTAATGGGGAAGACTCTAATGTTTAAACTTCCCAGTAAAAAATTTATTTTAGTTGTTATTTTTACCGTCGTGTTCGGAACGGGAGTTTTTTTCTTATTTGATATTTTTAAGAAGAAAACGGTTTTTACACAAAATGATACTGAGCGCCCCTCTTTCAATACAACGAGCATGCAAGACTCCGAT
>Ga0187833_10002739_pt1 | contig 18598 bp, 16 predicted proteins | sample ETNtaG_37_FD_167968 | JGI IMG/M metagenome (GOLD analysis project Ga0187833, IMG submission 167968) | Marine microbial and viral communities from oxygen minimum zone, Eastern Pacific Ocean - ETNP2014_SV_400_PacBio MetaG (Illumina Assembly) | ecosystem: Environmental > Aquatic > Marine > Hypoxic...
GTATTTCTCCGTCATATGAGGAAATGAAAAATTCACTAAATTTAAAATCAAAATCTGGAATCCATAGACTTATTTCAGCTCTTGAAGAAAGAGGTTTTTTAAGAAGATTAGCTCATAAAGCAAGGGCATTAGAAGTTTTAAAACTTCCAGAAACAGCTAGTGCAAATGATATTTACAACTCTTTTTCACCAAGTGTAATTAAAGGTGGCTTAGATTCTGAAATTACAAAGAAAAATATAAATAAAGTTCCTGTCTTAGGGAAAATTGCCGCAGGAACTCCCATTGAAGCAATACAGAATGAGGTTAGCAAAATTTCTCTTCCGGTAGAATTTAACAATAACGGTGAACTTTTTGGTTTAAAAATTTCTGGTGACTCAATGATTGATGCTGGAATAAACGATGGCGATACTGTAATTGTGAAAAAAACGAATACAGCAAATAATGGACAAATAGTTGTTGCTCTTATCGACGATCATGAAGCCATGCTTAAAAGAATAAGAAAAAAAGGTAAAGTCGTAGCTCTTGAAAGCGCAAACAAGAGATACGAAACCAAAATTTTTGGTCCCGATAGAGTTAAAGTTCAAGGTGTTCTAGTATCTTTGTATAGAAACTTTCAGTAAAATAGTCTAATAATAATTTATGAGTTTAGTAGCAACAAGGTTTGCTCCATCTCCAACTGGACCACTACATATAGGTGGCGTCAGAACAGCTCTTTTTAATTGGCTATTTTCAATGAATAATAATGGAAAATTTTATTTAAGAATTGAAGATACGGACAAAGAAAGATCAAAAGATGAATATAAAAATCAAATTATTCAATCATTAAAATGGATTGGCATTGAACATGATGATAAGGAATATATCCAATCACAAAATATAAACAACCATAAGGCATTAGCAGAAGAGCTTTTAAAAAAAGGCTTTGCTTATAAATGTTACTGTTCTGAAGAAGAAATAAAAGAACAAAAAGAAAAGGCAAAAAAAAAAGGAATACCTTTTGTCTATAACCGAAAATGGAGAGATCCCAAAAATTTAGAAATTCCAAAAAATGTTAACCCAGTAATAAGATTTAAAAGCAAAATAAGTGGTAATGCTATAATTAATGATTTGGTTCATGGTGAAATTAATATTTCAAATTCTATAATAGAAGATTTTATTATTTTAAGAAAAGATGGCACACCCACTTATCAATTATCTGCTGTATCTGATGATCATGCAATGTGCATAACTCACGTTATTAGAGGAGATGATCATAAAATTAATACATTTAAACAAAAACAAATTTATAAAGCAATGAATTGGAAATTGCCTGAGTTTGCGCATATTCCATTAATACATAGCGAAAGCGGATCAAAACTATCTAAAAGAGACAAAGCATCTACAATCGATGATTATATAAAATTAGGCATATTATCAGATGCATTAAGAAATTATTTGTTACGTCTTGGTTGGGCTCATAAAAATAAAGAAATATTTAGTTTAGAAGAAAGTATTAAATTGTTTAATTTAAAAGGAGTAGGCAAATCACCTTCAAAGCTCGATTTGTCTAGAATATTATCTTTAAATGAACATTACATAAAACATATCAACGAAAAGGAATTATTCGAATTTTTAAAAGATTATTGCAAAAAATTTAAAAAAGAGATCATTGGTTCCAAAGAAAAAACATTACTAAAATCTATGAATTTTTTAAAAAATAAAGCAAAAACTCTAGAGGATATATATAAAAATGCTCAATATATTCTTAATGATACTATTAAAATCTCATCAGAAGATTCAAAACTTTTAGATGCTACTTCTAAGAAAATTTTAGGAGATTTTTTAACTGATTATGAAAAAATTACAAAAACAACTAAAGAATCTATAGAAAAAATTGTTAATGAATTAATAAATAAACACAAAACAAACTTTAAAGGAGTAGGCCAACCGTTAAGAGTGGCCCTTACGGGATCCAAATTTGGTCCTGGTCTCTATAATATTGTTTTATCTCTTGATAAAAATGATATTATCGAGAGATTAAAGATGATTAAGTAAAACTGCACTTGCTATTTCAGTAGACTTTTCAGTTTTAAAATCCCTAATTATTTCCTGAGATTTTGTTACTTGCTTTTCCAAAGTCTGTTTGTCAGTTAAAAGTTTATCAACCATATTATAAATGTCTTTTGGATTGCATTTAGACTGAAGTAATTCTGGAATCACTTCTTCATTAGCAGCAATATTAATAATGTTTGCAAATTTTACTTTTACCAACATTTTAACTATAAAAAAATTGAACATCCCCATTTTATAAATAATTATGGAAGGTATTTTTGCATTACAAATTTCTAGAGAAATTGTTCCAGATTTCGCTACCGCAAACATAGATAACCTAAGTATATGGGATTTAATTTTTTCATCTCCTATAGCGTCACAATTTTTAAAACCCTCTTTAAGTAAAAGATTCTGAATGAATTGAACATTTTCAGCTGTGGAATGAAAAACAAAAAACAAATCCTTATATTTCTTATTCATCATTTTAACAAATTCAAATAAAATTGGAGTTAGTACATTAATCTCAGATACTCTACTTCCTGGATAAATCGAAAAAATCTTTTTGTTATCTTTAATGATTTGACTGATATCAACTTTACTTTTTTCCTCTTCTTCAAGCAAAGGGTGTCCCGTAAAAGTTGATTGGATGCCTTCTTTATCAAAATATTTCTTTTCAAAAGGAAACAATAGTAAAATATGGTCTAAAAAAGATTTAAATTGTTTGACTCTATGCTCTCTCCAAACCCAAACTTGTGGAGCTACAAAATGAATAGTTTTTATATTTGGATTCTTTTTTTTTACCTTTTTGGCTACACGTAAAGTAAAATCAGGACTATCAGCTGAAAATAAAATATCGGGTTTAAATTTAACTATTTCTTTTGCTGTCTCATTTATTTTTCTCTTAATCTTAAAAATGTTTAATAGGACTCTTGTAAATCCTAGATAAGTAACTTCCTTTAAATCATAAAGGGACTTAACACCTAAATCTTTTAAATGCTCACCGCCAACAGATAAATATTCAATATCTGATCTTGATCTTTTAAGCTTAGCAATAACTTTGGAAGCTAGTTTGTCCCCCGAAGGTTCACCTGTTAGTATAAATATTTTTTTCATTTTGCTATGATAAACATTTTGTTTTTATTAGCATAATTGATGCATTTATTTCGCTCTAAAAAAACATTTTGCTTACTTTTTAAAACTATTCCTTTTAATCCCGCTGATTTACATTGAGTTAAAGTTTTTAATCCTACGGTAGGTAAATCTATTCGTAAATCTTGTTTTTTTTTAGGAAATTTAACTAAAACACCTTTGTTTCTAAATTTCTTGCTTTTGCATCTCTTAAGCATTTTTTGAGTGCCGCCTCTTCCTTCAATAACAACTACTTTTCTATTTCTAACGACCACACCTTGACTAAAATTATATTTTCTTAATCTGCTTAATGTTGTGATTGCTTTATTAATATCAATTTTATCTTCTTTGTTAGGCTCTACTCTTGAATAGTTTCCTTTTTTTAAAGTTAATTCGGAATTAAAAGTTAGTGAGCTTACAGTGCTAATTTTCTCATGTTTTAATATTTTTATGATCTCTTTTAATATTGCCGCATCACCAAGCTTAGAACTTCTAATAATCTGGGGTATATAATAAAGACCTTTAAGATCTAATCTAAGTTTAGAAAAATTTGGTTTTTGAACCTGGCCTGCAAATAGTACTTTATTACATTTATTATACTTAAGTATCTTAATAATTCTACCAAACTGACCTAATGAAACATTATGGGAATGTTTATTTTTTTTAAATTTCCTTCCTTTAGTTAAATCGATTATCAAATATTTTAAATTTTTTTTTTTTATTTTTTTTAGAATTTCAAATGGGAAATGCGTTTCCCCAAATATTAAGCCAATCATTATTCAGAATTCGGTGTACAAATAGGCCTTTTTTTATCTTTGGATATAAAATTTATAACCTCAGCGACTAAATCATTTCCTTTATATTCTCCATTAATTTTACTTAAATTTTCGTGCAGATTTTTTGAAGAAAATATTTTCTTAAATGCGACATCAAGTTCCATAATTTTTTTATTTTCATATTTTTTTCTTTTTAAGCCTATAATATTAATACCCCTCAAATAATTTCTGTTTCCAAAAGATAAACCAAATGGAATTACATCTTTTAAAACTCCTGTCATTCCACCTATCATGGCAAGTCTACCGATTCTTGTAAATTGTTGAACAGCAGAATTGCCACCAATAACAACTGAGTCTTCTATAGTAACATGTCCGCCTAATGGTACGTTATTCGCAATAACTACATCGTTTCCAATAAAACAGTCGTGCGCCACATGAGATGAGATCATTAACAAGCAATTATTTCCTATAACAGTTTTTCCTCCGCCACCTGCAGTTCCTGGATTAATTGTTACATATTCTCTAATCGTATTATTTTCCCCAATTTCAAGAATATTAGCTTCACCTTTATATTTTAAGTCTTGAGGTTGAGTTCCTATACTAGCAAATGGAAAAATTTTTGTTCCTATTTCTATTTTAGTATTTCCTTCAATATGAACATTTGAGATTAGTTCGACACCATCACTGATTTGAACATGTGGTCCTATATAACAAAAAGGTCCAACTTTTACATTTTTTCCAATTTTTGCCTTTTTATCTATTACGCTTGAATTATGGATCATTTATTTCTGTCAACAATAGTAGCCGACCATTGTGCATCGGCCATTACTTTTTCATTTACTTTAGCAACACCTTTGTATTTCCACACGCGACCATGTGTTCTGATTGCTTCTATATCTAAATGAAGCTCACAATCTGGTAAAACAGGGTTTCTAAATCGCGCCTTTTCAACAGTCATTAGATATACCAATTTATTTTTATACTCTTTAGGATCAATACCATATGCGGTTAAAGTAGCAGCGGCTTGGCCAAAAGCTTCAACGATAAAAACACCAGGCATAACTGGTTTTCCTGGAAAATGGCCCTGAACAAAAAATGATGTTTTTTTTACATTTACTATTGCTGTAGCTGATTTTAGATGAACTATGTTTATTAGTTTATCGATCAACAACATAGGTTCTCTATGCGGCAGTAAACTTTCTATCTTTTTTTTATCAATCGAATTATTTTTCATTATTTTTTTCTCTGTTTGACAAATTCTTTTAAAGAAACTGCGGGATAGCCCATTACTTGATAATTGTTTGGAATATCATTTATTACTCCACTCCCTCCTCCAATTTTAACATTATTGCCAATTGCTAAATGACCAGATATTCCTGCTTGCCCTCCTATCACAACATTGTCTCCCACGGTTACGCTTCCTGCAAAACCTACTTGCCCTGCTATCATACAATTTCTGCCTATGTGAACATTATGAGCTACGTGTACTTGGTTATCAAGAAAGGTATTTTTTCCTATAACAGTATTTGAAAGAGAACCTCTATCGATAGTGCTATTGGCTCCTATTTCTACACCTTCTTCTAATATAGTTTTTCCAATATGGGGGGTTCTAGTATTTTTATTTTTATTAGGTATAAAACCAAAACCTTTTACTCCAATTTTTGATCCATCTTGGATATATACATTATCTGAAATTAGTGAATTTCTTATGGTAACAAAAGAACCAACTACACAATTTTTACCAATATGAACATTGCTTTCTATTATACTATTACTAGCTATATGAGAATTTCTTCCTATCTTAACATTTTTTCCGATTAAAACATTTTTGCCAAATTTTACTTCTTGATATAAATTTCTTACATCGTCTGATGATGATAAATTCTCATCTGGAAAATCAATATCAGCTTTTGGGTAAAACATTTTAGCTACTTGAGTTACTGCAAACAGGACATTTTTAACATCAAGTCTAATACATTTTTCGGGAAGAAATTTTGAAAGATTTGCGGTGGTTATGCAAGCAGCAGCTTTCGTTTTTAAAGACAAATCTTGATATTTCCTAGAATTTAAAAAAGTCATATCATTAATGCTAGCATTATCTAAAGATTCAAAACTACGTATTTCAAAATTATTTTCTTGCAAAAAATTACCACTACAACCAATAATTTTAGCTATCTCACCTAAAGGGAAAGGACCCTTTTTTTCAAAAAACTGATTTTCCGGCATTTTACTGTAATTTTAATGATGGAAATTTTTTATCAAGTTTTTCAACAATAATTTTTGTAACATCATACTCTGTTGATCCACCAACCATATTTTTCTTATCTATTACTAAAGAAATATTATTTTCTTTTATGTAAGCATCTAAAATGGGTTCTATTTGTCTCATAAGGGTTTTTCTCGCCTCAAGTCTTTGGGTCGCAAGTTTATCAATTGATGACCTTCTTTGTGATTGATAATCAATTACTTTTTTTCTTAATGCATCACTTTTTTTTGTATATTCCTCTTTGGTTAGACTAGCTTTCAGCTTCAATAAATCGCTTTCTTCTTTCTTTAATGATTTTTCTAATTCAGAGAATTTTTTTGAATCATCATTATATTTCTTTTTTAAAAATTCCTGAGCAGCCTTTCCAGCTTTGCTGCTGTTTAAAACATATCCCATATCTAATACAACTATTTTCTGTTCAGCAAATGCATGTGTACTAACAATGAAAAAAAAAGTAACTACAAAAAATTTTACTAAATATTTCATTAAAATGAAGTTCCTATATTAAAATTGAATGTTTCCGTTGAATCTGTAGAAGCTTTAGTTATAGCCTGAGACACAGTCCAACTGAGAGGACCAATTGGCGTGAATACATTCGCAGCTATGCCTACGGAAGATCTTATTTTATTCGAATCATCGACTGAATCACTATAATCGACACCCCATACATTTCCTGTATCTAAATATAATCCGATATCTGTTTTATAAGACTCAGGCAGAAGATTGGGTAATGCTGCTTCTGCAGATAATCCTGTAACATAATTTCCTCCAATCCAATCATCACCATCCTTCGGTCCCACTTTACCTCTAACAAAACCACGTAATTTTCTTGGTGAGATATACTGTCTTTCCGTCAATCTAACATCTTCATCAACGCCATGTATTGTTCTTAATTGAAATTTAAGAGAACCAATCACATTTTCTGAAAAATCGTGGTATTTACTTACATTAAATCTATTAGCAATTGATGAAAAATCTTGGATTAATGGCAATGACTGAAAAAAACTTGCTTTATAGCCTTCAGTAGGTTGCCAACTCTGATTTCTTTTGTCTATGGTAACTCCATAGGTAAAATTTGAATTAAAATAATCACCATCCATTTTTTTGATAGAAGTAGATGCGGATGATTCAGTTTCAATATTCTCATGAAGAATATCTATTTTTGGAGATAAATAAATATTTTCGTATTGTTCAAAACTTGCTCCTAAGCTACCTCCTGTTCTTGAACTTTTAAAACCCGAAGTGCCCGTATTATCTGTTTGTGAAACATCAAATGCTGCTGAAACTGCGTTGCCAGAAAAATGATAATTTGGATCTGTTACTGCAATACTACCACTTAATTTTTCTTCTGATATATTTAGAGCACTTGCAAGATTAATTCCTTTTCCCAACCAGTTGTTCTCTGTTACCGAAAACATAAAAGTTGTACCATCGGTTCCAACTCCTGCACCTGCCATAATTTCACCAGTGGATTTTTCTTCAACAGTTATCTCTAACATTTTATAATCTTCGCTTGATCCAGGTAATGTTTTTTGTGTTACTTTACTAAAAATACGTCTACCTTTAATCTTATTAATTGATTTATTGACAAGGAGCGCGCTATATGGGTCACCCTCATCTACAAGTAGTTCTCCTCTGATAACAGAATCATTTGTAACAGTATTACCAGCTATATTTATTTTTTCTATTACAAATTTCTTGCCTTCAAAAATGTTAATCTTCACTTCCACTCCGTTTCCAACTAGCGTTTCTAAAACACTGTGATTAATAAATTGCAATTCTTTTTGTTCACTCAATTTATCAATTTTTTCTAGCAAAGAGTTTAATTTATTTTGTGAGTAATACTCACCCACTAACCTATTAAATTCAGATTCTAAAGAATGAAATGCACTATTATCAAGTGCTTTAGAAACTTCTGCAAAAATTTTCTTAAATCTATATCTTTTTCCTGCATTAATGCTGAAGGTTAAAACAAAACCTTCCCCTTCTGAATATTCGACGTTACTAGAAGCTAGTTCTACTTCATAATAACCTTTATTTCTATAAAAATTTTTTAATAACCTTTTATCTAATTCAATTCTTTCTTGATGTAAATAAACAGTTCTCGAAATAAATTTCCAAAATTTTGCTTCCTCTGAAGTAATAATGTCTCTTAATCTTTTATCCCTAAATTTTTTATCCCCCAAAAAATATATTTTTGAAATTTTAGCTTTTTCACCTTTGTCAATTGTATAAATTAAATTTAAATTATTTTTTTCTAATTTTTCGATTTCAACATCAATATTAACAAAATAAAATCCTAATGCTTTGTAGAAAGATTTTATTTGATTAATATCGCGCTCTACGTAATTACTTACAAAAGAAGTATTTTCTCTAACATGTAGAAGTTCTAAAATTTTTTCTTTATATTTTTCTGCTTTTTCTCCATTAAAAATTATTGAGTCCACAATTGGATTTTCTTCTATAACTATGGTTAATTTATTATTTGCTAATTCAACGGATATATTGGAAAAGAAATTAGTTTCATAAAGTTTTTTGATTAATAAACTAATATCAGACTCTTCGTAATTTTTACCTATCTCGATGTCTCCAAAAATTATTATTGTTTCAGGAGAGATTCTATCATTTCCTTGAACGTCAACTTTCTTTATTACCTCAGAATAAGAATTAACGTTAAAAAAAATAGAAAATAAAATTACAAAAATATTTATTTTTCTCAAAATATTCATAAAAGTTATATTACACACATGTTCGTAGTTTTCAATCTAGCCCAGTTATCTATTATTTTGATTTCTTTCACTGTTTTAGGTTTCCTTCTAGCATATTTGCTAAAATCTTTGTCTTTAAAAATCTTATTTATGATCGCTACTATATCTAAAAAATTAATCTTTTCTCTTAAAAATAAGTCCACTAATACTTCGTTAGATGCGTTAATAATTATCGGTGTTGAGTAATCAAAATTCAAACATTTTTTTATTAGTTTTATAGAAGGAAATTTATTTATATTCACTTTTTCAAAATTTAATTTATTTAGAATTTTAATGTCAATTTTAGATATATTCGAAAAGGAATTTTCATTTTGATAAATAGTATTTGAAATTGGTATTTTCATATCTGTATTATATAAAATCATTTTAATTAAACCGTTCTTAAAACGAATAATTGAATGAACGTAAGATTGAGGATGTATCATTATTTTATATTTTTTCTTATCAAATTTAAAAAGTTTACAGGCTTCGATAACTTCAAAAACTTTATTCATCATGTTTGCAGAATCGATTGAAATTTTTTTACCCATTTTCCAATTTGGATGATTTATAGCCTGTTTAGGTTTTACCTGATTTAATTTATTTAATGGTTTTTTTAAAAAAGGACCTCCAGAAGCTGTGATAATTATTTCTTCTACATCTGAATCATTAGCATTTTTTGTAAGTTCCATTATTGAAAAATGTTCGGAGTCTACGGGGAGTATTTGAGTTTTGTATCTTTTAATAAGTTTAGATATTATGTCCCAACCGCAGATGATAGCCTCTTTGTTTGCTATTGCTACAGTCTTACTAATTTTTATAACGTCAAGCGTCGGTTGTAATCCTGCTAAACCAACAACAGCAGACATCGTATAATCTAATTTTTTGGAAAAAATTTTTTTTATAGATATGTCTCCAGAATAAACTTTTGTTTTTTTTAACGAATTTTTTACCCTCAAATAAAATTTATGATTTTTTATCAAAACATTTTTTGCATTAAATTGTTTTGCCTGTTGAATAAGTTTTTTATAATTATTATTTGCGGTTAATAGAATAACATCAAAATTTTTTTTATCTTTTCTAATAATATCTAAAGTAGATTTTCCAATAGACCCTGTCGATCCAAGTATTGCAATTTTTCTCTTCATTGTTATTTATATCTTAGAAAACGCGTGCTTCCATATATCAACATATTCACCAAAACTATTGATATAAACAAATACGAATGTTATTGCAAAAATTATTCCATCTATTCGATCTAATACACCTCCATGACCAGGCAAAATTCTACCTGTATCTTTGACTTTAGCTTTTCTTTTAAGATAAGAAATAAATAAATCTCCTAGTTGACAAACTAAAGATATTTCTAAGCATAATAAAAAACTATTAATCGAATATGAATATTTAGAAGGATTAAAATTGTAAAATAATAACAGAGGCAATATAGAAAAACAAAATGAACCAACGCTTCCTGAAATAGTTTTATTAGGACTAATCTTTATTAATTTTCTTCCAGCGATAGTTTTCCCTATAATGTAACCACCTATATCAGAACAAATACATACAGATAAAATGTAAAGAAAAAAAACTGGACCAGCCAAATGTAAGCCAAAAGCTGATGGAACAAATATAAAAATAATATAAAAGAGAGCTATAATATTAAATACTATATTTTTCCAATTGTTAACATTTCCATTTATACGATATATTATGTTGCTAATTTCTATAAAGACAATAAGAGAAACTATCATTACTGCAGGAATAAAAAAATTTGTAAAAATACAAAAAACTGTTAACAGAAATAATAAAATAGAAGTAATTATTCTTTTTTCTAATTCTTTAATCATTAAATTTTTCCAAAATTTCTTTTTATTTTATTATACTTTTTTAAAATATTGTTAAAATCATCCTCATTAAAATCCGGCCATAGTTTATTTACAAAAAAAATTTCAGCGTAGGCTGATTGCCATAATAAAAAATTACTTAATCTTCTTTTTCCACCTGTTCTTATCAAAATATCAGGATGTGGTATATTTTTTGTATAAAGCCTCTTTTCAAAATTTTTAATATTTATTTCTTTTTTTTTTTCTTTTGCTAAAGATTTACAGACACTAATAATTTCCTCTTTTGATCCATAATTTAGAGCAAGATTTAATGTAATTACATTATTATTAAATGTTTTTTTTTCAATGATTTTTATAATGCGATTAACATCATTTGGTAAACCTTTCCTTTTGCCGATGATATTAACTTTAACCCCTTGTTTATTAATTTTCTTTAAATTTTTTTGTAAAGAATCTCTAATTAAATTAAAAAGAAAATTGATTTCATTTTCTGGTCTTTTCCAATTTTCTGTAGAAAAAGTATAAAGTGTTAAAAATGGAATTTTTTGTGTAACTGATGCTTTAATAATTGTCTCAACTCTTTTTATGCCTCGTAAATGACCGTAATTTCTTGACTTTTTATTCTTTAAACCCCATCGCCCATTTCCATCCATAATAACAGCAACATGGTTTAATTCGTTCATACTGTCATTATTTCTTTTTCTTTTTCTTTAAATTTTTTTTCTAATTCTGTAATTTGTGTATCAGTTAAATTTTGAATTTTTTTTTCCGATTTTTTTAATTCATCTTCTCCTATTTTTTTATCTTTAAGATCGTTCTTTAATTTGTCGTTGGCCTCACGTCTTATATTTCTAATAGATACTTTTGCCTTTTCGGCTAAAGTACCCATTATTTTTTTAAGCTCCATTCTTCTTTCTTCATTAAGACTTGGGACAGGAATTCTCATTAGTTGGCCATCAATTTGTGGATTAATACCAAGATTAGATTTTTTAATTGCAGAATCAATCAATGAAACATTGTTTTGGTCCCATACTTGAACAGCAATAAGTCTTGGTTCTGGTGTCGATATTGTAGCTAATTGATTTACTGACATTTTTTGTCCATAAACCTCAACCTTAATTATATCTAACATTGCGACGTTAGCTCGTCCCGTTCTTAACGAACCCAAATCGTTATTAAAAACATCAAAAGCTTTTTTCATTTTAGATTTACAATTATTAATTACTTCTTCAGGCGTCATAATATCTAAATTCCTTCCCCAACTTTATATCTTACAAACTTTTTAATTTCTATTTTATCTTTGCCTGCTGCCTCTTTTAAAGCTTCTTTAACTTTTCTTTTGGGTTCAATTATCCATTCTTGATTTAAAAGTGTGTTGTTATTAACGAATTTATTTAACTTACCCGCTGCTATCTTATCAATAATTTTAGAATCCTTACCACTATTTTTTAATTCTTCAGTTATTATTTCTTTTTCTTTTTTCAACATATTTTGATCTAAATCTTCTTTATTTATAGCTAGGGGTGATTGAGCTGCTACGTGCATACATAACTGTTTACCAAATTCCAATAATTCGTTCTTTGGTTTTGTGGTTTTTAAGCTAACCAAAACTCCAATCTTTCCAATATTTTTTTTGACCATTGAGTGCACATAAGAAAAATTTAAAGATCTGTCTTCACCAATAAAATCACACCTTCTTAAAGTAATTTTTTCTCCAATTTTAGAGATTAAAGTGACCAAATTATCCTTAACATTTTTTTTATTTTCCATTTTTGAAATTAAAATATCTTCCATTTTTCCAGAACTTATTAATGCTAATTTAGACATTTCTTCAACAAATTTTATAAATTCATTATTTTTTGCTACAAAATCAGTTTCACTATTTACTTCTACAATTATGAATTTATTTTCTTTTTCATAAATACAAACTAAGCCATCCGCCGCCACACGCTCCATTTTTTTATTGGCTTTAGCAATACCTTTTTTTCTTAAAAACTCTATTGATTTATCTATGTCACCATTGTTTACATCTATGGCTTTTTTGCAATCTTTGAATCCGACACCCGTAAATTCTCTTAATTTTTTAACTTTGTCTAATATATTGTCGGACATGAAAAAAATTATTTTATTTTTTTAGTAATTGATGATTTTGCTTTTGATAATACAGATTTGGAATTTTTTTTTACTTTTTTAATCTTTTCTTTTTTAGCCTCTATTTTTTCTTTTTCAGTTTCTTTTATTGATTCGTTATTTTTAACATCGATTAAACCTTCTTTATTTGTTATAGATATATTTTTTTGAGCATCTAATATTGTTTGTTTAATCAATTCGCAATATAGATTTATTGCGCGCCTAGCATCATCGTTACCTGGTATAGGAAAATTTATTCCTGTCGGATCTGAATTACTATCAATTATAGCTACTATAGGAATATTTAATCTTATAGATTCTTTAATAGCTATTTCTTCTACATTTGTATCAATGATAAAAATTATATCTGGTAATTTTTTCATATCAGCTATTCCCCCTAGTGATCTTTCTAATTTATCTCTTTGTATACCCATTTTTAAATTCTCTTTTTTTGTAAATCCTGTATTTTCTTCTTTTAAATCTTTCGTAAGTTTTTTTAAACGCTTTATTGAATTGGATATAGTTTTCCAGTTTGTGAGCATTCCCCCAAGCCATCTATGATTAACATAAAATTGCGAAGTATCTTTTGCTAGATTAGCTATTGTCTCCGCAGCCTGTTTTTTTGTTGAAACGAATAGTATTTTCCCCCCAGACGAAATACATCTATGTATTTCATTTAATGCTACGTTTACCAATTCAACTGTTTGAACTAAATCAATAATATGTATTGAGTTTTTTGATCCAAAAATGAACTTATTCATCTTCGGGTTCCATCTAAAAGTTTTGTGTCCTAAATGTACTCCCGCTTCAAGTAATTGTTTTACTGTAACGTTTGGTAATTTCATATTTTTTAACCGGTTATTCCACCACAATTTCTTTCCAACTAAGGACCGGAGGTTTCTAAACCAAAAATTGTGTGCGTAATTAAGTCTGATGTTCTACAGTTTAAGTAAGCAAAATTCAATACGAATTAAACATTTATTTTCTTTATATAAGGCTCTCGATTCAAGTACTTTAACGTTTCGAAATCAAATTTTCTTTTATCCTTCAATTCAAATAAGTAATTTTTATCTTTTTCAGCAATAGATATTTGTATTTTTGAATTTCCTTTTTCTTTTATACTTTCATGTAATTTTTTTAAACTGTCAGATGTATTAATTTCAATAATAACATTATCATAATTTAATTTTATAATTTTTTCCAAACTAGCAATCTTTCTAACATTAATTCTTCTAAATCTATTTTCTTCATTTTCTTTATCTTTAATAATAGTTAGTAAAAATGATTTACCCTCTACTAAATTTTTTCTATTTATTTCTAAAATTTCTGAAAAAAGAAAAAGCTCAAATACTTTACTTTGATCGCTAAATTTAATGATTGCGTAAGAGGTTCCTTTCACTGTTTTTTTTTCTTTTATAGACATAATGGTTCCAGCTACAAAAGACTCAATATCATTACCTTTTTCAAAATCCTTAAATGATTTTGTTTTATACTGCTTTAGCACTTCTTTATAATCTTCTAATGGATGGTTTGATAAATAAAAACCAACCGACTCGAATTCTTTTGACAATATTTCATTGTTAAGCCAATTGGGTGAATTTTTATCTTGCATTAAATAAAAAACTTTCTGATTGTCATCTAAAAATAAACTAGATTGATTTTGAACTTTATTTTCGTATGTGTTTTTGGAATTCTGAATAATATTAGGTATATTGTCATAAAGAACTTTTCTATTCACAAAAATAGAGTCAAATGCCCCAGCCTTTACCAAACCCTCTAACTGAAGTTTATTTATATTTTTTGGATTAATCCGGTTAATAAAATCACTAATAGATTTAAATTTCCCATTTTTTTCTCTTTCTATTATAACTTGAGAAATTGCTTCAAATCCCACATTTTTAATTGCACCTAAAGCATAAAATAAAGTATTTTCGCGTGGTACAAATTCAGGATAGCATTCATTGATACAAGGTCGTTGAACTTTTATATTCAATCTTTTTAATTCTTCAAAAAATTCACTTAACTTATCGGTATTAGATAATTCATTTGACATTGATGCTGCAATAAATTCTTTAGGATGGTAAGTTTTTAGATATGCGGTTTGATATGCAATCATAGCATAAGCAGTAGCATGACTTTTGTTAAACCCATATTCAGCAAATGGTTCGATTTTTGTAAATATAAAAATTGCTGTATCCTTGGTTATTCCATTTTTAACAGCGCCATTAACGAATCTCTCTTTTTGCCTTTCTAGTTCCAATCTTTTCTTTTTACCCATAGCACGTCTTAAAATATCTGCTTCGGCAGCTGAAAAACCAGATAATTTTTGAGCAATTTGCATAACTTGCTCTTGATAAATAATTACACCATAAGTTGGTTCCAAAATTTTTTTAAGTTTTGGATGTAAATATTCCGGTTTTTTTTCACCATGCTTACACTGATTATAAACAGGAATGTTACTCATAGGTCCTGGTCTATATAAAGCAACTAACGCAATAATATCTTCAAACTTATTTGGTTTCATATTGACCAAAGCATCTCTCATTCCGGCACTTTCCAATTGAAACAAACCAACCGTGTGGCCAGAACTTAGTAATTCAAAAATTTTTGGATCGTCAAGTTTAATTTGATTAATATCTAATTTTATTTTTTTTGTTTTAAGAAGCATTATTGTTTTATTTATTACTGTTAAAGTTTTTAAACCAAGTAAATCAAACTTTACAAGCCCGGCATTTTCAGATGCATACATATCAAATTGTGTTGAAGGCAAAAGTGAATTAGATGAAGGATCTTTATACAAAGGAACAAATTCAGCTAAGTTTTTCTCAGGAATAACAACTCCCGCCGCATGAGTTGCCATATTTCTATTCAAACCTTCTAGTTTTTTTGAGATTTCTACGAGTTTTTTTACCCTAGGGTCTTTTTCTTCTTCTTTTCTTATTCTGGGTTCTTGAGCTATAGCTTTTTCTAAAGAGAGAGGACGAGAAGGATCAAATGGAATCATTTTACATAACATATCTACATATCCATAAGGCAATCCCAAAACTCTACCGATATCTCTAAAAGCCATTCTTGCTTTTAATTTTCCAAACGTAATAATGTGGGCTACTCCTTTTCCATACTTTTGTTTTAAATATTCAAAAACTTTATCTCTTTTCTCTTCACAGAAATCTATATCGAAATCAGGCATTGAAATTCTGTCAGGATTTAAGAATCTCTCAAATATTAAATCAAATTTAATTGGATCAATATCTGTTATGGAAAGTGCCCAAGCAACCAAAGAACCTGCTCCTGATCCTCTTCCTGGACCGACAGGTATGTCATTTTTTTTTGCCCATTTTATATAATCAGCAACAATTAAAAAATAACTAGCATATTTCATCTTAGAAATAATATTAATTTCATGATTAAGTCTTTTCATATATTTTTGTATTAAATCTTCTTTATCTCTCCCGCTGTAAAATGGTAAAACATATGTATCAAGTTTTTCTTTTAAGCCTTCCGATGAATCTTTAATTAATAATTCATCAATATTTTTAACTTTACTACTTTGTATACTAGGAAGAATTGGAGATGAGTTTTCTGGTCTATAAGAAACTCTCAATGGAAAATTCGCATTGTTTTCTAAGGCGTCAGGAAGATCATTAAAAAGTTGATACATCTCTTCAGAATTTTTTAGATAATGTGAATCAGTATATTTTCTTCTATCTTTTATATTAACGTAAGTTTTTTCACCAACGCATAGATAAGCGTCATGAGCTTCGTGCATAGTTTTATCAAGATAAAATATTTCTTGCGTGGCAATTATTGGCAGTGATAATTTCTCAGAAATGTTAAGTAAAAATCTTTCAAATAATTTTTCACCATCATCAGCATGTCTTTGAATCTCAAGATAAAAGTTTTCTTTAAAGATATTGTTAAACTTTTTAAATAATAAAAAAATTTCATCCGTTAGGTTTTTAAAAAATAATTTTCCTATCAAACCATCAAAAGATCCTGATAATAAAATCAAACCTTTATTATTTGCTTCTAAATCTTCAATTTTACAATGAGGTTCTTCACCATCTTTGATTTCCAAAAAAGATTTTGAAGATAATTTGATTAAATTTTTATACCCTTCTAAGTTTTTAGCAAATAAAGGTATTTTTCCCCCGTTACCTTTGTGCTGAATGTTGATTTGAGTGCCGATTATTGGCTGTGTCTTAGATTTTGCCATGGATTCAGAAAATTCCAATGCCCCACATAAATTATTTGAATCACATAAACCTGCTGCTTTAATTTTATTTATTTTGCAATATTTTGCTAGATCTGAGATTCTTAGCGCTCCTTCGCAAATTGAATATTGTGTATGAATTTTTAGGTGAGTGAATTCTTTTTTGGCGACTTCAGTCATTTTTTTTTTACTACATTACCATCTAAAATATTTAACTTATAGTCTGCTCTATTTGATAATTCTCCATTATGAGTTGCATATAGTATTGCCCTATTCTTTGATTTCAATTTTGAAAACAATGAAAATACTTCGTTGGCAGTTTTTCTATCTAAGCTTCCTGTTGGTTCATCGGCTAAAATTAAATCAGGTTCGGTAATGAGTGCTCGTGCTACTGCAACTCTTTGCTGTTCGCCACCTGATAGTTCACTAGGAAAGTGATCAAGTCGTTTTGACAAGTAAACCAAAGACAAAGTTTTTTTTGCCTTCTTAGTGGATTCTTCCCATGAGTATCCGTTATTAACTAATGGAATTACAACATTCTCTAAAGCTGTAAAATCACTGAGTAAATTATTCTGCTGATATATTATAGAAATTCCCCTTCTTCTTACTAAGTCTTTTTCTTTATGATTTGACTTTGAAAAACTTTTTTTCTTAAAAAAAACTTCTCCAGATGTAGGTTGATCAAGTAAGGCCATTATATGTAATAAAGTTGATTTTCCAGAACCAGAAGGTCCTGTAAGTGAAACTAATTCTCCTTTATTAATTTTCAAATTAACATTTTTAAGAACATTAATATGTTTATTAACTCCTGTGAATTTTTTTGATATTTTTGTTAGCTTAATTATTTCACTATTCATATTTTAAAGCCTTGATTGGATCCAATCTTGCAGCTGATAAAGATGGAAAAATTGTTGCTAAAAAAGTTATTAACAATGAAAAGAAAGAAATAATAAATATATAACCTAAGTTTATTTCAGAAGGCATTTGACTTAAAAAATATATTTCCTCAGGAAACAATCTTATGTTAAATACTGAAGTAATTAAGACTCTTATTTCTTCAATATTATAGGAAAATAATATGCCAATTATAACTCCTGTAATTGTAGCAAGTAAACCTATGGTAAATCCTGTTAGAAAAAAAACTTTTGCAATAGAATTTTTGCTAATACCTAAAGTTCTAAGTATGGCAATTTCTTTTGTTTTGTTTTTAACTAAGATCGTTAATCCTGAAATAATATTAAAAGCTGCAACAATTATAATCAGAGTCAAAATAATAAACATAACATTTCTTTCAACTTTCAGTGCACCGAAAAAGGATTTGTTTAAATCTGCCCACGAATAAACATAGTGATCACTAAATATTTTTTGAATTTCTTCTTTTATTAATTGAACATTGTCAGGTTTATTTAAGAATATTTCTAAATTTATATCCACATCCGACAATTCAAATAAAGAATTTGCAT
>Ga0187833_10002742_pt1 | contig 18582 bp, 19 predicted proteins | sample ETNtaG_37_FD_167968 | JGI IMG/M metagenome (GOLD analysis project Ga0187833, IMG submission 167968) | Marine microbial and viral communities from oxygen minimum zone, Eastern Pacific Ocean - ETNP2014_SV_400_PacBio MetaG (Illumina Assembly) | ecosystem: Environmental > Aquatic > Marine > Hypoxic...
ATGATGAATAATATGAATTAAAATTGGATAGCCACCGACTTTTACCATTGGTTTGGGAATAGTTTTTGTATATTCAGATAATCTTGAACCAAGTCCGCCAGCTAAAATAATAACTTTCATAATTTTGCTTAAAACGCTCTTTCTTTGTTAAATGATTTCTTATAATAATTAATTGTTTTATCTAATCCTTTACTAAAGCTAGTTTTATTTTTCAATTTAAATTGATTTTTTTCAAATAGTTGATTCATCAAATCTTCAATAATTTTATAGTTAGATTTTGGTGGTTTTTTGCTTTTGTAAGTTAAGTGTTTAAATTTGTATAAATTATATTTCTCCCTTTTTACTGTTAAACTTTTAATTATTTTTCTTTTTGCTACAAAGGCCATATCTATTGGTTTTACGCCAATTGATTTAGCCTGCGCAAATAAATCCTTCATTTCTCTTCTTTGATTCCATTCTTTTGGTGATTTTGATGAATAAATAAAAAGTATAGGTTTATAACTAACTATAGCGTGAGATAAGGCCGTTGAACCCTGACTTATTACAAATAAGCTTTTTGGAGTTAATTTAGCTACAGCATTATAGGAATTATCAGTTGTTCTGTTGCAAAAATACGGATTAATATTTTTGTTTTTCAAGGTGGGAATTTTATATTTTGAATGTGGGATTATAAGTACCTTAGCTTTAAAAAAAATTTCTAACTTGTCAAAAAATAAATTTAATTCCTTGTACCATTTGTCGGGATCAATTTTGGGTAACTTTCTTCCTTCGGCTGGATAATCACCTGCAAAATATGGAACACTATTATCAATATAAATTATATATTTTTTTTTATTAGTTTTAATTAAATATCTATTTTTTTCTAATAAGTAATTTGAATAATCTAAAGAATGACATTTAACTAAATGAATATTCTTTTTATTTTTAAATTTATTGACGTTATTATTAACTAATAAAAAAATTTTATTAAATTTAATAAATTTTATTAATGATAAAAAAATATTTTCTCTTATTTTATTAAAATATATTGTAAAATTAAATTTATGTTCAAATATTTTGTCAAAAAAGTGTTTTAAATTTTTTTTTACTTTCCAAGCAGTTACTTCTTCAATCCCATGTTTTAACACTGGATGCTTTGAAAATTTCAAAAATAACTTTATAATAAATACTTGCAAATTAAGATTGCCGTAATCAAGTAAATCATAAATCAAGATTTTTTTTGTTTTTTTTATTTTATTAAATTCACTTATCCAAGAAAATAAGGAAGTAATTTTAATGGTTTTTTTTTCTCTTATTGCTTTCCATACTTTATTATATTTTTTGTTTGAAACTACACTAGATAAATCGTGAGCCACTACTTTGATATTTTTTTTACTTGCTAAGTGAGCTAATTCAAATCTATAATATGTAAACTCAGTAAATTTATAAGGGTATAGTACCAAAAGTATTTTATTTTCCATTATTTTTATATTTAGATAGTTAAAAGGATATAAATTAATTTTTTTTTAATAATTTGTTTGCCACTGCAAAATCTTTCTTTGAATCAATTTCAAGCCAAAATTTTCCAGTTTGATAAGGTTTAATTTTAATAATTTTATTTTTTATAGCTAAATTTAAGAAACTGGTAAAATCTATTTTTTTATTTTTAATTTTTTTATAAAATTTAAATAATTTATGATAGTCATTTTTCATAATTTTTAAAATTCCCATAAATTGATATTTTGGTAACTTATTTTCAATTTTATTACCTATTTCAATTATTTGTCCTTTCGAAACTAAAATATTTTCTGCATCTTCATAAATTTTTTTAGTATTCATTCTGAGTTTCCATAATTTTAACCAGTTACTATTGATTGGCATTATATTTTTTTTTAATTTCAAAATATCTTTGATAATTTTTTTATCAAAAATTATATCTGAATACATAATTACTAAATTATTATTAATAAACTTCCTGGCTTTAAAAATACTCTCCACCATATTTGTGTTCCGAAAATCCTTATTCTCTATATATTTTACATTTTTAATATTATTCATGATTATTTTTTTCTTATAACCAACAATAATTAATATTTTTTTAAAATATTTAAAAATGGGAACAGAATGTTCCAAGATTGTTTTATTGTTTATCCTTACCATGCACTTAGGTTTGGATGCGGTTAAACTTCCTAATCTAGTTCCTTTACCTGAGGCTAAAATTAAAAGAATCATTTCATTTTTTTTAATAATTCAATATCAAATTTATTAATTGATTTATTTCTCTCTGGATGCCACATTATTCCATATATTTTATTAATTTTGTTGGAAAAAAATTCAACAGATTCATCTTTGGCGTAAGCATGTAATGAAAGATTATTACTAAGTTTTATAATCTTATAATCGTGATAAGAATTTATTACTTTTGGTAATTTGACTTTCTTCAAAAAAATATTCTTACTGTTCCAAATAATACTATGCGACCCAACGTGAGAGATTGTTCTTACTATTCTGCTGCCATATTTTTTTGCCAAAAATTGAGCCCCTCCACATATACCCAAGATTGGTATTTTGTTTCTTGAACCGAAAATAAAGGCCCGATTTGACAGTTGTTCTTTTATTGCATTTTCTTGGTTTTTTTCAATTGATATTAAATTATTTCCTCCAAGAATAATTATCAAATTTATTGATTTATGTAATTCAGATTTAATTTCAAATTTTTTGAATACTTTTTTTAAAAGAAAAAATATTCTTTTGTCAATACAATATTCAATTTGATTTTTATATCTTTTTCTAACAGTGGGAATAATGAATATTTTTTTCATATTTAAAGAGCATCAATTTTTTCAAAAAAACAATCTAGTTTAACTTTTCTTGATTCAGCAATCCTTTTAAAATTTTGTTCTCCAATTCCTATTGCTGCAGGAATGCCCATTTCTGAACATCTTATAGACATATGTGAATTAACTCCTCCATACTTGGTTATCAGTCCACCAATTTTTTTCGTAAAAATAAAATCATAGCCAGGATCAGCATTTTCAATCAAAACTATTTTATTTGAAAGATTTTTTGATGACACTTTAGCTATTAATCCTGAAAAAACTTTTTTTGTTACAAAGTTAATTTTAGTATCGCTTAAACTGAAATAATATAAATCTTGTAGCTTTATAATATTATCTGGAAGTTTAACTAATTTATTAAATTTAAAAATTTCTTTATTTTTTTTTATTTCCTTATTAAATATTGAATTTACATGCCTATGATCGACATTATTAAATAAATCTAATATGTCATTAATTTTTAAATAGGCTACATCCTGTCTAGAAATTCTGTTTCTTTTTGCAATTAACAAAATTTGACTAAAAATGTAATCTAAACTTCGAGTAAAAATATATTTTGTATATTCTCTAAGCTCAATGCCTTTTTTTATGAAACTTAAAAGCTTTCTTGCCTTAATATCTATTCTGTTTTTTTTTAATTCTATTTCTATTTTCTTAATATGATTATTATTAAAATTAAATTTATTTTTTTTAACGCTTTTTTTATATTTATTAAAATAGTGTATATAATTTTCTCTATAATTCAGAGACGTGATATCATAAGTATTTGGTCTCAGATGACCGTATTTTTCAAGAAATTTTTTCTTATTTAGTCTACTTATATCAGAATTTAAATCTTTTGTAATTGTTTGTAGTGATTTAAAAAATAAACTTTTTTCATTTTCATTTATAATATTCTTTTTCACAAATGAGTCTAAATACTCTACGGCAACAAAACCACACCTCGCAGCATTTGCAAAATTTAAAGTTCCTATATCTTTATTAAGTATTACTAAATGATATACTTTATCTATGGGATATAGATTTGAATTCTTTATATCCATAAATTTTTTATTAAAAACTTTAATCTTATTTTCAATTAAATCACATTGTTCAAAAGTTTTTAATGTAATAGTTTTTAATTTTTTAGAAAAAGATATTATTTTTTTTTCATTAAATATGCCTTTCAAGTTTTTAAGCCTTTTCTTTGTATTAAAATTATAAGATGAAAATATTATTTCAAATTCTATTTTATCATGTAGATGAGGAAAATTTTTAAATCTTTGCAAATAGTAATTCGCCAATTTTTCTGAATCTTTAGTATCAAGTGATTTAGGCAACCATGAATTAAAATCTACTCTGAGATCTATATAAGGAATACCAAAAAAAGTGTTCATTAATTGAGTGTCTTTTAGCTCTCTATAACCAAACTGAGCCCTGCTTTTTGCCCATATATCATTCGTGATTAATTCTTTGTATAAAGAAATTGCTAAAGGATTTGGCCTTGAACCTAACATTTCAACCGGATTCCAATCTGGCATTGTTCCAAAAAATGTATCATTACCAAAAAGACCGGGGTTTTTTGTTTTAAGTTTACGAATTTTTTTCGTCAATCTATCTAGACCAGATTTGATAAAATTTGAGTCGATTATCTTTTTTTTAATAAAAATTGGTCTAACTTGAAGTAGATAAATCTTATTTTTATTATCGATTGCAAACTCAATATCAATATTTCCATTATTAGTTTTTTTAATCAAAGTTCGAGCTAGAGATAATATTTTTTGCATTTTTTTATTCCTTGGTACTAAATCTAAATTTTTGAAATAAACAAATGTTTTCACGCCACTTTTTCCAGAAGTTACTTCGGATGTTTTGGAAGATTCAGAATAATTAATAGTAATATACGGAGCTGAATTATCCTTGTCGGACGTTAGAACTACACCTGACATTACGACATTCTCAACCATATTTTGCACAATGATTTTGTCTGATAATTTTATTTTTTTATAGGAATGAAAAACTTTTTTAATCGATTGGTTAACTAAATCTATATTTTGTGTATCTACATTTATAATTGACTCGAATTTTCCTGCGTTCGATTTTTTTAAATTATCTTCAGAAATATTGGAAGATCTTATTGCAATCTTTTTTTTAAATTTTCTTTTTATTAAAGAAATTGTTTTATTTTTATTTTTTAAATATTCTTTATAAGAAATTAAAATAAGCTCAGGAATCTTAATACCTTTAATTCCTTTGAGTTTTAACAAAGAGCGGCCTTTGCCAACAAATTTCATTTTTTATAAATAGCTATATTTTTTAAAACTGGATGGATAACAAAATAATTTGAATAATCTTTATTATTTTTTTTTACTGATATTGCATTTTTAATATTTTTAACTTTAAATTTTTTGAGCGTTTCTATTAATACTAAAGAACGAAGATACGGATCTAAAATATCATCAAGTGCCATTCTATCATAATATTTTAGTTTATGTGTGTTAAAAGATTTTGAAAATATTACTTTGCCTTGATCCAATTTATAACTCATAAATAGTGACGTAAATGTAATTTTTTTATCTTTTAGTATTTCATAATAATATGGAGTACTTCCTTTAAAATTGGGAAGTTTACCTGGATGTACGTGAAGATAGATTTTTCCTTTATCAAAATATTCTTTTCTTAAGATTTCGCCAGGATTTGAACTGAAAATAAAAAAACTTTCTTTAGAACTCATAACATTTTTTAAACACCTCATGTCATTTGAGGTATTAACATTTATACGTTCAATTTTAATTTTTTTTAATTTTAAAATTTTGTCAACTAATTCTGTTTCATTGTCAAAATAAGGATTGGCTCTAAATTTCAATTTTTCAGCGATTGAATTTTTTTTTAATAAAATAATTTTTTTTGGGAATAGTTCATTTTTGATCATTTGATCAATATATGCGCGCGTTCTCGGAGTATCTGAAGCTATTAGATTAAAAGTAAAATTATTTTTTTTCATATACTTTTTTAATTAAGCTTTTTTCAAAATCTAATATATTTAAAAGAATTTTTTTATTTATAGATCTTTTTTTATTTAAAATATTAAAACAAATAAAATCATTAATTTTTAGAAAAGCGTTTAAAATTTGTAGTGATAAGTTTTTTTTTAAAAATTTTGAAATATAGTACGAAACAAAAATGTAATTATCTATATCTACTTCCTTTTTTTTAAGAACCTTCCAATTTTCATAAAATGAACTATATATTTTTCTATTTTTTTCATAAGAAATGCAAAGATTTTTTATGATTTTTTTATTTTTATAATTTTTTGAAATATATTCTAAAATATCTGATTCTTCGTAATTATTTCTATTTTTTAATTTTTTTATTTTTTTTGTTATTAAGTTTCTAGATTCATAAAAATTTTGTAAAAAATTAGATTCTTTTACATCAGAATAAAAATACAATTCTTTATTAATTCTATAATCTGATTTATCATATATATATTTATCTTTAATAAAACCTAGTATTTTTTTGATATTAATTTTAGTCGATGTATTGCCATTAAGTGTAATATTTGGTTGAGAAGGTTTTTTAAATTCTATATCTAAACCAACAACATTTTTTATCTGATTTTTTTTAAATCTTGAGTAAATTTTTTTTTGATCTCTTTTAAAAAGTGTTTTTCTTGGTGTGTCTAGAAATATTTCAAAATACTTACTAAAAATTGATTTATTCTTTAGCCTTTGATCGGGAAAATTATGCAAGATTGATACTACTACATTAATATTTTGTAAATCCAAAATTTTACAAAAACTGATTATTCTATCTGCGTTAATTTTTCTATCTTTGTTACTGAACCCAAGGTCATTATTAAATGCTCGTCTTATACTGTCTCCATCGACAAAACAAACTTTTTGGTTACTTTCTTCCATTTTTTGATACAAAGCTTTACCCAATGTCGTTTTACCTGAACCAGCTAAACCTATTATCCAAATGATCACTGAATTAATTTTCTAAAATTATTTTTTATTAAAATTTAGATATCGAAATGCATAAAAAGAATGCATAATCAAATTTATAATTGATGATAAAAATATTGATAAACAAATTATACTAAATGTTATTTGAATAACTTCAGGATTATTTTTATGAATAAATAAAATTAATACTGCAAGGAAATTAATATCCTCGAGAGTTAAAAAAAATCTTAAGAATCTTTTTTTTCTAATATAACTAGGAAAATTTTTTTTATTTTGCTTATTAGACCACCTCACTAATGCAGAAAATTTATCTAAAATTAGAATATTTATTAATAAAAAAATAGGTGCAATTATACCAATTATAAATAGAGCGTAGTTTCCAGTTAAATTAAAGCAGTAAAAAGATAATGCCAAATAAAATAATGAGAAAAAAAATGCATCGTTCATTGCGTCGGCAAACTTGCCAAAAAAAGTTTTTCCTTTTATAACCCTTGCAACTCCCCCATCAACATGATCTACAATTTTGCAAAAAATGAAAAGAATAATAGCATGGCTAAAAAATTCACCATTTGAAATATTAATAAGTATAAGTGTTAAAAAACTAAAAAAAATATTTATTGCCGTTATTTTGTTAGGATGTATTTTCAAAATTAAAAAAAATGGAATAAAAATATTTGCAATTTTACTAGCAAAATAATCGGCTAACGCAAGATTCTTAAAATTTCTGAATTTTGAATTAATTTTATGAGATTTTAATATAAGTTTATAATACATTCAAAATATATATGAAGGAAAAATTTTCATTTTATTTTTATAAAGTCCAGCCGTCGTCAATTATCAGATTTTGGCCATTAATATATTGAGATTTTTCTGATATTAAAAATAAGATAAGTTTTGATATATCTTTACCATCTAACAATCCTTTTAAATTACAAGATTTTCTATATCGTTTTACAAATAAATCTGGTTGCTTATCTTTGATTCCACCGGGACTTACGCAATTTACTCTTATATTTCTATTTCTGTAGTATTTAGATAAATATTTACTTATCGAGATAATCCCAGATTTAATGGCCGAATATTCAATTGGACTATTCATTTCTAAATTAGAATAATGTTCGAATTTTGGAGTTTGTACACCTTGCACAGATGAAATTAAAATTAAATTACCTTTTTTTTTTTTTAAAAAATATTTCATTATTCTTTGGCAAAAAATAATTGTTGCACCTAATTGTTTATATAAATCCTCCTTTACAAAATTTTCTTTAAGATCTTCAAATCTTGTTCCCCATTCTTTTGATATCGGATAAGAACAACACACAACAGAATCAATTTTTCTAAATTTTTTTAAGCCAAAAGATATAAAGCTGTCAATATTTTTTTTGATGGTAAGATCTCCAGAAAATATTTCAATATTTCGTGATTTTAATTTCTTTTTAATTTTTATTAATTTGTTTTCGTTTATATCGCCTATTAAAACTTTATAACCTTGTTTTAACAGATCCTCCGCTAATGCAGAACCAATTCTCCCAGAGCCACCGGTTACTACCACAACTTTTCTTTGTTTTTTCATAAATATGAATTAAAAATTAAGATTTTATCAATAAATTAACTATTTTATAATCTAAGCTATTATCAATATCTATTGAACGTATTCTTGGAATTAAAACAAATCCTGTTTTTCCAGAAAATAAATTTAACGTTCTTTGAATATATTGAGGTTTAAAAACATAACATGCTGTAGTTAAATCAAAGCATTTAGGTGCGTCTTGTCGTCTATAAATTTTCTTATTTTTTAAATTCCAGTTCCACGCCAATCCTGTTTTTGAAAAAATATTTAATTTACCTTTTCTCTTCTCAAGCATATTAAAATAAGGATTTCTTGAAGAAGGTGTGATTGTAAAAACAATATCTAAATTATTTTTTATAGCCTTGCGAATACAACTATCAATATCTGAGATCCTTCTTAAAGGACATGTGGTAGGTACAGAAACAATATAATCGGGATATAGGTTTAATTTTTTGTTTAAAAAATTTATTGCATGCCTCCATGCATATATTTCTGGAGAGCCAGCTTTTGCTAAATACTTTGGCCTTATAAATGGAACTTCAGCATTATTTTTTTTTGCTTCCCTTGCTATTTTATTACTATCGGTAGACACAAAAATTCTTTTTATATAACGAGATTTTTTAGACTGTAAAATTGAATTTCCTAATAAAGTTGTCTTTTTAAATTTTAACAAATTTTTTCTTTTAATTTCTCGAGAGTCACCCCTAGCAAATATAAAAGAAACTATATTCATATTATTTTCCAAAAACCTTAATTTTATCAAAAAGTAACATTAATTTTATACCCTCAATATAAGAACAAGAGTTTTCGTAATTGCTATTTAGTAATGATTTGTGCTGTTCTTTATAAGTATAATTTTCATCTATTTTAAATTTTATTCTCTTCCTTTTATTTTGTTTAAAAATTTCAACTGAATTATTTATTAAGTCACCTTTTAAAGTAAAATTGCTACCATGTATAAGAATTAATCTTTGGGAGTAGAGACTAAAGTAATTTAAATCAATCAAAAAGTTAACTGAATCTGTTTTTCCAATAATAGATACTGAATCTTCCGTGTCTATTTTTAGTTTTGAAACTTTTCTAATCTCTGTGTGATTTATTTTTTTAATTTTTTTAAAAATCCATTGAAAATAATCAATCTCATGACTAAGTTCCAGCAATGCTCCCCCTCCATAAATTTTTTTAGCAGAATTTGTTTCAGTATAATTAAGATTTTTTCTCCAATTTGGAAGATGGGAATAACAACTAATGTTTACTGAAAATATCTTTTTACCATTTACATATTTTTTAATAAATCTAACCACAGGATGATAACGAAGATTGTATCCAACAAAAACTTTGTTTTTTTTAATTTTGAGATTTTTAAAATCCTTAAACAGAGGTTTTTCGACCAAAATAACTTTATTGCTTATTTTTTTTTCAAGATACGACAAATGCTTGTAATGCTCACGAGTTCTTGAACAAACTAATATATAATCAGGATTAATTTTGTTTATTTCAGACAGATTTCTCATTTTCTTAAAGTTTTTGCATTTACGCTTTGTAAGTACATAAATTTTGGAAATATTTTTAAAATTTTTTAATAATTTTGCATGTCTTTTGCCAATAGACCCAAATCCGATTATTAAAACTTTTTTTTTCAATTAATTATATTGATTTTAAATGTTTTTTGTATTCTGCAAGTTGACCAATATCTATCCAATTTTTTTGAGCTATCGGATAAACGTTAACTTTATAATTTCTTTCAATTGCCTTTTTAATTAAATCGTTCATATCAAAATATTTATTTTTTGGAATTAACTTAAGTACTTTTGGATTAATTAAATATAAACCGGCACTAACAAAATAATTAAATTTTGGTTTTTCTATTATTTTTTCTAATTTCCTATTATTAGTTTTGCATACACCATACGGAATTGTATATTTTTGAGAAACAATAACTAGCGATATGTCTGATTTTTCTTTTTTGTGAAAGTTAAAAAAATCTACAAAATTTGCATCTATTAAAACATCACAATTTGTAACAAAAAAACTGCTTTTAATTTTTCCGTATAATTTTTTTAATCCTCCTGCTGTTCCCAAAGGATTTTTTTCTTCAAGGTATTTTATTTTAGAATTAGATTTTGTGTCATTGAAATAAGCTTTGATTATTTCCATTTTATATCTAATTGTAAAATAAAAATCGTTTATTCCATACTTTGTAAATCTACTTATTATATGTTCAATAATAGGCTTGTCTTTTATTGGCACTAATGACTTAGGAAGAATTTTTGTTAAAGGGTTTAATCTAGTTCCTTTGCCACCTGCCATTATAACTGCTTTTATATTTAATTTTTTATACCTTTTTTTCTTGGAACCAAAAAATAAATGCCATAATAGAATTTTTTTTACAATTTTGTTTTTATCTAAAACTGGAATTAAATCATATCTTTTTTTAAAGAAAACTTTTTTAACTTCTGAATAGTTGTAATTACCATCTGTAAAATATTTTGAATTTCTATTACAAAAATTCATAATGTTCTTTTTTAAATTAGATTTTTTTGAAACGGCTTTTCTAGCATCTCCCTCGCTTAAAGTACCTAACAGTCGATAATCATTATCTACAACAACGCAACATCTTTGACTATTTTTTCGCATGATCTTAAGTGCTTGTGCTAAGTTATAGTGTTTAAATACCAAATATGGTTTTAGTTTTTTCATAAATATTTATTTAATTAAATTTTATAAGTTGTGCTCCACTTTTAGCTGAATATTCTCTTGCCAGCCTTAGTCCGCTGCCTAAAAAATTAAAAAGATTAGCTGTCACTACACCTGATATATTTTTTTTTTTAAAAGCTTCTGAAAAATGTTCTGGCTTTCCAGCTCCACCCATTACTAAAATGGGTTTATTAAAATCTTTTGGCAAATCCTTTAAGCAATTAAAATCTAAGCCAGTGCCAGTTCCATCTTTTTGTATTGAGTTTATAATTAATTCTCCAAAATCCATTTTTTTTATATTCTTAAAATATTCAATTAATGATCTTGACTGCGTAGTTGATGCGTTCATAAAAGAAAAATTCAAACCATTTACTTTTTTATAATCCACCATTAATGAAAGAGCCTGGTCACCATAAACGTTAGAAATTTTTTTTATAGCTTTATTATTTTTATGGACAAGATAATTAATTAATACTTTGTCAGCTCCATTGGAAAAACATTCTTTAGCATAATCAAAAGATCTCACTGCTCCACCTAAAGTAATCGGAACAAATATATTTTCTCTTAATTTATTTACATCATTAAAATATTGTAAGATTTCTTTTTTGTTTGGATTCTTAGCAACTAACAAAATCATTAACTCGTCAATAAAATTACATGTTTCACCAAAACCAAAATTATTTTTTAACCAGTTAACATCGCCGACTTTTTGAAGACGAAAGTTTCTGCTTAAATAAAAAAAACCATCGCGATAAAGTAAAGCGTAAATTATTCTTTTATAAAGCATTAAATTTTTTCAATAAAATTATTTATTAACTTAAGCCCTAATTTATGACTTTTTTCAGGATGGAATTGAGCACCAAAAATTTTTTTTTTTTCTATAAAAGATATAAAATTTTCACCATAATTTGTTTTAGAAATTAAAGCATCATCTTCAACGTCTTTAATTCTATAAGAGTGTAAAAAATAAAAAGGTGAAGGATTAGGAATATTGTTCCAAATCTTACTCTTATTGTGATTTACAAGATTAAAACCCATGTGAGGCAGAGCTAATTTATTATTTTTAGAAAAAAGTTTACACTTACCTTTAAAAAGTCTTAGACCTTTAATTTTTCCATTTTCTTCTCCTTCTTCAAACATAAGTTGCATTCCTAAACATATTCCAAGCAGAGGCGTTGATGCATCAGTTAGATCTTTAATTGCCTGATACCATCCAAGAGAATTTAGTTTTTTTGCTGCTTTATTGTATGATCCAACACCAGGTAATATAAAATGTGAGTAGGACTCTATCTTTGTAGGTTTATTTAATAAATTATAATTGTGGCCCAAATATTTTACAGCATTTATTACTGATGCAAGATTACCAAATTTTGCATCGATAATGCCTATATATTTTTTTTTCATTATAAAAAATTTTATTTAAGATATTTTAAATTTTGGCATCCATCTATTTTTAACTTTTTTAAATATTTTTTTATTGGCCCAAAAATCTATAACTTTATTAAATTCCTTATGACTCATTTGATAATATTCTAAATATTGATCTATAAATTCCTCTGGATAATGATTGTCATAGAGGTTTGCTAAATTTATACCCTGATTTCGAGTCATAGCCCCTCTTCTAATTTCAATACCAACATCCTGGGTTGCTCTTCCAAAACCAAACTTCAAATACATTAAATATGTGTGTAGTGAAAATAGTGCCTGATCATTTTGAGCAAAATTAGTAAATGTTCCTGGGTTCTGATTTTCTTTTTCTTGTAAATTATATTTTTCTTTTGAAACTAAATAATTTCTATATGAATCCCAGGGCTCAAAATAAGACCAGTGAGTTAATGCAATTTTTTTGTTTCTTATTTCATTTTCAGGAAGGTCAAACCAATATAAATCTTTTTTATCTAGTTTGCTTTGCTTAAATATTTCATTATAACCACCCTCAAAATAATTTTTGATTATATATTTAACATCAAATATTGCTTTATTTTTATTTTTGGTTGATCCTCCATATTCAATTTCACCATCTTCTGCATAAAAAATTAAATTTATTTTTTGTTGGATAGCTACCTTTACAACAACAGAAAATATTGAAACCAACCAACCGTAATATGGCGACCCTTTTTTAATAAAACCCAATTTATTTAATACTCTCATTGCTTTATAGTTTGCGGTTACATGTACATGATCAAAGTCATGTTCTAAAAATTTTGTTATATTTTTTTTTCCAATTTCTGTTTCAAGTGGTGGTCGAGAAGTAACGGTTAAAGGTCTTAAACCCAATTCATCTCTGAGTTTATGCATAACATATGCGCCATCTTTTCCGCCACTTACAGGAACAATACAATCGTAATTTCCATTTGATTTATATTTTTTTAAAATAGATTTAAGCTCTTTTCTTCTTTTACCCCAATTCAATTTTTTTTTTTCTTCAGACCACTGGCATGCATTACACCAACCTCTTTTATCAAAAATTATTCTTGGTCTTTCAGAGTTATTAATACAATTTTTACACCAAAACAGCATTTTATTATATTTGATTTAGATCAAAGAAAACTTTTTCATTTAAATTATTTAAATTTACTTTTTGTAAAATTTTTGTAATTTTTTTTGAAGCACCTGGCGGACCATACATAAAATTATTATTTGCAATTTTTTTTTTAAAGCTTTTATAAAATAATTTTTTAATAGCTTTAATAATCGCCTTTTTTTTTATTTTTGTATTAATTATACTATTTGCTTGCACTCTTCCTGATTGTCGATCACCAATATTTACAGTTCCTTTTTTAAAATATGGCATTTCAAGAATGCCACTTGAAGAATTACCTATCATCGCATCAACATATTTAAGTAATGAAAAATAATTAATTTGTCCTAAAGATTTAAAAAAAAATGAATTTTTTCTATTTTTACAAAATTTTGTAACTGCATTTATGATATTTTTGTTCTCAAGATCAGCCCCTGGCCAGGTAAAAATTAAATTAACTTTTTTAAAAGTTTTTAAGGCAGCTAATAGTTCATTTATGTTTTTTTTAGCTTTATTTTTATTTTTAGTTTCAGGATGAAAATTAATTAAAAAATTTTTCTTATTTAAATTAATTCTTAATTTTTTTTCGAGTTCTTTTTTTGGAATTAATTTTGTTTCACTTATACTATCCACTCCCAAACCTCCAACTACATATATATTTTTTGGATTTTCTCCTAGTTGAATAACTCTTTTTTTATAAATTGTATTTGAAACAAAATGAATATTTGACATTTTTGTAATCGAATGTCTGAACGCATCATCAATTGATCCTGAAGTAACTTCACCTCCATGAATATGAGCAACAGGAATTCTGTTAAGACAGGCAGAAATAGTTGAGGCTAAAATTTCATATCTATCTCCAAGTACTATTAATAAATTAGGTTTTATTTTTTTTAACAATTTTGTTGTATCCATCATGCATTTAGACATTACACTTGATATACCAACAGAATCATCAGAATTAAATTTACATTTTATTTTGGCATCTACTTTAATTTGGCTATTTTTAATTTCATCATAAGTGTAGCCGTATTTTTTTGAAAAATGGGTACCAGATGCAATGACTTTTAATATAAAATTTTTATTTTTTCTAATTTCAAAAATTAAATTTTTAAGTAATCCAAAATCAGATCTTGCGCTGGTAATAATACAAATTTTCATTATAAAGATATAAATTCGTCAGCGTAAAAATTTTTTTTAGACTTTTTTCCCATTATTTTTTTCCAATAAATTGGAGAAATTCCACCTTCAGGTCTTTTGCAAGTAGTGTTATTTTCAGAAAATTTTTCACCTTTTTTTATATTTATTTTTGCTACGATTGATTTTCTAACCATTTTTTTATTTCTTATTTCTGAGGTAGTCGGTTTTTTGATTTCATTACCAAGTAAAATCTCGGTATTTCTAATTAATTTTACATAATTATAAAAATCCTTAGGTTCCATACTCGCTTTATGATCGGGGCCATTCATTTTTCTATTTATAGTTATATGCTTCTCTATAGCTTCTGCTTCAAGAGCCACTGCGGCAATAGCAGTTTCATGTCCAATTGTATGATCTGAATAACCAACGCTAATATTAAGCTTTTTTTTCATACTTACCATTGCATTTAAATTTACATTTTTAATTTGGGTTGGGTAATCTGTATGGCAATGCAAAAGAACTATATTTTTCTTTTTTGCACCGTTTTTAATTAAAATTTTTAAAGCTTCAGAAACTTCTTTCAAAGTTGACATGCCAGAAGAAATGAATATTTTTTTTGCTATTTTTGCTATATTTTTTAATAAAATATAGTTATTTATTTCACCAGAGGCTATTTTTATATTAAAAATTTTTAAGCGTTTAAGTAATTTTAAACTTTCCAAGTCGAAAGGACTCGACATAAAGTTAATTTTTTTTATTTTGCAATAATGTATAATTTTTTTAAGTTCAATTTCTGAAAGTTCAAGTTTTTTTAATAAATTAAATTGTGTTTGTTTTTTTCTTATATTATCTGTCTGATATTTAACAGCTTTGGCATTTCTACTAACTAAATTTTCTGCTTTAAATGTTTGAAATTTTACATAATTAGCACAAGATTTTTTTGCAACATCAACTAACTTTTTGGCAAGTTTGATACTGCCATTATGATTTACTCCTATCTCTGCAATAATTATTGTTTTATTTTTTTTCATGATATTTTTGAATTATTCTTTAAGTTTTTTCTCACAAATAAATTTGCATTAACAAAACAATTTTTCCCAATTTTAATATTTTGTTTAATTGCCGAACTGCTTCCAATAAAAGAATTATCTTGAATTATAGCGCCACCGTTAACCGTAGATCTTGTAGCTAGATGACAATGATTGCCAATTATAGCATCGTGCTCAATTAGAGATTTGCTATTGATAATACAATTTTTACCAACTTTTGCACCTGCATTAATTATAGCTCCGTGCATAACAATAGTTCCTTCTCCAATTGAAGCATGTTTTGAAACATGTGATAATGGGGAAATAACCACGGGAAACTTAAAACCGTTTTTTGAAAACTTTTTAAACAGATTTTCTCTAATTTTTGAATTTTTAATATGACCTGTTGTTATTAAAGCGTAGTAAGCTTTTTTGGAAAATTTTTTTATTTCCTTATCATTACCTATTATTTTATAGCCTAACAATAATTTTTTTTTAATATTATCTATTAAACCAATAATTTTAAATTTTTTTTGTGTTTCAATTACATCTATACAAGACGTACAGTGACCACCCGCCCCTATTAATATAATTTTTTTCACTATTTTATTTTAAAATTAAGCTTTGACTACTTGGTAAATTTATTATTTTTTTATAAATTGCTTTAGAACCAGATAAATTCATTTTTTGTTTCTTTTTATAAGGTTTAAGCTCACTAATTAATTTCCAAATAGGCCTCATGTAAATTGATTTTTTGTGTGATTTTTTTAAAATTTTATTTTTTAAATTAATATTATTGTTATTTAAAACTAATGTTTGTAGCCAGTAATTACTTTTTGAGTTATGTGGTTCTTTACATATGGAAATACCTTCTATATTTTTAAAAGCTTTATAATATCTTTTAAATAAGGCCCTTTTCGCCCTCAAAAAAATATTGATTTTTTCTAATTGCGCCAAACCCAGTGCGGCATTTAAATTTGGCATACGAAAATTATAACCAATTTCATCATGAATATATTCCCATTTATGTTTTTTTTTAGCAGTCGTAGTTAAATGCCTAATTTTTTTAGCTAACTTTTTTTTATTTGTAACAATCATACCTCCGCCCCCAGTCGTAATAATTTTATTTCCGTTAAAACTAATACACCCTGTATCACCAAATGTGCCCAGGTGTTTTTTTTTATAAAAACTACCAAGAGCTTCCGCGGCATCTTCCACTACTATCAAATTAAATTTTTTACTAATTTTAATAATTTCTTGAATATTGCAAGGATGTCCAAAAACGTGCACTGGTAAAATTGCTTTAATAACTTTACCTGTGCGCCTGTTTACACATTTTTTACCTTTAAATTTTACAATTTTATTGAGATAATTTTCTAGCTTTTGACAATCAATTCCAAAATTTTCTATTTCTGAATCTACAAAATGAGGTTCCGCGCCTAAATAACTTATGGCATTTACGGTACCAACAAAAGTTAATGCTGGAACTAAAACTTCGTCATTTTTTTTTACACCACAAGCTTTGAGAGAAATGTATATTGCTTGTGTTCCATTAACCACAGCAATAGCAAATTTAGCTTTAGTATATTTTTGAATTGTTTCCTCAAATTTTTTTACATACTCTCCGACAGAAGATACAAAATTTTTATCTATTGTATTTTTCAAATAATTTATTTCCCTTCCATAAAATAGGGGCTCATGAAGTTGATGGGGACCTTTGCCTATAACTTTTTGGATTGATTTTACTATAAAATCTGCTGAAATCTTTTGCATTAATAAAATTAAATATTGTAAATATCTGAATTATAATATTTTAAATTTTTTGGGTCGCTAAACCAATGTATTGTCTTTTGTAAAGCTTTTTTAAATCCCTTTAAACCACCGTATTTTGGATGCCATCCCAAAAATTTTGCAGCTTTAGCATTGGATGCAAAAAGTCTATAAACTTCGCTTTTTTTGCCTCTTACTCTTTTCTTGTCTATTTTAATTTCGAAATGATAACCAAAATCTTTGTTTAATATTTCTAGAATATCTTTGACTGAAATTTCAAATTTACTTCCGATATTAATAACTTCTCCCGAAATTTTTTTAGCCTTCATGGCGCTTAAAAAAGCACTCACTGTATCTTCAATATAAGTAAAATCTCGTGTTGGAGTTAAATTTCCTAATTTGATTACATTTTTGTTTTGTAAAATTTGAGTAATAATAGTTGGGATAATTGCTCTTGCTGACTGTCTTGGGCCAAATGTATTAAAAGGTCTAATAATAGTTAAAGGAAGACCGTAAGACTTGTGAAAAGATAAAGCTAATTGATCTGCTCCAATTTTACTCGCGGCATAGGGAGATTGTGCGTTAAGTAAATGACTTTCCAAAATTGGAATTTTTTTTGCAGTTCCATACACTTCACTGGTTGAAGTAATAAATGTTTTTGAAATTTCATTTATTTTTGCAGCATTTAATATATTGTATGTTCCAGTTATGTTTGTATCGATATAACTTTTAACTGCTTGATATGAGTAAGGTATCCCAATAAGGGCAGCTAAATGAAAAATTATATCTATTTTTTTGGTTTGTTGATTCAAAAAGTCATAATCTCTCACATCTCCTGAAATTAAATGTATATCCCGCAATATTCTTTTATCTATATTATCTAACCATCCATATGAATTTCTGGCATTATAAAATGTAAAAGCCCGTACGTTATGATTTTGTTTGACCAATTTTTCTACGAGATGTGAACCTATAAAACCACACGCTCCTGTAACAAGTATATTCATAAAATTTACAACTGTTTATTTTTCTTCAAGTTTAAGTCCTTCTTTATCTATTTTATATATACAATCACAATTTTCTAAAGTTGATA
>Ga0187833_10002744_pt1 | contig 18580 bp, 21 predicted proteins | sample ETNtaG_37_FD_167968 | JGI IMG/M metagenome (GOLD analysis project Ga0187833, IMG submission 167968) | Marine microbial and viral communities from oxygen minimum zone, Eastern Pacific Ocean - ETNP2014_SV_400_PacBio MetaG (Illumina Assembly) | ecosystem: Environmental > Aquatic > Marine > Hypoxic...
TCATTTTCAGGTATTAGGGGTATTTATGATGATGGTTTAGATGAAAAAGTTGCAGCTAGATACGCTTATTCTTACTTTTCATTATTAAAAAACAAATACAAAAATAAAAACCTTAAGATTGTCATTGGCACAGACACAAGGCAATCCAGAGACATACTAAAAAACATTGTTACAGAAGTCCTGAATTGTGATATCATCGATATTGGCATAGCTTCAACACCAATGACAGAGTTTGCAGTAAGGCATTTCAATGCCCATGGAGGTATAATAATAACAGCATCCCATAACGAACCTTACTGGAACGGCTTCAAGTTCCTTGACTATGATGGAGCTGTATTAAGGCCAAAAGACATGGAAACAGTAATTAAAAAATATAGAAATATAAAAAAAATAAACATAAAAAAAATATCAAAAAAGAGAATAATCAAGAAATACAATGAAATAAACAATGCATACATTAGTTATATTCTGAATTTCCTGGATAAGGAAGACAAAGACAAAATAAAAAACTCTAAATTAAAAGTCATTATTGACCCTAATGGCGGTACCGGAATAATTGCCAAACAGATTCTTGAAAAACTCAACATAAAAGTCCATGGAATTAACATGGAACATGGCATCTTCAACAGAACAATAGAGCCTGATGAAGAATCGTTAATTTACCTGGCAAACGAGGTAAGAGACAAAAACTATGATTTTGCTGCTGGCTTTGATTGTGATGCAGATAGAGTAGAAGTAATGACAAGCAAAGGCCTTGTTTCAGGTAATCAATTATTAGCTTTAATCGCAGATGAGATATTAAAAAGCGCAAAAAATAAGGTTATTGTAGTAAATGACGCTACTTCAGGGATTGTAAAAGATATTGCAAAAAAGCATAACGCAGAATACATTGAAACACAAGTTGGAGAGATAAATGTAGTCGATAATATGTATAAATCAAAAGCTCTTATTGGTGGAGAAGGAAGCAGCTCTGGAATCATCATACCAAATTCAAGATGCAGGGACGGCATCTTAACTTTAATCTATTTGTTAAAAATTATGGCTAATAAGGAAAAAAACCTTAATCAATTAATCAAAACATTACCGGAATACTGCTACATAAAGAGAAAAATTAATATTGATTCAAAAAAATACAGTAAAATTAAGGGAAAACTGATAGATTTTTACAGAAAAAAATACAAAGTAAAAGACTCTAAAGAAGGCAGTTTGAAAGTAACTTTAAAAGAAAATTCATTTGTTTGGTTCAGAGTATCAAAAACAGAGTCAAACATATTAAGAATCATTGCAGATTCGCCAAAAAAATCCCGTTCAGAATCAATAATTAATGAGGCTGTAAACTTAATAAAAAACAAGGCCTAATAAAATGCCCAAAGATAATTTATGCAAAAAATGCAGGAAAGAAATGGAGTTTTTACGGGAAGAAATAATTGCAGGAACTAAATATGATATACTAAAATGTAAAAAGTGCCAACGCCAGATAGCAAGGGCAGAAAGTTAAGATTTCTACAACAACCTTTATAAAATTATTATAGTTAGTTAGGATTATGACAAAAGTATATATGCAAACTCATGGCTGCAGTGCCAACTTTGTGGATTCTGAAATAATGATGGGCATTTTGGCAGAAGAAGATTTTAAGCTGGTTGAAGACATGGAAAAGGCTGATGTCATTGTGCTCAATATCTGCACTGTCAAAGGGAATAATATTGCCTTAAAAGAAATAAGAAACTTTACAGAGCAATTCCCTAAAAAAAAATTGATTATTGCCGGATGTATTTCTAAAGATATCGTACCTAGAATAAGAAAAATTAACCAGGATGCGAGCTTGATTAACACCCATAATATTAATAGAATAAGGGATGTAATTGAAGAGGCATTGCAGGGAAATATCTTAGAAGCGCTTACACAGGAAAAAATAATTAAGGCAGATTTGCCAAAAATTAAAGCCAACAAAGTTATTGGAATAATACCAATAGCCTCTGGCTGTTCAGACCATTGCGCTTATTGCTCTGTCAAGCTGATAAAAGGAAATATTTTCTCTTACCCTCAGGAATCTATCATAGACAGCGTAAAAAGAAACATAGACCAAGGTTCTAAAGAAATTTGGCTAACCAGCCAGGATAATGGAGCTTATGGTTTAGACACGGGAAAAAGAAAACTTCCGGACTTGTTGAATGAAATTCTTGATAATGTACAGGGAGATTACAAAATAAGATTAGGGATGATTAATCCAAGGCATGTCATGGCTATGAGTGATGATTTAATCCAAATATACCAGGATGACCGCATATTTAAGTTTCTCCATATCCCTATTGAATCAGGCAACAACGAAATACTGGGGAAAATGAAAAGAAAATACAATGTCCATGAGTTTAAGGAAATCATCGCCAAATTCAGAAGATATGTCAAGGACATCACAATAGCAACTGACATGATTGTTGGCTTTCCAGATGAAACAGAACTGCAATTCCAGGATTCTTTGCACTTAATCCAGGATATAAAGCCGGATGCTGTCAACATTGCAAGGTTTTCTTCAAGACCGCATACCGCAGCAGCAAGAATGAAGCAAGTTCCAGGCAATATAAAAAAAGAGAGGAGCAAAGTCCTGACAGAGCTTTACATAAATACTGCCCTAAAGAAAAACAAAGCATGGCTTGGGTGGACAGGCAAAGTCATAATTGATGAAGTTGGAAAGGATAAAACCTGGGTTGGAAGAAATTTTGCATACAAACCAATAATTTTAAAGGGAAAATTTAATTTAGGCCAGGAAGTAGAAGTTAAAATAAAAGACTGCAGTGCTTATGACCTAAAAGCAAATGTATTGTAAAAATTTATAAACTTGTGTAGTTGCTAATTTTCTATGGTCAAAAAAACGAAAATTTTGCTCGTAATAGGCGATGATAAGGATTTTGATACATATATCAAGTTTATAAATCAAAAAAGGTTCTTTTATGGCAGCAAAGTAGAAGTCAAACATGTAGATTATTTATCAGTATTAAAGAAAAAGCTGCCACATATAGCATCTAAGCAAATAATAATTTTCCCTTGTTTCCCTTTTGAATACTGGGACAAGTACATCGAACCGAAAAATTACCGTGGAGTTTATGGTAACAAAAGCTTTTACACCAAGTTCGTCAAGTTCTGGAAAGTCATTGAACAAATTATTGAAAAAGAATATAAGGGAAAAAATATTGTTTACATAAACCATCCAAAAAATCTGGCAAAAGACCGTGATAAGGAACTAACCAAGAAATTAGTTTCTAAATCCAGAGTTATGGTGCCTCAAACATTTTATTGCAAATCTACAAAAGATATACTTGGATTAATGGAGCATGGCTACAAACTCTTTATCAAGGTAAGATTTGGTTCCATGGGCAAGGGGATAACTTGTTTAGAGAAAGGCAGATGGCTTACAAACTTCCGCTTCAGGAACAGCAAGATTGTCAGCAGGAAATCAGATTATGGCTGGAAATTTATTGAGATTACCAATAAACCTTCTTTTTTGAAGCAATTGCTCAAACAGGACATACTGATTGAGGAAGCAATAAATCCTTTGCTAATACAGGGAAGAAAATTCGATTTAAGGATGTATGTTTATAGAGACAAAGTATTATATATTTACGGCCGAAGCAATGATGCAGAGGCTGTTACAACAAACATTTCCCAGGGAGCAAAAGGGGAAAAAGCAAGCTTCGTCAACTTATTGCCAAAAAAGCAGCTTGAAGCAGCAAAGAAAGCCGCAATCAAGTCAATTAAAGCTCTTGGATTAAAGTTTGGCGGCGTGGATATAATGTTGTGCGCTGACAAAAAAAGTGCTATGTTTATTGAAGTTAATACCTTTCCAGGATTTCCAAAAGTAAAAAGATTTAATTTAAGCAAGTATTTAATTAAAGAAATAATAAAAGATTACAAATGAAAATAAGAAAAGCTACGATTAAGGACCTTGAATCTTTAAAGGAAATAAAGATACTGTCCAAGATGGAAGAAGCAAGGCATGGTAACACACTAAAACCCATAGCTAAAACAAAAGAGGATTACATTTCTTATCTAAAGACAGATTTAACCCGTAAGACCAGAGCAGTTTTTATAGCGTTGGAAAGCAAAAAAGTAGTTGGGATGATATTAGCCCAGTACTTTGATCCTTTGGTAATCTCAAAATTCAAGAGAAAGGGTTACCTAAACAATCTTTATGTTCTTAAAGAGCATAGGAATAAAAATATTGGGAAGAAGCTTATTGCACGTGCATGGAAATGGCTCGATGACAAAAAAGTGGAATTTGTAACATTAGAAGTGCATGTTGACAACAAAGGCCCAATAGCGCTTTACCACAAGCTTGGATTCCAGGACTACACAATAAAGATGTCTAAGAATATTTAGTGTTATTTCTCTAGAGTAGTTAAAATAGAAAGGTTTATATAGTCGATTTTATAGTTATAGGTATTATGGCAAAAAAAATTGCAGTTATAGATTTCCCTTTAGGAGAAAATGTTACAAGCCATTTTGTAGGTAATGGTGCTGAAGGACAAGGAGGCTTAGTCACTAAAATAGAAGAAAACGGTTTTGAAGCAGACTTAATAAACTATAAAACTCTATCTTCAAATCCAATAAATCCAGGAGATTATGCAGCTGTTTTTTTTTGCATCAGGATGGACACACATAAGAGACCCAGATACACGAGAACTTAATTCTGAACTAGAATCCACATGCAGATTATATGACGCATGCATTGATCAGGATATTCCTGTAGTGGCATATCCGCATGGAAGCCAAATTTTAGCAGTTAGTACTGGCGGAGATTATTTCAATTTAGGTGAAAGGGGAATTCAGGCTAGAACAAGAACAAAACCATTTGGAGGATATACTCCAGTTGATGAAAATGCACAAAGTCATTGGTTGTTAGATGGTATCTCTGAACAAGATTTACAAGTTGAAGATTTCGCTAGAGAATTCAGAAAATATGGAATTAGTTTAACAGGAAGTGATTTCAAACAATTAGTTTTGCCCGACAATGAATCATCTGGTCCTGCAAAATTCGCTGTATTATTTATGGTGCATCCGGAATATGATGAAAATTTACCAGGATATGGGTTAATGCAAAATGTGTTTGCGAAATTAAAAGAATAAAAGACCAACGATTAAGCAACTTATTTACTATATTTTGGAGTTGTACCTTCATAACCTCCACCCTTAATTCCACTCTTCGCGTATGCTCTTCTGAATAAATTCTTTATTATACGGCCATCTGCGTTCTCATCATGGGCCTGGACACCATAATGCTCTTTCCTCTTCCTTTGGTACATTTCAACAAAATCCTTTTTTGTATGCTCTGATGTTGCTGTTGCAATTTCGTCCAGGTCATTGCCTAATTTACCTTGTTCAATATAGTACTGGTGATGGCCACTAGTCTGCATACTTCCGTTTTCAACAACCCCTTCAAGAGCTATATGGTTTTCTTGCCCACTTTTTATTTTTGCTTCTCTCGCCACGATGCATATGCCTTGTATTTTCCACTGTAGCACCATGCGCTTGAGCATACTGCTGGGCCCCATGACATACTCCTAGAAATACTGCATTAGCATCTAAATTACTTTCAATGAATGCATGCAGTTCTGTATCATACTTTCTTCTTTTTGGAGATCCTGAAGAAATAACATAATTAACTCCTCTGAAAATATCAGTATTGTTTGAGTCATAAGCTTCTTTTAATTGTTCAACTGTTATGGTCGCAACTTTGTGGTCAATGCCCTGCTCTTTTGCTTCATCTTCAACATGCTGCTTTATTTTTCCGACATACTGGCTACCATTATCAACTATCAGCGTCCGCATTGCTCCTGAACCTTTAGCTGGCTCTGCTTTTTGTTTAGCTGGTTTTTTAGGCATAATCCTTAATAAAACCAAGTCTTATATAAATTTATTTCTGCTGTAGAATTCAAACAATCTCTTTAATAACTAAAAGCTCTTTTTCAAACTTCTCACTTGCTTCTTTTCTCTTCGCATACTCAAAAATACCTTTCTTTGTCATAAGGCCGTTTGAATAATCATTATCCTCAGCAACTTTAATGACATGAGGAAGAATCATCTCACTTAAATGAATAGAAGCGTCCCTTGGAATTGCAGATGGAAGGTTATCAACGCAAAAATGAGTTACGCCTTCTACAGAATATGTTGGATTTTCCCAGGTTGTAGGAATGCATGTCTCAATGCCACCGTTAGTGTCACAAGAAATATCTACAATAACTGCAGTTTTTTTCATGAGTTTCAGCATGTCTCTTTTTATAATATGGGGCTCGCCAGGATACCAATCAATAGCATTAACAATAATATCGGCTTTTGGCAGATATTTTTCAATAAAAGCTGTTTTATTCCTGTAAAGCACATTTGCTTTAATTGAACTGTATTTAAGAATTTCCTGAGCACCCTTTGATACCGTGCCCTTTCCAAAAATATAAACATTCACTCCATTCTCAATATTAGATTTTGAAAGGGTAGTGAAAATTTTTTCAACAGAAAAATAATCTTTGCTAGGTTTTAGATATTTTAATTTATTTGAGATGTTGTTTCTTTCAAGGATTTTTCCATACAATCGCAATCCTTCATACATCCCCACAATGCCAGCCTCAACTCCAAGATTGACTAACCTTTCCCCCTTATTATCCTTAATTTCTTCGTAGGCATAACTTGTAGTGTTTTGGTTTAGTAATTTGTTTAGAAGAGGAGGGTTCTGCCCTTTTTCAATATGAAGGTAGCCCATAACAATCTGGTTCTTCCTAATAGTATTAAGTAAGGGCTCTTTTACTCTTACAATCATTTCACTGTCATAGACTGAATCTTTTATTTGTGCACCTGCTTTTTCGTAATCAACATCAGAAAATTTGCATCCAGCTCCTGCGCCTTTCTCAACAAATACTGTGTGTCCTAACTTAGTTAATTGTGCTGCATGTTCTGGAACAAGAGCTACTCTAAACTCATTCTTCTTTGTTTCTTTAGGTATTCCGATTATCATTCTTAAATTGTCTCTTGCTTAATAAAAAACCATGATCCCTTTATAAATTTATATATCAAAGCACACAAAAACAAATTAATTTAATCTGCAACCTAATCAAGAACTAGTCCGCATTTTTTGCAGAAGCTCTCGCCTTTAACAAAATCTATTTCTTCACTTCCACAGTCAGGACAAACGTTAAGTTTCTCCTCATGCTTCAGGCTTTCCATACTCTTATCCACTGCACTCATACGTCTAAAAAAGGATTTAGGCTATATAAAGGTTGTGGAAAATCGTGAGTTGTGAGCGAGTTAGAAAAAATGAGCTCACTCACATATCTCAGGTTTTCGCAACCTCGAAAAATTTGTTTTTCAGCCGGTTGTGGAAAAACTATGGTCAAGAATAAGCCTTGCTCGCATGCTCTTCCTTCCCTATCTTGATTACCTTATCAACAAAACTTTCTATTTTTGTTTCATGGCTAACAACAACAACCTGCTGCATATTTAGCTGATCCAGAACATCTCTTACCTTGTCAAGCTGCTCCGAACTAAAGCCGTCTGTCGGCTCATCCAGCATCAGAATATCTTTTGTCTTTATACCTGAAACTATATCATTGATTACTTTATTCAGCGCTAACCTGTATGACAAAGCAACTGCTGTTTTTTCACCGCCGCTTAGATTCTCCACATAAGTTTCATAGCCATTCTGCTCAATAACCGGAGTAAATTCATCATCCAGTCTTACAGAGATTGTCTCATCCTCAATTAGAACATTAAACCATGTCTTGAATAGTTCATTGAATTCCCTGTACACCTGCAGCATAACATGCTTTTCCATAGTATTCATAAGATTAACAAAATAATTTTCCAGCCAATTCTGCAGTTCTATTAAATAATTCAATTTATTTTTTGCATTGGTTTTCTTGCTTACCTCTTCTTCTAAATTTTTTATTATCCTATTTAAAGAATCTTTTTCTTTTTCTATCTTCACTTTTTCTATATCCAGCTTTTTTTCCTCTGCCAGTGCTATATCAAACTGTGCTTTGACTATTTTATAGTCCTCCTCAACATTTTTCATGGAATCAATGTTCTTATTAAGCTCAATCTTCTTTGTGTTTATTTCTCCAGTCTTTTTCTTTGCCTCAATTTGCGCTTTTTCCAGATTTTCCTTTTCTGCTTTTTTTTCCCGGGAATTCTGCATTTTTAATTTTATAACTTCCATTTTGCTCTCTATTTTCCTTAATTCGTCTTTTTCCTTTTCCATTCCACTCAATTTAGTTCTGGCTTCTTTTTCTCTTTCAGAATATGTTTTTGTGTTTTGTTCAGCCTCAATTATATTCCTAATTTCCCAGTCTTTGATAGAATCCTTGTGATTATGCTCCACCTTTTGCAGGCATAAAGGGCATTTTTCCATTTTGGATACTGTATCAATTATTTCCTCTGCTTTGCCCTTATTAATTTCAAATTCATTCAGTCTTTGCTTTACTTTATCAATTTCCTCATTTAAATTTTTGATGTTTTTTTCTATATCCTGTATTTTTTCTTTGACATTGTCTGCAGTTGTTGTTTCTTCTTTCCCTAAATCCTTTCCAAGCTCAGTAATCTGTTCATTTAACATTAATATTTTTTTGTTATTATTATTATGCTCATTAAGAGTATTGCTTAGCTCCAACTCAAGAATCTCAAAATTTTTCTTTAACTGATTCAATTCGTTGATTTTAGATTCGTATACAGAAATTTTCTCCTTTTTTTTGATTACGTCGTCCCTTGCACTTTCTACCTTAGGAGAAATAAATTTTATTTTCTCATCCAGCTCAGAAGTTTCTTTAGCTACAGAATCCAATTCTTTTTTCTTTTCCTCGAAATCAGAAATAAATCCCTCAAATTCCTTTCTCTTTTCTTTTACAGGCCTTGTGAATACAGAAGTATTCTCTTTTATTTTTTTGTACTTATCAATATTGAATACTTTCCTTAAAGTGTTTAATCTAGCATCCTTGTCTTCTGCAAGAATTCTTTTCATCTCTTCCTGAGGTGTATAAACAGTATATCTGTAGATTAAATCTTTTCCTTTTGAAACCAAGTCCTTAGGGTAGCCCAATAAATCAAAGATATGGCTTTTCATCTCTATTGGACTTAATTCTTTTTTAACATCATTTGTAATTATATAGCCTATCTCTTGTTTAATCCCGCTTTTTCCTCTTTTCAATATCCTCTTTACAATTATGTTTTTCCCGTCAATTTCAAAATTCAGTTCCACAGAACCTTCTTTTTTGCCGTGCCTCAACAAAGAACTAGCAGGCAGTTCAGATGGTTTAGAGCCAAACAAAGCAAATTCAATTGCCAGCAATATCGTAGATTTGCCAGAACCAATATCCCCTGAAAGAAGCAAAGAGCCTAAAGAAAAATCTATTTTTTGGTCAAGATAGCTCCTGATATTATTCAGCTTAATTGATTTAAGTAACATTTTCCCCTTAAACAAGAAATATGACAAAAGTTATAAATTTTTATATATAATCTACTCAACAATCTTTCCCTTCATCTCCTCAATAATCTCAACAGGTCCTGGGTCAGCACGGTTCCATACAGCCAAATAATAACTGACAAAGTCCCCCAAATAAATTGCAGAAAACATTCTTGCCAATAAACTGTCTCCTTCTGTATGCACTTCAATAACATCAACATTGACTTCCATAATCTCTTTGCATACATCCATCCTTTTCTTTATTCTGTCGTTGTCATGCTTATCCCTTAGGATTACAGCAGCAAACTTCCTGTCCATGCCTTTATATCCTGCAATTTCATTGTGATTCATCTCAGAAAAAACATTGTAAAAAGCAGGCATCTTTGCATTTTCATTTATCTGGGTCTTCCACCTGAAAGCTATAGGGCCTAAAGCCTCGGAAGCATAAATTATGGGTATTTTATCCTTAAGTTGTTTAGACAGTTCTTCTCCCATATCATTAAATTTGTCTGTTTGCTTTAAAATGCCCATAACCTCATTCAATTCATCATTCTTTACTCTGATTATATTTGAGTTATGCAGTATTCCTAGCATTGGGAAAAACAAGTAGCCTAGCGCAGCTCTTGGCTGCAAACCAGAAGGAATTTGTATTATCTTCTCGCATTCATCCACTAATTTACCGCCAGAAGTAATTCCAATTATTTTTGCTTTCTTTTCTTTTGCATCCGCAAGTGCAGCTAAAGTCTCTTCAGTATTGCCGGAATAAGACACTGCAAATACCAATGTGTTCTCATCAACAAAGTTTGGAACCTTATAGTCTCTGTTAACATAAACCGGAATATTAGTATTGCTCAGATAAATCTTCAATAAATCGCCGCCCATAGCGCTTCCGCCCATGCCTATAACAACAATATTGCTAATTTCTTCAGAAACAGAAATGCCTTGAGGCAGGCTTAATGCTTCCCTGCATTGCTTGGGAAAATCCCTAATCACCTGCATTATATTCTGGCTGTCTAATGTCATTTTAATTTTGATTTAATTGAGATATAAATAGTTTGCTATTTTCTCTTTCTATTTTTATTATCAATAGTAAATGACAATTTTGCATTTAATTTTGACAATCTTTATAAACCCACTGATATTCCCGCTTATTGAGAAATGTGGGTAGTTGCTTACCTGAATCTCAAATAACATATATAATTTATTATTGAATATTAATGGAAGCTAAAATGGGAATGTATCAGCATATCAGGGAAATCTGGAAAAGACCAAAGGAAAACTTAGGAACTATTTGGCAAAAACGACTTCTAGAATGGAGAAACCAGGATGTTACTGTAAGGATTAAAAAACCTACAAGGATTGACAGAGCTAGGTCTCTAGGCTATAAAGCAAAACAGGGATTTCTGATAGTAAGGCAGCGTGTAGACCGTGGCGGAAGAAAAAGAGAAACAATAAGGCACGGAAGAAGAAGCAAGCACTTTGGACAAAGAAAAGATGTAGACAAAAGCTATCAATCTGTTGCAGAAGAACGTACTGCAAGAAAATATCCTAATTGTGAAGTTCTTAACAGCTATTATGTTGGAGAAGATGGAATCTATTTTTGGTATGAGGTCATTTTAATTGACAAAGCTCATCCGCAAATTCTTGCAGATCCAAGAATAAACTGGATTTTTAAATCCAAGCACAAAGGCAGAGTTTTTAGAGGATTAACAAGTGCAGCCAAAAAAAGCCGTGGATTACGAAACAACAAAGGCAAAGGTGCTGAAAAATTAAGACCCAGCAGGACTGCTAATATTAAGAGAAGACAGCACGATTAAGTAAAATCAACCTTCAAATTCTTAAGCTCTCTTATCATATCTAAGTAGCCTTCTGCTACATCTTTTTGCTTAATCTCATCCATTTTAGCCTTGGCTTTTTGTATAAATTCAGAAATTTCTTTTATCAGCTTCTCTTCACCTTTTATAACAATATTCACATAATTGTCAACAATAAGTTCTTTATTCTCGCCGTTCTTATGGATATTTTTTTCCAGCTTCCTTAAATCAGTTAAAATATCTTCAGCAGCTCCCTCTGAATCAGAAACATCAATTGTTTTGGATATTTCCTTATCACTACCGTCATTAAAAAATATATCTAATTCCATCTTATCATCTTTAGGGAAAAATTTTCCTATCCCTATCTTTTTAATTTCCAGGCCTATTATTTTCATTGTCTTCTCCTTCATCAAACTTAAAGTCTTCAAATAAATGCTCACTATCGTCTTCCTTTTTCCCCTTTACAGTATTTTTAATAAAGCCCCAGCTATAACGTATCACAGTTCCGAGGATTATCAAAACAAGGGCAATTGCAGCTAATGTTGGCCTTGAGGCAACATAGCCTGCTGCTCCTACTACAGCGCCGCTAACAGCAGACATGCTCTCAGCAGTTTTCTTTAATACGTTCCTGTTGTCATCAATTAGGACATCTTTTATTACATTAACCGGCCAAAATGTCTCTGCAGAGCTTTCGTCATCAGCTTCTTCAGCAATCGCATCAGCAGAATCTTCCGGCAATACAATATCATAAATTCCCCGGGGCACTTCTTTTGAAAGGTCTATTGTAATTTTTTCTCCTGGCCCAAGTTTAATTTTTTTGTTTATCAGGTATTTTTTCTCATCACTTTCCAAAACAATTATTATTTCATCATTATAATTAACATTTCCAACATTTTCAACATATACTAAGCTCCCTTCCTGGTCCATTACAATTTTACTTACAATTTCAACTTCGAAGCTGCTTTGCTCTTTGATATTTTCAAATGTAATGAGTAAAGAATAACTTCCGGGTATTTGTATTTCTTTTGTTTTGAATTCAAAATGATTCATGCTTTGAATGTCTTTTTCTCCCACAAGTTCTCCGCTAGGGTCCAAAATTTTAACATGCACCTTGCTCCCGTTTATAGCACGGTCATTATGGTCATAAAGAATTACTCTTGCCTTTAAGGTATCTCCAGGCATTAAAACATTATTTTCAAACTTATTCCCGATTCTTGTAGGTATTGGAATTACCTCAAGATTTGAAATTTTGTCACCATAATTGCCGTATCTGTCAGTTACAACAACAAATATTGGAATTTTTCCTGCTTCAGTATTAGCTTCTAGATTGATTGTATGCTCAAACCTGCCGGAAACAACATCAACAATCTTTTCTTTGCCTCTAAAGGATATTTTTGCTTCACCTTTCTGCAGAAATTCATTGCTGTATTTTTTTACGTTTCCTGAAATAATAATTTCCTCTCCGGGTTTTGCTTCTAAACTTCCATCAATAGTTATATTTAGCTCATCTGCCACAAAAAAATATTCTGACTCTGCACTGTCAACATTTTCCCCATCAGTTGCCTCAAAATTTGACTTTAACCTGCACTGGTCAACCATAGAACCAGCTAAAGTCAGTTCAGGAACAGTCACTTGTGTCCTAAAGTTAGCATCTAAACTCAAAGGTATTGTATAATACTGCAGCTCATAGTCATCGCAAAAGATATGCATATTAAAGAAGCCGTCATAATCCTGATCTAGTTTAATAGAAACATCAGGAGCTAGTTTATCTCCAAGATTATAAATGCCTTGTTCCAGAAGTGTTATGCTTATATCTGCATAAGCAATTGGAATAATGAATAATAGCAGGAACTGTACAATAAATAGCCTCTTTATTTTTTTCATGATGACTTTACGGTAACAACTGATATTTATAGTTTACTGTTAACTTTCCACAATCTTTAAAATACTGCCTATATTCCTGAATCATAGGGGATGGTCATGGATACTAATGGAACTACTGGAACATTCAAGCTAAAAAAAGGCCTTGCAGAGATGCTTAAAGGCGGTGTTATAATGGATGTTGTAAACGCCGAGCAGGCTAAGATAGCTGAGAAAGCAGGTTCTGTAGCTGTTATGGCCTTAGAAAGAGTTCCGGCTGACATAAGATCTGCTGGCGGTGTAGCAAGAATGGCTGACCCAAAGAAAGTAAAAGAGATTATGGCTGCTGTCACAATACCTGTAATGGCAAAAGCACGTATTGGACATTTTGCAGAAGCGCAAATTCTACAATCTTTAGGTGTGGATTATATTGATGAATCTGAAGTCTTAACTCCGGCAAGTGATACTCATATTGACAAACATCCTTTTAAAGTTCCATTTGTATGCGGAGCCAGAAATTTAGGGGAAGCTTTGCGCAGAATAAATGAAGGTGCTGCAATGATAAGGACAAAAGGGGAACCAGGCACTGGAAATATTATAGAAGCTGTAAAACATATTAATTTAATTGATGAGCAAATTGGAGCTCTTAAAAATTTATCAAAAAGGCAATTGCATAAAGAATCACTTAAGCTTAAAGTTCCTTTATCATTAGTAGAACAAACAAAAAACATGCAAAGATTGCCTGTAGTAAATTTTGCTGCTGGAGGAGTTGCAACACCAGCTGATGCAGCATTGATGATGCTTCTTGGATGTGATGGGATTTTTGTAGGCTCTGGAATCTTTAAATCGCAAAACCCGGAAAAAACTGCAAAAGCAGTTGTCGAAGCAACTACCAATTATGACAAGCCGGAAATTGTTGCTAAAGTTTCTCAAGGTTTAGGAGAAGCCATGGCAGGCCTTGAAATTGATAAATTAGAGCTTAAGATGCAGGAAAGAAGCAGCTAAACTGATTAAAATGAAAGTAGGAATTCTAGCCTTACAAGGAGATGTAAGAGAACACATGAACATACTAAGAAAGCTTGATGCAGAACCAATAAAAGTAAAATCTCCAGAGGATTTGACAGATATTGACGCTTTAATAATACCTGGCGGAGAAAGCACAACAATCAGTTTATTAATGAGAAAATATAAACTTGATGCTGCAATTAAGGAAAAACACAAGCACGGACTGCCAATTTACGGAACATGCGCAGGTGCAATAGTTCTTGCAAAAAACATCATAGGCAACAACCAGCAAAAACTTGGATTAGCTGACATAAGCATAAAAAGAAATGATTATGGAAGGCAAATTAACAGCTTTGAAACTGAACTTTCAATAAAAGACATTGGAGACTTTAAAGGAATTTTCATCAGAGCTCCAACAATCAAAAGCTTCTATAACGGCGCAGAAATACTTTCAGAGCACAAAAACAATCCAGTCATGGTCAGACAGGATAATATACTGATAACAACATTCCATCCAGAACTCACAAACGACACCAGAATCCACAAATATTTCTTAGAAATGGCACAAGAATACAAGAAAGTCAGAGATGTGCAAAGGGATATTGAAAAGAGCTAAAAAAAGAAGACAGCAGAGTCTTAATCCCAGCCATATCTTCCTTCTTCATATATATCAGCCGCGTTCTCCCATGACGGATCCACATCCCCCATTCTTGGAGGATTGTTAGGAATTCCAGCATATGGGTCTCTTCCTAGCTTAGCTTTTTTTCCTTTTGAAACTATTTCTCTTGCTCTGTCTACACCTTCTCTCAAGATCAATTCAAGTGTTTTTCTAGTTTTTTCACCAATACCCTTAATATTCAGTTTATTAAAATTCCCATGTTCATGATAAAAAGCAGCCAAATCTACTTCACCTAATGCAGCAATTTTTGTTCTTTGAGCTACATACCATACTTTACTGGGACTGAATGGAGTTTCAACAGCAAAATAATCATCAGCCAATGTCGCATTTGTATATTGTTTATCAGCCATACAATTAATTATTAACATTATTCTTATAAATCTTTCTATTGTAACTACTTAATAATAATTAAACTAAATTTAGCCAACTTCTAAATTCTTTATTTATATACAAACCCCACAAAAACCATACCTTTATAAACCAGAAATACTTGCTAAAACCTAGTATACAAGAAGAATCTACTTCTAGTAGTCTTTAAGTATAACTAACAGATATAGGTGAAAAACAAATGGTATATGGAGATCGAGATTTTGGTGGCGAAGATAGGGAAATGCACAAAGTTACTTGCTCAGATTGCGGTAACGAAGCTGAAGTTCCTTTTAAGCCAAAAGAAGGCAGACCTGTTTATTGTAGGGAATGCTACCAGAAACATAGGAGATTTTAGAATTTAATGATTCTAGTCATTCTAGTTTAAATTATTTTTTTTCTTTATTTTTATTTTCTAATTTAAAACCCAGTATTCCATAATAGAAGTATCAAAATAGTAAATACAAGCAGTCCTGTAATGAAATACATTGGCCTTCCTTCTCTCTCTCTTGGCAGAGATTCCCTAACAACAGTATAAAGTAGAGCTCCCCCTACAATTCCAAGCAGTATTACTTCCCCGGTCTTGCCAACATCAATGAATGATGCTAAAATAGCTCCTAAAAAAGGAGAGCTGGCAGAAAGTGCCCTAAGATAATGGTTTTTTGTATGTCTTCTAGGCAAAGAGTCTATTATGATATGTAATGCTATTGGGATAAACAGCAATACTGCGCCAAGATCACCATTTTGTTCTGTCAGCTTTACTAATAGAAAACCAACAACAAAAAAATAAACAAATGAAGTTAAAGAATGCACAAGCCTATGTTCCTTTCTCAGTGCAGGCCCTGTAAAGTTCTGCCTTATGTACTTCTCAATCAGGTGAAATACTCCAAATCCAAATAATATGGCAAGAAACAATAGTTTGCTTATCTCCATAGACCCAGAATAAATCTCCGGCAGTAAAATAAGGAATATATAGGAAACTGAAACGCCTGCAGAGACAGAAATAAATTTCATCTTATTCTGGCTGACTTTTGAGAAAAGGCCTTCTGTAAAGAAATCAACTATGCTTAATATTAATGCTAAAATATATCCTACTACCATTTTTTATTAAAGTGCATTTGCATTATTTAATATTTATGATTTTTTCTATTCTGGGAAAACCAAAATTATTTAAAATTGAATAAATTGCTGGATTAAGGGGAAAATAATGAAACAATATCTTGATGCTTTAAAGCAAGTTCTTGAAAAAGGTGCAGATAAAAAGGATAGAACAGGTACTGGCACTAAAGCAGTATTCGGAATACAAATGCGCTTTAACATGCAAGATGGTTTTCCTGCTGTCACTACAAAAAAACTGGCATGGAAAAGTGTTGTTTCTGAACTATTATGGTTTATCGAAGGCAAAGGTGATGAAAGAAGACTTGCTGAGATTCTCCATGGCACCAGAGATAAAGATAAAAAAACCATATGGACAGCCAACGCAGAAGCTTCTTATTGGAAAAACAAGGCAAAATTTGAAGGTGATTTGGGCCGGGTTTACGGTGTTCAATGGCGTCATTGGAAAAACTCTGAAGGAAAAGAAACAGATCAATTAGCAGAAGCAATAAAACAAATTAAAGAAAACCCATCCAGCAGAAGAATAATAGTAAATGCATGGAATCCAGGTGAAATTGACCAAATGGCCTTGCCGCCATGCCATACTTTCTTTCAGTTCTTTGTTACTGATAACAAATTATCTTTGCAGATGTACCAAAGATCTTGTGACATGTTTTTAGGAGTTCCATTTAATATTGCTTCATATTCATTGCTATTGCACATGGTAGCGCAAGTTACCAATCTGGAGCCATACGAATTCATACATACACTGGGAGATGCGCATATATACCAAAACCATTTTGAACAGGTAAAAGAACAATTAACAAGAAAACCATTGCCGTTACCAAAACTAAAACTCAATCCAGAAATAAAGAATATTGATGACTTCAAGATGGAAGACATTGAATTAATAAATTACGAACATCGTCCGCCAATTAAGGCACCAATGGCTGTTTAAAATGACAATCTCACTTATTGTAGCAATGGGAAAAAATAGGGTTATTGGCAAGAATAATGACCTTCCATGGGGCAGAAGTTTACCAAAAGACATGAAGCATTTCCATGACATTACTGCAGGAAAACCAGTTATTATGGGCAGAAAAACATTTGAATCCATAAAAAAACCATTATCAGACCGGACAAATATAATTATTACAAGAGATGAAGATTATAAAGTTGAAGGATGTGTTGTTGTTCATTCAACAGAAGAAGCATTAAAAGCTGCTGAAGGCAATGAAGAAGTAATGATTATTGGCGGTTCTCAAATCTATAAAGAGCTTTTACCTAAAGCAAACAGGATGTACCTTACAACAGTAGATGGAGATTTTGATGGAGATACTTATTTTCCTGAATACAATGTAAAAGAATGGAAAGAAACAGCTTATGAAGAGCATAAAAAAGATGCTGAAAACCCTTATGATTATGCGTTTATAACTTTAGAAAGAATTTAATCATTCCCTACAAACACCAGTTTCTTTTGCGATCTTTGCAACTGCTTCTGCAACTTTAGGAACTACATTTTTATCCAAAGTATAAGGCAATATTTTGTCTTTTGTCGGCTCTACACAACTAGCTAAAGCGTTTGCTGCAGCTATCTTCATTTCATTGGTTATTTTAGTTGCTTTTGAGTCTAAAGCCCCCCTAAATATTCCTGGGAATCCCAAAGAATTATTTACCTGATTTGGAAAATCACTTCTCCCGGTTCCTACAACAGCAGCTACTTTTTTTGCTTCATCAGGCATTATTTCAGGATTGGGATTAGCCATTGCAATTACAACAGAATCTTTATTCATAACTTTTAGGTCTTCTGCTGTAAGCAAGTTAGCTTTAGAGAGCCCAATAAAAACATCTGCTCCAACTAAAGCATCTTTTAAAGTTCCTTTTCTGTTTTCATTATTTGTTATTTTCGCCAGTTGTTCTTTGAATTCATTCATGTTGTCTCTCCCTTCATAAATTATGCCCTTACTGTCACAAAGAATTATCTCTTTTACAGGAGTGCAAATATTCTTATCAATATTATGGCAAAGCAACAGTTTAACAGAAGCAGTCCCTGCTGCTCCAGCACCATTAACAACAATCTTAAGCTCCTCTAATTTTTTACCTACTACCTTTGCAGCATTAATTAAAGCAGCCAGGACCACAACAGCTGTACCATGCTGGTCATCATGCATAACAGGAATTCCAATATCCTGCAATGCTGCTTCTATCTTGAAGCATTTTGGCGCGGCAATATCCTCAAGATTAACACCGCCAAAAACAGGTGCTATATTTTTGACTATATTTATAATTTCATCATCATTCTGGTTCTTAATGCATATTGG
>Ga0187833_10002745_pt1 | contig 18575 bp, 10 predicted proteins | sample ETNtaG_37_FD_167968 | JGI IMG/M metagenome (GOLD analysis project Ga0187833, IMG submission 167968) | Marine microbial and viral communities from oxygen minimum zone, Eastern Pacific Ocean - ETNP2014_SV_400_PacBio MetaG (Illumina Assembly) | ecosystem: Environmental > Aquatic > Marine > Hypoxic...
ATTCAGGATCTTGCCATTGTTTTTTTGCTTGTTCCTTGAGAATTCTCCTTGTTTTTGGTTCTTTCATTCTTTTACTCATCAAATCTCTAAATTCCTTTGTTTGTTTCAATAATCTACATTTTTCTTTTGCTTCTTCTGTATGTAATGTTTCACTTATACAATCTCTATGAAATTGTAAATGGGCTTCTTTTGGCATCCTTGTTATATTTGTAGGATTGTTATTCAACTTGTTGAAATCAATATGGTGTTTATGTGGTCCAAGACCTTCAGAATAAATTCCATTCTCAATATTCCATTTATCAGATAAGATGTGGGTGAAAATCCATCTTTGTTCTTTGTTATCATATATTAACTCGTATCCTTTAATAGTAATTCTTTTTCCAATTTTTGATAATTGCTTACGAAGAGGCATAAGCGAATCACTCTTTAGCATATCTTTTGCTTTCTTATAAGATCCATCCCTCGTCATAAAGGGGTGATCTGGAGTGCACACCATCTCTTCTCCATTATCTAATAATAATTTGATAACATCTGCTTTCTTTTTTGTGACCCTTGGATTCTTGATTTCTTCAATCCCAATAGCCCCATCTTTCTTAGTTGTATAGCAAAAATGCCTTTTCCCCTGCTTATGTTCTTTAACAAGCTGTTTAAAAGGGATGTTTCTACCATCAGCAAGTGCAATTTTTGTATCCCCCGAAAAACATCCACCAGCTGAATCCCCTTCTACAATATAAATCTCTGATTTTGAAGGGTCTCTTTCCTGGCAGTCAGCAAGCTTTCCCGGCAGAGAGCCATGGTTTAATGCTCCTTTTCTTCTTGTCAGTTCTCTTGCTTTACGTGCGGCTTCTCTTGCTTTTGCCGCGTTTACTGACTTACTGATTATTGTTTTTGCCACTTGAGGGGTTTCTTCTAAAAATAAAGATAATGTCAGGTTTACGACAGAATCAACAATTCCTTTAACTTCAGAATTGCCTAACTTTGTTTTAGTCTGGCCTTCGAATTGGGGCTCTGGCAGTTTTACAGATATGACTGCAGTTAGGCCTTCCCTTACATCATCACTTGTCAACTTAATGTCTTTTATGTTGTTTTTTTCAGCATATGAATTTAATGTTCTTGTTAGGGCTGTTTTGAATCCAGAGAGATGAAAACCCCCTTCTTCTGTGTTGATGTTGTTAGCAAAAGAAAAGATGTTTTCCTGATAGCTATCATTATACTGCATTGCAATCTCTATCATTATTCCGTTTTTTCCTTTTTCGAAATATATTGGCTTATGTAATGGCGCTTTGTTCTTGTTTAAGAATTCGACAAAAGAGATGATACCTCCGTCGTACTTAAAATCGTGTTTCTTTTCTGTACGGTGGTCTTCCAATATTATTACCAGGCCTTTGTTTAAGAAAGCAAGTTCCCTTAATCTACTGGATAATGTCTCAAAATGATAATCATTTGTCCCAAATATCTCTTTATCTGCTAAGAATGTAACTTTTGTTCCTGTTTCAGCTGATGTTCCTATCTCCTTTAATGGTGCAAGAGTTTTTCCACGCTGGTAGGACTGCTCATAGACTTTACCACCCCTGCTTATCTTAACTGTGAGATGTTCTGACAATGCATTTACAACAGAGATTCCTACTCCGTGCAATCCGCCTGAGACCTTGTATGTCTTTTTGTCGAATTTGCCTCCTGCATGTAATTTTGTCATTACTAATTCTACTGCAGGGATATTGAATTTAGGGTGTATGTCTACTGGTATGCCCCTGCCATTATCCTGGACTGTGATTGTGTTGTCTTTATGGATTATAACAAGAATTTTTGTGCAAAAGCCTGCTAGTGCCTCATCTATAGCATTATCAACTGTTTCATAAACTAAGTGATGTAATCCTTTTAAGCCTGTAGAACCTATATACATAGCTGGTCTTTTTCGGACTGCTGTTAAGCCGCCTAAAACCTGGATATCTTTTGCATCATAGCTGTCTGGCATTTTAGTTTTGTTTTTTATCAATACGATTTAATTATTCTTTTTTATCATTAAAACTTTTTTTCTTAGGGAGAATAGGCACTCCTTGCTCTTCATAATCATTAGCAATGTTCTCCACCCTCTTGCACCTTTGACTTTCGAAAGAGGCGGTGGGTGGAGGGCTTTGTGTTGCACATGAAGTGCAATTGATGTGTACCCTCCCTATTTATTTTTTTGATTAATGACCGTTTTTTCGTAATGGTTATTTGTTAGTTTTTTTACTAAATCTTTTCTTTTTATTGGTTAAAGCATGAATCTTTTTGATGAGATCTAGAGCTTGTTTCTGCTTAACCCCACTAAAAAACAATAGAGCAAGGTATATAAATCTTTTGGTTGGATTTTATCTTTATAGGGGCTATAAACTGATAATTTATGAAGCAGCGTCTATTATTTTCTCTTTCATTAATGGAATTTTTAATTCATTAATAAAATAATTAATTCGTAAATATAATTATTATTTTAATTATTAAAATATTAATTCAATTATGGAAACATTTATAAAGGATAAACAACAGATGTAATATTATGAGCATTGTAAACTTTATTGACCCTAAGGTAATCAAGATTCTAAGGTTTTTAGCTCTTCATAGAGAGGATTATTTTCTTCTTCAGATGATATCCATGGGAACTAATGTTCCAGGCGCATCTACATTCAGGATCATCAATAAGCTCAAAAAAGAAGGCATTATTGAGATTAAGCTTATGGGCAAGTTAAAGGCATATAAGCTCAAGGATAATAGAACTGTGAGGAATATTATTAAGCAGCTAGAATGAAATATAGAATAAAGCAGATATGGGGCATGATTCTGCTACTGAGCATTCCAACTGCTTTTGCTCAAAGCACTGATGCGAGTGAAACTATTGGGAGAGCATTTTATAAGGTGTTTGGGTATATATTTGTTGACCTTGGCAAGTTAGGCCTTGGGGATAAGTTTTATGAGTTCTTTATGAGATTCATGCTTTTTATTGTACTTTTTGCTGTTCTTTTCTTTGCTGCAAGGTTTGTGTTTAAAGAGCAGAAACGAATTCAGATTACTGTTGGGTTTGTCATTGCGCTGATGTCTATAATCCTTATTCCTGTAGAAGTCCTGAAATGGATACTTATGGGCTATGAAATATTTACAGCTTTGTTCTTGCTGGCTTTCCCTGTGATAGGGATGATTTACCTCATCCATAAAGTGTTTGGAGCTCCAGAACGGCATAATTATGCTATTAAGGCTGTTCTCTATTATATGCTGGCTATGCTGATTTATAATATTGGTAATGTGGGAATATATTATGGTTTCCCAAGCTTTGATGATTGGCTTGGATTTGCAGGAGGAATGGCTATTATTCTTATGATATGGAATATTATCAGAGCTATGTTCCCTCCAACAGAAGGAGAAGAATCAGTTCCTGATAGGTTCTTCCCTGAGCGCAGCGAAAGCAGAGGAGAAAGGCCTGCTCCTAGCAGAGGAGAAACACCACCAAGAAGAGAACCTAGTAGGGCAAGAGAGCCTGAAGGAGCTGGACCTGGAAGAGGGAGGGGGCCTAGAGAGCCTGAAACTCCAACAAGGCCAGGAGAGCCTGAAGGAGCTGGACCTGGAAGAGGGAGAGAGCCGCGCAGGTTAGGACCTCCTGCTCCACCAAATCCGCCACCGCCCCCACCAGGAGATGAGGGTGATGATCCAACTCCGCCACCTAGCCCTGAGATGGTTGATCCAAAAGACCCGCCAAAGCCAACAGACCCAAAGGTAAAGCCAAAGAAGATTAAGCCTAAAAAGGACGAACGCATCTTGATTGATAATTTATGGAAGTGGTTTTTAGGGATAAGAAACCAGGATAGCTTAAATGCGTGTGGAGCTTTTGCAGGAACATCAATGTTTGAGTATATATACAACAGAATAATGGGTTATTTGACACCAGAGGCAAAGATTTCTGAACTATTTTTGTGGTATTATTGGAGAGGGAATAGGAGCAGCAATAGCGGAATGACTGCCCATTCAGTGATTGATGGGTTAATAAAGATGGGTGTTTGCAAATATAAGTTCTGGACATTTGAGGATATCAAGTCTAATAAGTACCTTGACGAGCCAGGTCATGATGCGCAAGCTGATGCTCCACGCCAGAGGGTTATGAACTGGGCTGCGCTTTCCAATGATCCTGATGACTGGATAGCTGTGCTTGCTGGTGGTGACCCTATTTTTATTTGCGCTGACTGTCCTGTGAATTTCGACGGCGGTTATACGGATGCTTATTTTGGGAAATCAGCTGGATATGCTCCTGGCGGAAGAGGGCATGCTATGGTTATATGCGGCTATGATTCACATTATCCAGATGGCTCCAGGAGGAATGAGGCTTTTAGGGTAAGAAATAGCTGGGGTTCTGGCTGGGCAACTAAAGGGTATGTCTGGGTTGAAAGAAATTTATTGCAGGAAATGGTATCAAAGCATTCTGGCGCTTATATCTTTACTGGCTGGCAAAAGTATCTTCCAAAGAAGTTTCCTGCCAGAATCCAGGGCAGGGTAATTTTTGATAATAAGGATATCGATCCAGGAAGAACCGGTGCAGATTATTATCTGGATGATAAGATTGGAACTTTTGATCCAGAGTATAAAATAGGCATTATAGCCCAGGTTAAGGGAACAATCTATAATGTTGTAGATATACCAGCACAAAGCCCTGACGGAAGGTTTGTCCTAGATTTTCCATGGGATGCAGATAGGTTTGAGCCTTTAACTCAATTACCTGAACGCTTTCCTTCTTTGAGACATATTGATTTCAAGAAACAGCCTGCCGGTGTTTTGGTTTATAAGAAGGACAGTGAAAAAGAGTATTATTTCCATGTGGTTCATTTTAAGGATTCTATGCTTGGAAGAGGTGGAGAAGGCCTTAGCAATCCTGAAAATCCAAGGTCTGATATGGTTCATGAAGGGATTAAATTTTCAGGAAGGCCAATTGTTTTCAGCAATGAGCACAAGGTTGAGGAGAATGTTATTATTCCTGTGTTCTTGGAAGAGAAGAAAGAAGAGGAAAAAAAGTTAGATGATATGGTGGTGAAACCAGAGTATGGTCTTAAAGGTGTTAAGAATGAAATATTAAAGGTTAAAGCAATAGAGATAATGCGCAATGCTATTGCTATTGGTCCTAAGTTGTTCAGGAAGATAGGGATAGAAGGGAAGATGGGCCTTGGTGTAATCCAGCATGACAGAAAGCGTCAAAAAGGTATGGCTTTTGAGGTTATGATAAAAATAGAGAATGAAGGATATATTTTTATGAATCCAGAGCTTATGGCTGTGTTAAATTTAAAGGATAATTCAGAGGTTACATTAGAGTATGGGAGAGATGGTAATGGAAAGCTGCATCTTAGTATTGGCCCTGTTTATACTTTAAGTGGTTGATTAATACCCTTCAAAAACAATCTTCTTATTGTCTTTTATTAAGGTCGTTTTTTCTTTGCTGGCTTTTTTTACTTCTCCAACTATTTGTGGTGAGTCTTTCTTTGCTATCTTTAGAATCTCATCTGTGTCTTCAGGCTTTGCTATGATAAAGAAGCCCTGGCCCATGTTAAACTTTTTGTACATTTGTTCATCTGTGAATCCTGATTCTTTCTGCATTAGCTGGAATATTGGCTGAGGCTCGATTGGGTTGTCTATAAGGAATTCAAAGTTTCCTTTTATCCTGTTAAGGTTCTTTAATCCATAGCCAGTGTTGTTTATTCCTACTACTTTGAATTTCCTTGAGATCTCTGTCATTGTCCTTACATAGATTTTGGTTGGTTCCAGAAGTGCTTTGCCTATTGTTGTTCCTTCAAAGCTGTCGTTTAATGAATGTTTTCCTTTGTAGTTCTTTTTGAACTCTGGCCTTGTTTCAAAGTCTCCGTTTAGCAATTTTAATCTTAGGTCTGTGTAGCCATTTGAGTGAGGACCTGAACTTTTTAATGCGATGATTTTATCTCCTATGCTTATTTTAATATTTAACTTGTCTTTTTCTATAAAGCCGAGCATTGCTCCTGCCAAGTCAAATCCAAAGCCTGGCTTAAAGCTTGATATTAATTCATCAACAGATGCAGTTTCACCTTTTCCTAAGTTAATATGGATATGATTGTTTAGTATGTCTCCTGTTTCGCATTGCTTTAATCCATTTACAATTCCTTTTATTATATCTCCTGCTTTTTCTTTTATCTTTTCCTGGATGGCTAAGTAGTCAAGGAACAGGAAAGGTGATGTGCCTGCTAAGGTTACTAAGTCGTTGGCTGACATTGCTACAAGATCGATACCAACTGTGTCATAGATTTCCAAAGCATCTGCTAACAGTATCTTAGTTCCAACTCCATCAATAGCGCAGGCCATGTAATGATTAGGAAAGACTTTGTTTTCGTAGATTTCTGCAAAAAGGCCTTTGCAGATAGGAAGCATATCCTGCTTTAGTTTTTGCGGTATAGCTTTTTTTATAGAAGAAACAGCAATGGACTCTCTTTTTTGATAGTCTGGGTTAAGCATGATATAAAAGAAAGATAGTAGGTTTATAAAGATTTTTGTTTTGCTAGGCTTTTAATTCTTTCTTCCAGAACTTACAAACCGCTTCTGTTTTCTGGACTGCAATGCCTATATATTTCTCTGGGCTTTCTAAAATTTCTAACTGCCTTTTGTTGAACTTTGCAAGGTATGGCTTTAGGTCTTTGTTTTCTTTGATTAGTTTGCTTAGCGGCTTGCCATGCTTCTGGCTTTCTAAGGTAAGCTCTCTAACTGCTTCGTGGGCATCTGGATGGTTGTGTGCAGCTAACAGTATGTAAGCTGGCTCTGCTATTATCATATCTCTGGTTGTATCAAAGTTTTTCTGCAGATTTATTTTGTCAACAACTAGTTTTGACATTACTTTATCTAATCGTTGGATTGAAACGTAGAAGGCTGTTAAAAGCTCTGGTATGAATCTTGCAGATGCAGAGTTTGTCAAGTCTCTTTGATGCTCTGAGATCTGGTCTAAATATAGGGTATTCATCCTTGGCATGAACTCTTTCCACATTGACTTGATGTTTTCAAAGTTTATTGGGTTTCTTTTTTGTGGCATTGTTGAAGAGCCTACTTGTTTTGCTTCAAAATGCTCTCCGACTTCTGCTATTTCTGACCTTTGTAAATGCCTCATGTCATCTGCAATATTAGCCAGAACACTGAAACATGAGGTGATAGCATGGATATAGTCTGTCATAAACTCTGCTTCAACAATTTGTGTAGAAATAGGAGATGGCTTTAGGTTAAGTTCATCTAAAACATCTCTTTCAAACTCTACTGGGTTTTTGAAGAATAATGATGAAGCGTTATAAGCTCCAACAGCTCCTGCTATTTTACCCCTTAAGTTAGCTGATGCTTTTTTTATTCTTATTATTCTTGAGCCTAATCTTGAGATGTAGGAAGCTATTGTAAAACCGAATGTTATTGGCTCTGCATGCTGGCCATGGGTTCTTCCTATCTGTAATGTGGCTTTTTCCCTTAAAGCTAGACTGATTAAGGTTTTTTGTAGATTGATTAAAGTGGAGAGTAGCACATTAGTTGTGAATTCCTTGCACCTTAAAGCGTCTGCAGTGCACATTATGTCGTGAGAAGTAACAGTGAAATGAACGTATGGCTTTGCTTTGTCTGAGACTTTTTTTCTGATGCAGTTTGCCAGTGCCCTTATATTATGCTTGATTCTGTCTTCTTCCAGATAGACTTCATGGGCTGTTAGTTGTTTACAGGCTATTTCAACTTCATCTGCTATCTTTTTAGAGCAGACTCCTTTTTTTGCTAAAGTCCTTGTTAAAGCAGCTTCTACCTTGGCAAGGTATTTTATGAAACCTTCCTCAGAAAGATAGGGGGAAAGCTCTTTTATCAGCTTAGGGTTTCTTCCATAATACCTGAAATCAATAGGGCTTATTGCGTCATAAACAGACATCTTCTGCTCGGTTTCTGTTACTGGTGTTTTTTTAACGTTTATTACGTTTTGTATTTCTTTTAATAAAGGGCTTTCTTTGTTTAAAGTTATTATCTTCCTGTTCTTTTCTTCTGTTATCCTGATTAAATTGTGTTTTTCGAACAGTTTGATGGTATCGTGGACTTTTGCAGGAGAGCATTTGACCTGTACGGCAATGTCTCTCAGATGTAATCCTCCTTTTTTCAACAAATTAAGAATTTCCAGATTCTTTTTAGTGAATATTTCTGTTATGGCCATTTTAGGTTAGTAATCTCTGGTTGTTTATTAATCTTGTCACTAAACATCTCTAAAAATAAAAAACCGCAATTTCCCCACTAATAGTTGGGGAAGGGAAATTGCAGCTGAAGTTATATTTCTTATTACTAAAACTATAGTTTAGGAGTTGTTCGTTATTTATAAACTTTTCTATGTTTTAATATATACTTGTTAGTTTTTAGTTAACAATCTAAGAATTTGCTTGTGCACCTTGCTGTTAGATGCTACGAATCTTTTTGTGTAATGGTCTACAGCTCCTCCTTTAAAGTCTGTTATTGCTCCTCCTGCTTCTCTTATCAGGAGAAAACCTGCTGCAATATCCCATGGATGAATCTGAAACAGAACATATTCGTCTGCGTTTCCTGAAGCTAAAGTTGTTAAATCAAAAACAGCGCAGCCAGAGAGCCTTACCCTGAATATCTTTCTTGATGCTTTTTTTATGAAAGTGAATTTTGATTTTGCATTCCTGTGGAGTGCGCTGTCCATGACCATAAGTGATTTGTCCAATTTTTTTATGTTTGAAACTTTTATTTTTTTTCCGTTAAGGTACGCTCCTTTGCCTTTTTCAGCTATAAACATATGGTTTAGTAATGGAAGGCTGATTACTCCAAGAATTACCTCTCCTTTATGCTCTAAAGCAATGCTTGTTCCGAATATAGGAAATCCGTGCATATAGTTATGAGTGCCGTCTAAAGGGTCTATTATCCATTTATAGTCTGAGTTTTTATCTATTTTTCCTGACTCTTCTGACAAGATGCTGTGGTTTGTGTGTTTTTTTATGATTTTGAAGATGGCTTTTTCAACAGCAAGGTCAACATTAGTGACAAAGTTATTTCTTGCTTTTTTTGTTACTTTAGCTATCTTGTTGTAGTTTTTGATTAGAATATTTCCAGCTTCTTTTGCTGCTTTGATTGCTATGTTTTTGTAAAGCATATAATCAGTATTACTTCCCCTAATTTATAAAGGTTTCCGAGAATTTATAAATATTGGGTTATTACTTCTTGTAGTATGATTTCAGCAACTAAGCCGTATCTGCCTATACAATTAGCATTAAATGCATATTCAGAAGCAGAATCTGGTATACCTCCTACTGAAAATACTCATTCCTATCAGGGGGTCCACGCAGGAGTTAGGGCTAAGGGGAGTGCTGCAACTGATGACCTAGAAAAGGTTATGGGTGGGATTACTGATACAGGTAGGCAAGTTATAGCTGGGATTCAAAGAGAAGCAAAGGTAGGAGCCACAGAAATTAGGTATGGGATTGAAAGGAAAATTGTCGCTTTAAGTGATAGGGATTTTGCTTCAATAAGTAAATCATCGTCAGGATATGTAAGCAAAGGGGATGATGATTATACCCCTAATCATCCTACTGGAGATCCACAACAAACTAGCGATCCTATTCGCCCAAGGAACCTAATAGACGTGACGGCATAATTTACGAAAGTTATATAAAGTTTGGAATTCATCTAATGGTATTGGATGGATGATGATACCACCAATACGTGCAGTTGAGAGTGTATCTAGAATTCTATGGAGTAAGTTAGCAGGAAAGCTACCTGTTGTATCCGGAGTAAATGCACAAACACATAATACTCCAAATAATGGAGAACCACTTGATGATGTAGCAGCCGAAAGCAGAGGCAGAGATCTTGCTAATTTAAGTGATTATGCTTTAGAAATGAGTAGATTAGAGCATCAGGGGACATATCCAGTAACAGAAGGGGATAGAAGCTTTGCTATAGTAGAGATGGATAGGCTCCGGGTTGAGGGAACATCTCTTAATCCAGGATATGAAACTTATAATAGGTTAGGTAGGCGGGTTGTACATTATTAATCATTTTCTTCTTTGCAATAGTAAACGACAAATATCCTTGGTCAATTTGTTTGTCGTTTACAATATAGTAGCGGATGATACTGACCAATTACCAATGTCTGCTACTATAAGACAAAAAACTTTATATATCCCATTCTAAAGACTAATTCTTTATGACAAAAAAGGAAGAAAAGGGGATTACAGTAAAGAAAGATGAGGATATGTCTGAGTGGTATGGCCAGGTTATTGTAAAGTCTGATATGGCTGATTATACTGATGTTTCTGGTTGTATTGTGCTAAGGCCTTATTCTTATGCTATATGGGAGAAGATTGTTAAGGCTGTTGATGAAAGGATAAAGAAGATGGGTGTGAAGAATGCTTATTTTCCTTTGTTTATTCCTGAAAAGCTTTTGAAAAAAGAGCAGGCGCATGTTAAAGGGTTTACTCCTGAGGTTGCATGGGTAACACATGCAGGGGATTCTAAACTGGACGAAAGGTTAGCGATAAGGCCTACTTCAGAGACAATAATGTATGAAAGCTATAAGGATTGGATAAGAAGCTGGAGAGACCTGCCACTAAAGATTAACCAATGGAATAATGTTGTAAGATGGGAGTTTAAGCACCCTGTTCCATTCCTTCGAACAAGGGAGTTTTTATGGAATGAAGGGCATACTGTTTTTGCAACAAAAGAGGAAGCTGAAAAGGAATGCACTGATATTTTGGATATGTATGATGATGTTCTAAAAGAATATTTTGCTCTCTATGGAGTAAAAGGTAGGAAAACAGAGAAGGAGAAGTTTGCAGGAGCTGAATATACTTTATCTATTGAACTATTTTTACCTAATGGCAGGGCAATACAAGGTCCTGATGCTCATCATGACGGGCAGAACTTTGCTAAAGCGTTTGGAATCAAGTATCTTGATAAAAATGAGAAAGAGCAGTATGTATGGCAGAATACATGGGCTATAACCACAAGGATGATTGGCGTAATGATTATGATTCATGGGGATGACAAAGGTTTAGTAATTCCTCCGAAATTAGCTCTGGTGCAGATTGTGATTGTTCCAATATATTTTAAGGATAGGGAAAAGGTTTTGAAAAAGGCTAAAGAGATTAAACATATGCTGAAAGATTATTCTGTTGAGCTTGATGACAGGGATGAGTACAAACCAGGATGGAAGTTCAATGAATGGGAGATGAAAGGTGTTCCTTTACGGATTGAGATTGGCCCTAGAGATATTGAGAAAAAACAGGTTGTTTTGGTAAGAAGAGATACCTTAAAGAAAGATTTTGTTAAGATTAATGAGCTTAAAGAGGAAGTTAAAGGTTCACTAGATGCTATTCATGACAATCTTTATAAGAAATCCAGGAAATTATTAAAGGATAATGTTGTTGAGGTTAAGGATATGGCTGGATTTAAGAAAGCGATTCAGAATAAGAAATTGGTTAAGGCTTTGTTCTGCGGAGATGAAGGTTGTGAGGATATTATAAAAGATAAAACAGGCGGTGCAAGTTCGAGAGGTATTCCAGCTGAGCAGAAGAAGAAAGGGAAATGTGTTTGTTGTGGTAAGGAAAGTAAGTATGAGACTTATTTTGCTAAGAGTTATTAATTCTTTAGATGATTGGTAATCAAACTGCTCACATCAATCTTAGATGCCTTATTAGGTATTGTGTTTGTTGTGATTACTTTTGCTCCTGCTCTTTGGAGTTTTTGTAAAGCGTTTTCCACTAAGATTCCGTGGACAGCAAAGCATGTGACTTTTTTTGCTCCTAACTTTTTCATTGCTTTTATTGCTTCTAATAATGTGTGTCCTGTTGATATCATGTCATCTATGAAGATAAGGTTTTTAGAGCGGATGTCAATCTTTTTGTTTAAGGTTACTTTTACTTTTCTTGCTGAGTATCTGCGTTTTTTCATTATTGCGGATTCGCAGCCTACCTTTACTGCAACTTTTCTAGCCCATTTATAGCTTTCCCAGTCAGGGCCGATTATAACAGGGTTTTTTATCTTCTTTTTTATGTAGTCAACAATCAATGGGTTTGCTGTTAATCTGTGAGCTTTTATCTTGAATATGTGGCTTAATGTTTTTTCCCTGTGCAGGTGGGGATCGATTATGTAAATTTCATCCCAGAAATGGTCTGCTAAATCTCCAATTATATGTATGCTGACTGCTTCTCCTGGATTAAATCTTTTATCCTGCCTTAAGTAAGGAAAGTATGGCGCAACTAAGATTACTTTTTTTACTCCTAAATCTTTTGCTGTGTATGAAGCAAATATTGTCTCGATTAAATCGTCATTTATAGAGCCGTAGAAAGACTGGACCAGGATTATGGTTTGGTTTTTTACGTTGGTGTTATATCTTACCTTCAGCTCATTATCAGGGAATTTTTTAACGATTAATTCAGAGTATCTTGCTTTTAGTTTTTTAGCTATTTTCTTAGCCAGTTCTTTTGATTTTGAGCAGCCTATGACTATCATAGGTGAATTTATGGAAAAGGTGGTTTAAATATGTATCGGAAGAATTGGTTTTTATAGAAATCTTTTTATATAAGTACCATTATCTAAACTTAGATTACACTATAGATAAGGAAAGTGAGGCAAATGCTTCCACTGACCCGCAGCCGTAAAGTCGGAATGCTTATCTAAAGAAAAGGGATCGTGGAGTTGTCCGAAGCGGCTTCTCTGAATTTTATGATAAGGGGTAAAAGATGATTGAAGCTTTATCAAAGGGGTTGAGACCAAAAATAATGGATGCTGATCTAGGTTTTCCTGTTTTTGGAGTGATAGTACAAGACGGTTCTGGCTTTGGAAGGCCGCCTGAAGCTGAATTAGAAGAAAAAGAGGATACTACACAAGGCATCTCAAGAGAAGAACCTGAAAATCTTGAGGCAAGAATTCTAATTCATAATTTACCTTCTGGTGGACTTGAAAGGGGAGTTATAGCAGAAACTTATCAGGGAGCTATTGACCCTGATTATATTAAAGCGTATCCTTTGGGCTTAGATTCATCAGATTCAAGTTCTATAGATATTGGCCCTCCATTAATTTATGTTGATACAAAGCCAATTTCAAGAGTTTCACCTATTGTTTCTACAGGAAGTATAACGTATGTTCACTATGCTGGTTCTGCTCAAACTGTAGATTTGTATATAACGGGGTTATCATATGGAGCTTATCAGAGTAGAGGAGCGGTTGTATATTATAATTTTTCAGCTGGAGAGTATCAGGGAAGTCCTTATTCTGGATTGATGCAAAATCAGCAACATAATCTTGATAATAGCTCTTTATTGTCTTATGGAATATTCACCCCCAGAATGGCAGTAACAGATTATAGAACTGTTATGTCTGCTCACCAAGGGGATTATGGTTCATCTGAAACTAATATTATTCCAATAAAAACAGGAAGCATGGGGTTTGTAGATTTAGTTAATCTTGAAGCTAGAGGTGACATGCCAAATGTTATTGGAACAGAAGAACCTGTAAATTACAATGTTGAAACAGTTGCTCCTGTATTGCAGGTTTTGAATGAGTCCCAAATAAGATTAGATGAAGCTGATTATTTGAGTAATGTTCACTCATTAGAACCAAATCATATCTTGGCAGCATTTATGCCTGAAGTTGATGGAACAGAATGGATGGAGGTTACTCCTGCTCCTGATGTTTTAAGAGCAGAAGATGGCCAGGAAACATATGAAATCAGCAGACCGGTTACTCAAGATTATATGCTACCCACATTAAGCACTGATGTGCCATCCCAAGTTACTGATGTATTCAAAGTGGAGGTTCCTATTGTTTCTGCTGCTCAGGCCGATAATCCAGTAATTGTGCAAGAACCTTATGATCTAAGAGCTTTTGCTCCAGATGATGTTAAACTTCAAGCAGCGCAAGAATCTTACATCTTACAGCCAGTTAATTTAGATGGGATTGATGTTAAAGTAAGTGTTGATGTAGTGCCTTTTGAAGCCCCTGATTCTAACTATGTTCCTGAAGTTAAAGCAAGTGAGGTAGTTGGGGATTTTGCTCCTGTTGATTACAGAGTTGAAGTGCAGGATTATGCTTTGCCAGCATTAGATACAAAGTTAGTTCCTACAATTGTAGCCAGAGATGTGTCAGGATTTGTAGAAGATGTTGATGGGGTAAGAACTCAAGATTATGCCTCGCCGAGACTATCACTTGATATGGTGCCTGAATCTTTAGTTAGAGATGCATCAGAAGTAGTTGGGCGAGATGTTGTGGTTGATAGAGAAGTAGGAGTACGAAATTATGCTTTGCCAAGATCATCAGTTGATATGCTTCCTGAAGTTATGAGTAATGAGACTGTTCGTGCTGATAATCCAATGATAGTGCAGGATATGCAAGAACCTTACAGCTTACAACCAGTTACTTTAGAGAAGGTAAATGTTGAAGCAAGTGCTGATGTAGTACTTCCTGTAATCCAGGTTCCTGACTATGCTCCTGAAGTTAGTTTAAGTGATATGTTTAGAAGTGATGTTCCTATTAGTTTTGATGAAGGAATAAAAATTCAAGAGGAGGATAAGCAAGCATATAGTTTAAGAAATCCTACTTTAGAAGAGATTAATACCCAAGAAGCTGCAACAGTAGTTCCAAATTTACCATCAGATTATGCTTTGCAGGCAGCTAGTGTTCCTGTGCCTGAAGTAAGTGAGGTAGTTAGGGGGTTTGTTCCTGCTGCTCGTGCTGATGAGATTTTAAGAGTACAAGAGTATCAACAATCTTATGAGGGTCACAGAGAGATTACTTCAGCTTCTCGTTATGTTTTGACAGCACTTGTACCTGGAGTTATTAGCAGCGAAGTATTCAGAGAATTTACTATTCCTACTAGTGTTGATGATAGAGTAGAAGTGCAGGATATGCAAGAACCTTATAATCTAAGGGCTTTTGCTCCAGATGATGTTGGACTTCAAGCAATGCAAGAATCTTATAGCTTACAACCAGTTACTTTAGATGGGATTGATGTTAAAGTAAATGTTGATATGTTGCCTACAGCTGTTTTAGATTCTGACTATGCTCCGGAAGTTGAAGCAAGTGAGCTTGTTAAGGAGGTTGTTCCTGTTGATTATAGGGTGAGGGTACAAGATTATGCTTTGCCAGCATTAGATACTCAGTTGGTTCCTACAACTGTAGCCAGAGATGTGTCAGGATTTGTAGAAGATGTTGAGGGGGTAAGAACTCAAAATTATGCATTATCAAGATCATCAGTTGATATGCTGCCTGAATCTTTAGTTAGAGATGCATCAGAAGTAGTTGGGCGAGATGTTGTGGTTGATAGAGAAGTAGGAGTACGAAATTATGCTTTGCCAAGATCATCATTTGATATGCTGCCTGAAGTTATGAGTAATGAAACTGTTCGTGCTGATAATCCAATGATAATGCAGGATATGCAAGAACCTTATAATCTAAGAGCTTTTGCTCCAGATGAAGTTAAACTTCAAGCAGCTCCAGATTTAGTACCTAATGTAGTATCAGATTCCAGTTATGTTCCTGAAGTGAGTGAGGTAGTTGGGGATTTTGCTCCTGTTGATTATAGAGTTGAAGTGAATGATTATGCTATGCCAGCATTAAGTATTGATGTGCTATCCGAAGTTACTGATGTATTCAAAGTGGATGTTCCTATTGTTTCTGCTGCTCAGGTTGATAATCCAATGACTGTGCAAGATATACAAACACCTCACAGCATACAACCAGTTACTTTAGATGGGATTGATGTTGATCTAACTCCTGTTGCAGTTCCGTTAGTACTAGGCTCTGATTATGCTTTACCTGCAGAAAATGCTGGTGCTATTTGGGATGTTAAGGATAATGGTGTTTTAAATGGCTTCTTGCTTCATGAATACGTTCAGAGTCCTGATCTATCTTATAATCATCAGCCAATACAATTACACATGACTCAGGATGGTCAAGAGCCATTTAGACCAGAAAGACAAGAGCACTACAACCTAAGGCAATTTACTTTAGATGGAGTTAATCTTCAAGGAGATTTAACTGTTATGCCAAAGATAGCATCTGATTCAATTGATGTTCTAGCAGCATATGAAGATGCAGTTCCTGAATTCGAATATAATGTTCCTCATTTATCTGTTATGGATAATGATTTAATAGTCCAGCCAACACACTATAGACCAGATACATTCGAGACCCCTACAAGCCAGACAGTTGTTGAAGCAGGGTTGTCCGGAAGGTTAGGTTTTGATGATCCAACATTAAGGGATAAGTTTATGGCAGAATACGGACAGAATATAGCAATGCAACCAATACAGGATGCAGTAATGATTCCTACACAGGAAGGATATGTTCAAGTAAGGCTGCCTGAAAGCGTAGGATTTGATGATCCAACATTAAGAGATGGGTTTAAAGGTTTACCAGAGTATGGGCCAGATGTAGCAAACCAGGGATTACTTAATTCTGCAAAGGCAGATTTAACAAATCAAACAGCGCATTACAAACATGATAAAACTTTAACCCCTATACAAGAAAGTGATGTAGATGTAATGCTATCTCAAGGTATGGGTTTTGATGATTCATTAGTTCGTAACGACTTTACTTATAATAGCAGTCCTAGGATTTCTTATGATACAGGAGATAATGTTTTTGCTAAGTCTGGAGAACAAGTACATCTGAAAAATGCTGGAAGTGATGGGATATCTTTGGATTCTAATGTTGATTATGATAGTAATCCCACAGTACAGAAGAAGCTAGATGATTTAGTTACTCTCAGTTATGAGAAAGGAAATGTTACAGTATCGACAAGTATTACTGAGTTAGATGCCCCTAATTTAACAGTTATAGATAGCACTACACAACAAGAGCTAATATCTAATGAACAGACTATTCAGAACTACCAATGGGTTTCTTCTGAACCTGAAACAAGAATGAGTACTTTACTTAATGGACGACACGACACTTCTGATAATTATGATGTCGATGCTGTTAGTTTAGAGGTGGCTGCTCCTAATGTACCACTATTAAACAGAGAAGGTTATGAGCCTATGGCAAAGGGAGTTAGTCTTGCTTTGTCAAATGAAGCAGATGATGCTTATGTGCTGCAAAAGCAAAAAGAAGATGTGCAGCCATGTGATGTGGACACAAGGCCAAAGTCAGAAGTCAGCTCAGTAGAGGATACGCTGTATGAAGGGGTGCAAAAGGTTGAAAGTTATGGTAGTTTAACAAATGGAGTAAAATCCACTATTAAGCTCAATAAAAATGATATTTCAAGTAAAAATGTAAGAGATGGAACTGTATTAGACGAACTGGTTTCAAATCTAAATGGATATAATATCAATGATATAGAGAAGTTAGAGATTGAATACATACAAGGTGATGAATCGTTTGAGAGAAAGATGGAAGAAGCTGGTGGCTTACTAACTTATATTTCTCAAAAAGGGGATAGGTTTGAAGTTAAAGTGCATATGGGAGATGGAACTATTGTTGAAATGAACAAATACTCTTACGGTGGTACTAGTTATGAAATACGTCATCCCTCAAAACTAGCAGAAAATGAAGGTAATGGAAATGCTGGATTGCCCAAAGGAGTTACAGACGCTTTTGAAATGCAAGCAAAGTTAGAGCCTGTAAATCAAAATAGAGAATTTGTCGCTAATAAAGCGTAGGGAAATCCTTATATATAAACCTTAATTCCCCTTAAAAATGATACCGGAAATTCAATTCGAAAAAGTATTGGAAAAACCTCTAGAGATAACTCCTGATTCTGCCAACAATACTAATGCTAGAATAATCAGGGTATCAAATAGGTTAAATTTAGATGATTTAAGTGATATGCACATGCGAGTTGCTGCATCATATGAAACCCAAGAAAATAGTGTTTTAGGTTTAGTTGACAGAGCTTTAAGGATAAATGGCCTTGTTCCTTCATGGATCATTGATGAGGAAATTAGCCATGATGGGGCTGTTGAAGCTGACGGTGTTTTTTTAGATAGGATTTGCGGTACTGCGACTTATTTTCAACTATTGAATCCAACTTATTTGCTGGAAGGATTTGCTCCTGCAGTTTATCTTATGAGGGAGGATGGTCAGATAGAATCAGCCATTGGGAGTGATTTAAGTAGATTACATATTGCTGATTATTCCAAATTGATGGTTGGTGTTCAATTCACTCCCAGTGAAATGTCTACGAGAGAAATAATAAGAGGATGGAGTGATAGGTTCCATGGCCTAAGTGAAGGGAATGTTGAATTATCCCCTATCAAAGATGCAAAAGGCAGAGATATGGTTGGAGGTTACAGTTTAATTGGAGGTATGACCTTGATTCAACAGTCAGATGTTTCTGAACAAAGACATCAGTTAAAGCGTGTTTATTCAGATAATGGAGAAGAAGTTAGTGATTTTTATGTTGATGGAGATTCGCTTGTTGCTGTTGCTGATAGAAGGTTAGGTGTTAATCCTATATATAGGACTGTAGATACCTATCTGAATGGAAAGCTGGATAAAAAATCAAATGTTTACTTATTAACAGCTCCAGGATTAGAATCCGCCTTCATGAGAACGGCTAGAATAGCTGATTCCAGGGA
>Ga0187833_10002746_pt1:0-15000 | contig 18574 bp, 15 predicted proteins | sample ETNtaG_37_FD_167968 | JGI IMG/M metagenome (GOLD analysis project Ga0187833, IMG submission 167968) | Marine microbial and viral communities from oxygen minimum zone, Eastern Pacific Ocean - ETNP2014_SV_400_PacBio MetaG (Illumina Assembly) | ecosystem: Environmental > Aquatic > Marine >...
TTAAATCACACACCACGAAAATGCCTTGGCTATAAGACTCCGTATGAAGTAATGTTAGTACACAATCTCCTGCGATCATCCTATTTCACCTCACCAAAGTGATGCATTTGAGGGGTAAATGCAGGTTTGTGTCATTACTAATATTATAGCTTAATTTGGCGTTTTGCTCAATTACAATAAAATCTTAGATCTAAGCTCCAAATTCTATTCTTCCCCTCCTTTGCAAAGCCTAATCACTACACTAGCAAGTCTGTCTAACTGAGTTTCATCCATTTCCTGCTCAACGCCTTCCTCAATAATATCCGAAATCTGCTCTATTTCGAGCTCCCTTATCAAAACTCCTTCTCCTAGCCTTCTTGCATCCTCACAAATCTGCTTCCTATCGGAGAGTAATTTTATAAGCTGTCGGTCAATCTTCTGAATCTTAGATCGTGTATCGGTCATTGTAAGCATATGAAAATAAGAGGGAATTCGGGCGTATCTTCCTCAACATTTTAAATAATGCAAATATTAGAAGTTGCGAAAATTTAATTTTAATATTTATTAGAAAATGGGAGGTCGCCCGCCACGGGGGGTGAAGGGGCTAGAGGGTGGGGATTGGCGGGCGTTGATTTTTTCTTTGCTTCTTTCTTTTGTATCAAGACAAAAGAAAGAAGGTAATATAATCTATGTATACATGAATAAAGTTGAAGCAAAGCAACGAATCAATAAGCTGAAATCTGAAATCTGGAGGCTTAATAAAGCTTATTTCATTGACGATAAATCAGACGTTTCCGAAGATATTCGTGATGCGCTTAAACAGGAATTAATTAAGCTCGAAAATGAGTTCCCTGAACTGATAACAACCGATTCCCCCACTCAAAGAGTCGGGGCTCCATTGGATGGCAGATTGCCAAAAAGAAAACATTTAACTCCAAAGGAATCATTGTCTGATGTTTTTGCTCATGAGGAACTGGAGGGCTGGATCGATCAGATGAAAAGAGCTCTTGGTAAGGATAAAATTGACTTCGAATTTCTTTGCGAACTAAAGATTGATGGCCTGAATATCACGCTGATTTATGAAAAAGATAAAGAAGGCCGTCATCAATTAATTCGAGGGCTTACACGAGGAAACGGTATTGAAGGAGAAGATATAACACACACCGCAAAGACAATACAATCGCTTCCTCTTTCTCTCGATTTATCTAAATTCAAGAGTGCACCTGAGGTTTTGGAAATTTCCGGAGAAGTATTTATATCAAAAGATACTTTAAAAAAGATTAATAATAAATTAGCTGAGTCCATTAAGTTCGCAAATCCAAGGAATGCAGCAGCAGGATCAGTAAGACAATTGGATCCGAAAGTTGCGGCTGAAAGAAATTTAGAAATATTTTGCTATCACCTTTCCATTGCATCATGCGATGCACTTGATATATCCAAACAGGAAGATGTACTTAAGTTTTTTGCAAATATTGGATTGCCAGTAAATAGGGAGTTCAAAGTCGTAAACAGCATCGATCAAGCCGAGAGTCTGCTTAAGTCATTCGAAAAGAAAAGGGGTTCACTTCCATATGACATCGATGGACTCGTTCTTAAAGTTAATGACAGGAGAACACAGCATGACCTTGGATCGACCGCTAAGGCGCCGCGTTGGGCAAGGGCATACAAGTTCCCTGCCGAACAGAAAACAGCCCAAATACTGGATATTCAGCTCCAAGTTGGCAGAACCGGGGCGATTACTCCTGTAGCTATTCTGACCCCTACACAACTTGCCGGAACAACCGTAACTCGTGCAACTCTTCACAATGCTGACGAGATTGAGAGGCTGGATGCAAGAATCGGAGATACTGTAATACTTCAGAAAGCCGGTGATATTATTCCGGAGGTTGTTGAAGTCATGAAGAATCTTAGGCCGAAGAAATCAATTCCCTTTCACTTCCCAACTCATTGCCCAAGTTGTTCGGGCAACCTAGAAAGGCCCGAGGGTGAAGTTGTGCACAGGTGCCCTAATTCTAAATGCGGAGGAGTTAGGCAGGAACGCATTGAGCATTTGGTTTCCCGTTATGCATTCAATATGGAGGGCCTAGGGAAAGAGACTATCGAAGCTTTGATAGAGAATGAAATTATTTCTGACCCGGCCGATATCTTCTTCTTAACCAGTGAAGACCTGATATCTCTTCCGTTATTTAAGGAAAAGAAAACTGAAAATGCACTTAGCTCGATCGAAAATTCCAAAATTATTGAACTTGATCGTTTCTTATTCGCACTCGGCATCAGGCACATTGGCAGAGAAACCGCGGAAATTATTGCCAAGCGAATCAAGTGGCCAAGTCAGAAAAATACTATCGAGGTTGATGAGAATCTGGGAGCACAATCTTCACTTTTTGAGCCTAAAAAGAAAATCAAAGTGAATGGTATTCGTCTCGCCGATTTGCTTACAGCCCTCCAGAAAATTGAATTGGAGGAACTTTCTGAAATTGATGGAATAGGACCCGTTGTCGCTGAGTCGCTTAAAGATTGGGTCGATGATGAGGATAACCGGTCGCTGATTCACAAGATGGAAAACGGAGGAGTGATTGCAATCATGCCAAAGGGAAGCCATGCTCCGCAGATATTCAAGGACAAGATTTTTGTTTTGACGGGAACTCTTCCTACTCTAAGCCGGGAGGATGCAAAGAAGATGATCAAAGAAAGAGGAGGTAAAGTAAGTTCTTCTGTAAGTTCCAAGACTAACTTCGTATTAGCCGGAGATGATCCGGGGAGTAAGTTTGATAAGGCAAAAGAGCTAGGAGTTGAGGTTGTTGATGAAAAGAGGTTTAAGAAAATATTGAATTAGGTTTTTGCTTGCATTAATGAATCTACCTTACGTACCTTACTTGCCTGACTTCCTTTACCTAACTAATTATGACCAAAGACGAACTAATATCTGATCTGAACGGCGATATCGCTTATGAATTTGCAGCTGCAATCCAATACGTGCAACATGCCGCAACTATGACCGGAGGTGAATTTCAGGCCATAACGGCTGAACTTCTGGTGCATGTAAATGAAGAAATCGGACACGCCAACCTATTGGCTGAACAGATTGATTACCTTGGAGGAACTCCGACGATGGATGTAGCCGAGAGACACACGGATACAGCGCCAAAAAAGATGCTTGAGCAGGATCTGGAAGGCGAGCGCCTTGCAATACGCAGATATAAGGAACGCGTTAAACAGGCGCAGACCTTGGAGCTGTATGCTCTGGAAAACGTCCTCAAGCAGATTCTGTCTGATGAGAAGGAGCATGAGAGGGATCTTATGGAGGCGTTGGGATTGTAGATGATTACATAATAAACTTATGAACCAAAGTAACGATCATAATGAATATACCAGGAGCTTCTTTAAAAAACTGGCACCGCGCTATGATCTAATCACAATCCCTCTCAAGCCACTTAGAAAAAAAGTGGTTGCACTGTCCGAAGTAGCTGGTGGAATGAGAGTGCTGGATCTTGCCTGTGGTACGGGAGAGCAATCAATAGCTTTCGCAAAAGCTGGATGTTCGGTAATCGGTATCGATCTCTCCAAAGATATGCTTTCGAAGGCCATGAAGAAGATTAAATCGAGCATGGATATAGAATTTTTGTGCAATGATGCATCTTCTATTCCTTTTGAAAATACATCATTCGACATTTCCACAATCTCATTAGGACTACATGATATGCCAAAAAACATGGCTATTTCCGTTCTATCGGAAATGAAGAGAGTAACAAAAGCAGAAGGAAAGATTATTATTGTAGAGCACCATAAATCACCCAATGTGTTAGGAAGCTTCAATCATATGATGATGAAACGTGGCGACACACGATACTACCCTGCCTTCATCGAAGCAGGACTGGAGTCATATTTAAATGAGGCTGGATTGCAAATGGAGAAGAAGCTAACTGTTCTATTGGGCCTGTTTCAAATAGTAATTTGTCAGAATAAAAATGGCTTATCCAAGTAAAACAGCGCAGCCGAGGTTCGTTACCTCGGTTGCGTTTTTGTAATTGATCCTGGTGCCCAGGAGAAGACTTGAACTTCCACGGGATTGCTCCCACTAGCCCCTCAAGCTAGCGCGTCTACCAATTCCGCCACCTGGGCAATATAGACTCATAAAGTGTACCAAGGACACAAGGAATGACAATAATAAAATCGTCAAATCTCACTGTATGTACAATGTACATACACTCCCCTAATGAAATCCTTGGCATCAGCTGACCTCTAACACATTGGCTCAAGCTCCGGCTTCGGAACTTCCAGCGGAGCATCATTCGGAAATTCGTTACCACGATCCGGTTTTCCCAGTGGAACTTCCACTATGATAGTTTCGTCTATGTCACCTCGGATTGTATTTATAAGGTCTACACAACTCTCGGAAAGAGCCTCGCCGAGCCTTAACTTATCTTCTTCCGGAAGATTTTCTGTGGTAGTTAAGAGCATCTGTAGACTGCTTGTATTTCCAATAAATTGGATGGGTCTATCCACAATTTTCAAAAGTTCTTGCAGTCGAGCTTCACCATCCACGGTAACAGAATGAGGAGCAGTTTTTATTGTAGCCATGCCTCCTTTGCGAAAGGGTATTTTTTCGTATCGACCTGAACCTCCGCCGTTGGTTAAACATCCATTGCCAAGCAAAACATAACTTCCATAAAGTGTTAAGCAGAGAAGTGCAGCTTTGCGGCGGTCTTCTTCGGAAAGTAGTGCCGTATCTTCACACGGGGCAAACCCATATTTTTTGCCTTCTTCCTCTACTTTCGCTTTCTGCTCGAGCCAGGCGCTTGCAAACGCATCCAGAAAATCGGCAAATTTGCTCAATTTTGGATTGTCGAGTGCACATTGCTTATGGCATTCCCCAGCCTCTCGCAAGATTGCGTCTTGCAGCGCTGTGTCTTCAAGATTTGCCCAAGGACCATTCGGATTATGTTGTACTCCAATATGCTCCTCATGATCTGAATCTGAGCCGTCATTATGGATGTGTTCGGCTGACATCACAATATTATACCATGAAGTCACTATTCCCGCAAAACCGTCAAATCTCTTAAGCCACTAAAGCCTTTGTTGAATCCGGAAACCTACCACCATTATCATCCGCTTCTTGTAATAAAATCTCTATATCTAATGCGGCTTGCCTATACTTATTTTCTGCAACCTTCTCAGGATCACGCGCTGCTCCACTTGTTGAAGCCTGTAACATCTGATTATGTCTGTCTAGTACTTCTTCAAATTTTGTCTCCATTTCTGCAAAAACAGTCATTGATCCTCTCCTTCTTTCAACTGCTCCAAAATTCGCAACTAACTGTGATTCGAAGTTAACATCTTTATCCATATCCATAGTAATTTTTGGGAAATAAGTGGACGCACTCTATTCCTATTAACACAATAGTAAACAAACTAGGCTATTTAATGTATGTCAATGCATCATAGAGCCCTTGTACTAGAACTTTTCTTGATCTACCTGAAATTTACCTGACAAGTTTCCTTTTCTCGCTCTCCAGTATCTCGAGACCCTTAACAAACTCATTGATCGTCTTGTGGGTTACTTTTTCTCCTCTTGTTAGCTTTTTAAGTTTTTCATAAGCACCTTCGACTCCGTACTTTCTAAGGACTATCTGAATCGCCTCTGCCCTGACTTCCGGATGATCATCTAATTCCTGCCTGATCACTTTCTTATTTAATTCTAACTTTCCTATTCCTTTCTTGAGTGACGCCACAGCGACAAGATAATAACCAAATGCGGACCCGATACTTCGCTGGACTGTTGAATCAGTCAGGTCCCGTTGCAGACGACTGATGGGCAGTTTTTCTGCGAAGTGTTGGAAGAGTGCATTTGCGAGACCGAGATTCCCTTCTGCGTTTTCGAAGTCTATCGGATTTACTTTATGAGGCATTGTGGAAGATCCCACCTCACCCTTGATTACTTTCTGTCCAAAAACTCCACGTGAGATATACATCCAAATATCACGCGAAAAGTCGATCAGGATCGTATCAATCTGGCACATTATGTGGCTAAGTTCAGCAACGTCGTCATGCGGATTAATTTGAGTTGTATTTGTCATAGGATCTACTCCAAGGGATTTCATAAATTTCTTGCCAAGTGCTTCCCACTTCACTTTCTTGTATCCGGCTTTATGCGCCGAGTAGTTCCCCACCGCTCCGCCGAACTTACCCTGCATCTTGAACTCATTGAGCCATTTAAGCTGACGTTCTAACCTTTCGACATATACCGCGATTTCCTTTCCGACAGTTGTTGGAGTTGCAGGTTGCCCATGAGTGAGGCTAAGCATGTCCACCTTATTCCATCTTTTTGAAAGTCCGTTGAGTTTGGATATCAATGACTTAAGCTCGGGTTTAACAACTTCCTTGAGAGCCCCATGAATCATTATTCCGTAAGCGAGATTATTAACGTCCTCGCTTGTTAATGCAAAATGAACGAATTCCAAGCTCTTCTTGCATCCGGAAATCTTCTTCATTTTTGCCTTAAGAAAGTACTCCACAGCCTTCACATCATGATTTGTTTTCTTCTCTATCTTCTTAACCTCCTCTGCTTGTACTCTTCCAAATCGCTCCAGAATGGCTTTAAGCTTCTTCTTATCGCCACTACTTAGCCTCTTGCACTCCTTTATATCAGGATTAGAAGAAAGGACCAGGAACCATTCAATCTCTACCTGTAAACGAGCTCTGATCAGCGCTTCTTCACTGAAAAACGGCCTGATCGCCTCTGTTTTAGTCAGATAACGACCGTCAAGGGGCGATAAAGCGTTGATCATAGAGAGGATTGGAACGAATTCGATACATATATGTTACACGAATTATAACGTTAATTCGTTAATTCGTTAATTCGACTTCTTTATAGGTGCGCTTGAACTGCTTATCAGTTTTCTGAAGATGATGAATTAGTTTTGCAAGCATACTGGATATTTTGTCAGTTTTATCGCATAAGACCCTAAATTCGTCCTTTGAAATATACTCCTCATCTAATGCGTCATATAAGTGAGATCTAACTTCCGATACGGATCTTTTTGAATATCCAAGAAATTGAACAAATTCAGCATTAGTCATAGCATCATTCCCTTCCGCTATATTTGCCGCGACAGATCTGGATGAGCGCGTAATTTGATCAATAAATGCGAAATCCTTGCAAGCCTTGGACCTTTTGCATATAGATCTCACCTCGCGGACGAGATTTCTTGCCTCTTGCCACACTTTCATATCTTCAAATTTCCTAAATTTATTCATACTGTATAAAAACTAATTAACTAATTAACGAATTAACGAGTTAACGGAAAGATGGGATCTTACTACTTCTTTTTTTTATTGTCACTCTTTTTCCCCGTAAACTTCTCTTCAAACTCTTCAATACTCATAGTTTCTTTTTTAAGCAATTGCTCTGCGAGTTCATCCAGTTTACCACGATGCTTTTCTAGTAACACAAGCGCGCGCTCATATTGCTCTTTAATAGTGCGCCTGACAAAGGTGTCAATTTCTTTTGCCATTTCTTCGGAATAATTTCGGGTGTAAGCAGGATCAACGCCAAGGAACATAGTCCCCTGCCTTTCGCCGTATGCAATAGGACCAAGCGAGTCATCGCCCATTCCGTACCTCATCGCCATGTTTCGTGCGATGTGCGATGCTTTTTCGATATCATTGCTCGCTCCTGTCGTCATTTCGTTGAAGACTAATTCCTCAGCTGCACGCCCACCAAGCAGGCTGCATATTTCATCCAGAAACTTAGTTTTACTGGTTGTATATTGGTCTTCCTGAGGCAAGAACCACGTAACTCCCAATGCCATTCCGCGTGATACTATTGAAATCTTGTGAAGCGCATCAGTTTCCGGACACATATACCCAACAATGGCATGTCCCAACTCATGATAGGCAGTAATCTTTTTCTCTTTCTCCGTAAGCTTTCTGGATTTCTTTTCCGACCCAAGAGTTATTTTCTCGACCGCATCCACATAATCATTTTGGGAAATTGTTTTATGCTTCTGCTTCGCAGCAATAATGGCAGCTTCATTGCAGATATTTTCAAGATCGGCACCGGTTAAGCCAACTGTCTGCTTTGAAATAACACGAAGATTTATATTTCTTCCTGTTTTCTTCTTCTCTGAATGAACCTTGAGGATTTTTTCACGCGCCACCAGATCCGGCTTGTCGATGAATATTCTACGATCAAACCTGCCAGGCCTGAGCAATGCAACATCTAGAACATCCGGTCTGTTTGTCGCAGCCATTACAATTACATTTGTACCTTGTTCAAATCCATCCATTTCCGTAAGGATCTGATTCAAGGTCTGTTCTCTTTCATCATGTCCTCCGCCAAATCCGGCTCCGCCACGCTGGCGTCCTACGGCGTCGATTTCGTCAATGAATATGATGCATGGGGCATTGCGTTTAGCTCTGAGGAATAAGTCTCTGACCCTGCTTGCACCAACTCCAACAAACATCTCTACAAATTCTGAACCGGCGATGGAGAAGAACGGAACTCCTGCTTCGCCCGCGACTGCGCGTGCAAGAAGAGTTTTACCGGTTCCCGGGGCGCCAACCAACAGAACACCTTTTGGAATCTTCGCGCCTAAGTTGATGTATTTCTTTGGGCTCTTTAGGAAGTCAACAACCTCAACCAAATCCTCTTTCGCCTCATCGCATCCAGCTACATCTTTGAAGCTGGTTTTGACCTGTTTTGCATCTGTTACACGAGCACGGGATTTACCAAACGATAGAGCTGTGTTTTGGCTTCTCGCAATACCTTTAAAAAGCCACACCAGTCCTGCAATAATAAGGAGAAAGAAGAGTAAATCCGGCAGTATTGCAATAAACATGTTCGCGGCTTCACGGTTCTCTACTTCGACTATCGTTGCATTCTCTGGATCGTTCCATCCAAGCGTACTTACACTATCCCTCGCCTCCTTGTATGACTGGTAAGAAGTCCCCTCCTTTGTAACAGCATAAACTTTGTTATCTTTGACGATGATATTTTCAAATTCTTCTTCTGCATACCCTTTTGTAATTCGGCTTATTGCAACCTCCTCTGCATCCTCAAATTGCTTATCTTTGTCCCTGAGGGGATTAGAAATAGAATAAAGAGACAAGAATATTAGCGAAGCAAATAGAAACAATGAGAATAGCCATCTCTGTCGCGGTGGTTTTTGGCGTGCTGCTGGGTTCATGGACCTAGGATAGCGTTCAAAACACTAGGAGTCATCAATTACTGCAAAGAAATTAGGAACATACATCACACAAACTTGAATCGAAACGTATCTATGTTTTTACTTCTTTTTCCGCTTTCTCTTAGAAGCCAAATATCCAAATGCAGAACCTGAAGCGATTAGTGCAATCGCCGTTGGTCCTGTATCTCCTATCGGAGCACGCTGGATGATTGGCTGAGGAGCGGTTGCTACATGCATAGAAGGAACTGTAGCTGTTATTGGAACTGGTTTTATAGGAGGAAGCTTGAGAGGGAGAGATGTGATTTCGGGTTCGGGTTCCCCACTTCGCTCTTCGAACTTCGCGGGGCTCGCGGATTCGGGTGAGCTTGTGCTGAGCGCTGTCGAAGCAGGTTCTGGTGCGGGTTCCCCACTTCGCTCTTCGAGCTTTGCGGGGCTCGCGGGTTCGGGTTTCGGATTTAGAATTTCAGGTTCAGGTTCGCCTGCCTGCCGGTCAGGCAGGGATGTGATTTGGATAGCAGCCACTTGAGCTGGTTTTTCTCTGAAGCACCATGAATTACAGCCATCTCCATCCAATTCATTGCCATCATCGCATTCTTCTCCCTTCTCTATTCTAAAGTTCCCACATACAGGGAGCATGTCAGGAATGTAGAAGACACACATGCATTCTATACAGCGTTGTTGAGGACTACATCCAGCATTTGATTCACATTGCTCATTATTATTTACGATTCCATCTCCGCATTTGGACAGTGGAGAGGCTGGCTTGGGAACTGGCGTGGGTGCACTTTGACTTGGCTCAATGTCTGTGACAGGTTCGGTCGGGGAATCTGATACGAGCTCTCCTGGATCTTCAACAGGTGATGACTGTGCTGCCGTCTTTTTGCAATTCTTATCGCACAAAGGTGAATTTGGAGGTTCGCATTCTTCCCCGGGATCCAGAATATTGTCACCACATTCAGATTTGTCAATAATGACTAGTTTAATTGTTGCTTTGCTTTTTTTAATCTTTGTGAGAGTTACAGTGATATCCGGTTCTTTGTCCCCTGTTACATCTATTTTCTTTGTTTGCTTGAGTTTGATTTTAAAGTCTTGTGGATCTGATTCAACTGTAATTTCTATTGTATTTTTTTTAACTTTGTTTACCGTAAGAGTGTGTTCCCTCTTATCAACTACGAAGGTTATTACTGTTTGCTTCTCTACAACTTCTGTTCCACCGTTTGGAAGACTGATTGATTCATTATCTAACTCATCATCATCCTTATCCTTCTTCTCCTTCTTCTCTTTCTTCTTCTTATTGTCCTCTTCTTCATCATCGTCGTCATCATCATCGTCGAAGAAATTGTCATCGTTGTAGTCGTTTGTTGATTTGTTTTTGCTAGATGAGCTTTTCTTTGATTTCTTCGGTTTCTTTATTTTTTTACACCATGCATCGCAGGAAGAAGTCCCCGGAGGTTCGCATTGTTCTTTTCCTCTTACTTTTCCATCTCCACATTTTGTAGTTCTTATCACGCACTTGCATTTTTTGCATTTCCAACCCACATCACATTGAGAATTGTTTTCACATTCCTCTTTTTTTTCATCCCATATCTTGTCACCGCATTTTGAGTTTTTAATCTTGCATATGCACTTGCTGGTGCAATATTCATTTCTGTTTTTATCACAATGTTTGTCTTTTTCGCAATGTTCATATGGGGGCTCATATTTTCCATTACCACAGACCGATCTAGCATTGACATCGCCTTGCAAAATGGGGGAAGCTCGCCAAACACTAAACTGATCCATAACTAAGGCTCCGCTTACAACAATCAGGAAAGCAGCCATAGGTAGTGCAAATTTTCGCATTTTGGGAATTGTATCAAAATCAATATCAAAGAACTATTGTCTTTTATTCTCTTTATTAATATATCTGGAACAAAAACGATTTAAACGTTAAAATCCATCTGATGAACTCGGGAAGTAATTCGTTCAGAAACAGTGATTGGCTTCTTCTTGGATTGGTTGTTGTAATGTCATGTTTCACATATTTTTATAATTACACACAACCAACATCTCTTTATTGGGATGAAGTGTATCACGTCACAAGTGCTCAGAAGTATTTGAATAATTCTTATTTCATGGAACTGCACCCACCAGTTGGCAAGCTTCTTATTGCAGCCGGAGAAAAATTGATAGATGCAAATGATGACGAATTGAATAGAATATACAAAGACACCAATCACGTAAAAAAAAGAGCCGAAGGATTCTCGATGAACGGATATCGCTTCTTCCCCGCTCTTCTTAGTTGGATTACAGCGGTTGTATTATTCTTTATCTTTCTTGCAATAACCAGAACTACAATACTTGCAACGCTTTTTAGTTTTTTGTATATATTCGATACCGCACTATCAGTTCATTTACCAGGAGCCTTGCTGGAGGGACCTATGTTATTTTTCTGTTCATTATCTCTACTGATCTTTCTTCATATTTTAAATATCAAAAAACCGAATATTAAATTCAAAGTACTGTCGTTTATTTTAGGGATAACATTTGCACTAACATTTCTAACTAAAATCACTGGCCTGTTTTTGTTATTACTTTTTCCCATACTTTTTATCGGACTTTGGCCAAAATGGAAAGTCTGGATAATCGGAATGATATTTGCGTTTTTTGGCTTTCTGATAACGTTTATTGGCGTTTGGCATGTCCATATTTCACTTGGAACAGAGGTCACCAATCAGGGTTTCTACAGTGCCTCTGCACTATACAAAGAAGCTTTAGAAAGTGACAATCCTATTCCATTTTCCTTGTATCCAATTGCAATTAAAGATCATTTAAAATATTCAATAAAATACAACGACGGAGTTCCTAAACTTGATATGTGCAAAGTTCATGAATCCGGAAGTCCGTGGTTTTACTGGCCACTTGGAGCAAGATCTATTACCTATTCCAAGACAAGCCATGCAGAAGACAAAGTTGGATATCTAATGTTCCAAGTTAACCCCGCTGTTTGGTGGTTAAGTGCATTTGCAGTACTAATTGCCTTCTCATTATTAACATGTTCATATTTACTCGGACTCAAACTAAAACAACGCTTCTTGCTTAATTCTTTTTGCATTTTGTACGCAGGTTACATGTTTGGAATAAGCCAGATAGATCGCGTTATGTACCTGCATCATTACCTCCCACCTCTTATAATCAGTTTCATACTAGCTGCACTTGTACTTAATGAAGTTAAACAAATAGGAAAATGGGAGTTTGATCACGATCATAAAGTCTTCGTTGCCCTGTGTTTAAGTATTTGCATCTTTGCGACTTATCAATTTTACAAGCCGTTATCTACTATGAGACCATTGACCAAGGCCCAATTGGAGAAACGCGCAATATTCCCGTTATGGAATTTGCAGTGCTCTGGTTGCAAAAGAAATGATCCTTTCTTTAGTCCCCCAACAATATGCAAAGAGAACCAAAATCCTTACCCCAATAAAAGATGACAAAACCTGAACATTTTGGCTGGCAGGGATGGGCATTGATAGTAATGCTCATGTTGCTTTCATTCTGTTCAACGATCTATAAATATTCCGAACCCAATCACCCATACTGGGATGAAAAATTTCATGTGACGAGCGCGCAGAAATATCTAAACAACCATCACTTTATGCAAGCACACCCACCATTGGGGAAAATGCTTATAGCTTTAGGTGAAATAATTGTTGATGCTAATCCACCTGAAACCGATGCACGGTTTGTGGATATATTGCTTATTGGTAAACATGGCCCAGATTTTAATATGCGTGGTTACAGATTGATACCAATGATACTTGCATGGCTGCTCACCCCTATTACATTCATTATATTTTTCCTAATTCTTAGAAATAGAATACTCGCCGCTCTTTTGAGTTTTGTAATTATCTTCGACACAGGTCAAATATCCTTGCTTAAGGCGGCTGTATTAGAAAGTCCATTGATATTTTCAACTGCTTTCGCAATCCTTGCATTTCTTGTAATTCCAAAATATGTGAAAAATAAATGGAAATTTGCACTCTGGACATTCCTGCTTGGAACAGCAATGGGAGCAGCATTTGTAACAAAGCTGACAGGACTATTTTTAATTCTCCTTGCTCCACTTCTTTTGTTGCACTTATGGCCAAATTGGAAAAAGTGGCTAATAGCTTTTGCCTTTATATTTGCAGGATTCGCGATAGTGACTGTTGGGATATGGCAACTGCACTTCTCTTTAGGAACAAATATAAATCCAACTCTTCCAATGGAAGGATATCATACTAATCTGCATGAATATCGTGAAATCCTCGATCAAGGAAAAAACCCATCTCTACTGATGTTTCCAACAATTCTAGCTGACTCCTTTAAGTATATGTATAGAAGTCACACCAATATTGGAGACCTAAACCTTTGTACTCCAGATTATGGAGGAAGTCCCTGGATTTTCTGGCCTTTTGGAGGCAAATCAATTCACTTCTTAAGTGGAAGATCGAAAGGGGGCCTTGGTAATTACATGTATCTGCAAGCAAACCCGGCAGTCTGGTGGACGGCTACTTTGTCTGTCTTCATATCAATTGCAATGCTTCTTGGCTTTATATTTATGGGGCAGAAATTACGCAAGCCGAAGCTCTTGATATCATTCCTTATTCTTTATCTTGGATACATGTTAGCCATAAGCCAAATAAGCAGGACTATGTTCCTTTATCATTATTTTCCGCCTCTGTATGTCAGTTTCATATTACTAGCATTGGTCATTAATGAACTGAAAGCCAGAGGTCCATTTAAAGGTGAAGTTATTTCTCTTCTATGTATTCTTCTAAGTTCTTTAATGGTATTGGGGTATCTAATCTACCGTCCGATGATTGATTTGACGCCAATGACAGATGAGCAGCTAAAAAGACGAGCTTTCTTCCCATTGTGGAATGTCCGCTGTCATAATTGCAAACAAGACAATCTTTATTACAAAGAAAAATGGTGCAATCCATCATAAGCCTCTCCTAAGCCTAAGAAGCTCTATAACAATATTTTTTATAACCTTTATTGAAGCCCCCGTTTGTTTTCCTCCATGCCGTGGATAGTGAGATACAGGAACAATCTGCAATAAAATACCAGATCTTTTTGCCCTACATAAAAGTTCAGCATGAAAAAAACCTCCGGTTGCAATTCTGGGTTCAAGCTTTGGCCAATCGGATGAATGAAATAGTTTCATACCGCAGTTAACATCTTTTACTCTCACTCCAAGAATGATCCATACTAATAATGCATATATTCGCATAAACACTTTTCTGGGGAACGGATCAACTCTCTTTACGCGTCTGCCAATCGCAATTTGTTTTGAGCGGACAAACGGCAGTAATCCGGTAAAATCCTCCGCATGGATCTGCCCATCAGAATCCATCATGCCCCAGATTTCCCCTTTCGCTTGCGAAAATCCAGAAATAAGCGCTTTTCCATGCCCTTTATTCTCATTATGATGAATAACCTTCAGTCTACTATTGGAAACCGCCATACGGTCTAATAAGGGACCTGTCTGATCCTCAGACCCATCGTTGACAGCAATTACCTCTCCATCCAAATTCTGGTGTTTGAACCACTTAAAAACATCATTAACTACAAGCTCAATATTCTCTTCTTCATTTAAACACGGCAGGATTATAGAAATAAACATTAGTTTGGATTATACAAGTTAATTACTTACTCCAAATCATCATCTTCCTCCTCATCAAATAAATCTTCATCCTCGTCTAAAAAGTCATCATCATCATCCAAGAATTCTTCATCATCCTCAAGGAATGATTCATCATCATCTAATAAACTATCATCGTCATCAAATAGGTCGTCCTCTTCATCTAGA
>Ga0187833_10002747_pt1 | contig 18566 bp, 16 predicted proteins | sample ETNtaG_37_FD_167968 | JGI IMG/M metagenome (GOLD analysis project Ga0187833, IMG submission 167968) | Marine microbial and viral communities from oxygen minimum zone, Eastern Pacific Ocean - ETNP2014_SV_400_PacBio MetaG (Illumina Assembly) | ecosystem: Environmental > Aquatic > Marine > Hypoxic...
TGACTGCCAAAGCAGAATGGCTGAGAGAATGGTTTTCCAGAAAATCCGACGTTTCCCGCTATTCCGATGAGGACTGGCATGCCTGTGATTTCTTCATTGAGGGACTCGTGGATTCCCTGGAAGTTATCGAGCTGGTTGCGGCCGTCGAGGGGCATTTTGGCCTGCAGTTCAACGAGGACCATTTTCAGGACAGGCGCTTCACCACCATCGGGGGGCTGTGCGAAATCATCCGCGAAATTCATGGAACGCCCGCCTCCTAAAGCACAAACTCTCCTGGTGAAGCCTAGGGACCGCCTGAAGATTCCCGCATTTCCCTTTATTTTTCTGCGAAGGTTATGACTGTTTGAGACTCTTGTTGCTCGAATGGAGCGGCATAGGGGGAGATAAAGAGAGAGAATGCCAGTCCATAAGCGGCTCCCTACCAATTGAATGTGCTGAAAATTTGGATTTTCCTTCTTGCCTCTGTCCTGTTAACAGTCTTTTTGAAACCCGAGCCAAACCAATGGAAATCAGCCGAGCAGGGATATGATCCTGGGCGTCGATCACCTGGCCTTAAGCACTGATAATTTCGAGGACGCATGCCATGTCCTGGAATCGAGCACCTACGCCCCTGTTTTCACCGTGGAAGACGGGTCCACATCGCAGGAAATCAGCCCCTTTATGCACCAGTTCAGCCCTGATTTTCACATGGCTTATTGCCGTTCCCCGGCAGGAGGCGTCACCTTGGAATTGACCCGGTACAGCCCGCCACGGAAGGCGAATAATCCCGGCTATGGGGTCTTGTTTTCCGCTGCGCCGGAGGGAATAAGGAAAGCCCTTCCCCCCAAAAACGAGGGTATTTGGACGCCGGTCCTGCGGGCGGCGATGGATGTTGACGTGCACCCCGCCTTTTGGGAGCCTTTTTCCGCCTCCGTCTGGGTGGGGGACGGAACAGCCGCATCCACACATATCCTTGGAATATTGAGCCCCACTTCCAATATAGAAAATGCAACGCGTTTCTGGCGTGAGGGACTGCACTTTTCCCTCAAGGGACAGGGTGTTACGGATGAGGGACGGAAATGGGCTCGTCTTGTCCTGCCGTCTCCTGTGCCCGCGTGGCGACTGGATCTGGTCCTGGCCGAGGATGAGGAAATTTATGAAGAAGCCATGCTGGACCAGGCAGGATTTCCCTGTCTCGGTCTTCTTTCCTCAAATGTGGAAGAGGACGCGAATAGAGCCCACAACGCTGGCGGCCATGACTTCACACAACTGTTCACGATGCGGATCAACCAAAAAGCCATGAAGCTTATTATGTTCCGGACACCGGAAGGCAAACTCGTCGAGCTGATTGAACTGGATAAACAGGGAGACATGGCATGAGAGCCTGTGCCGCTTGTGCAGATTTCAAATTAATATTGGCCTCGCCAGTTTTTGTTCCGGCGGCCGTTAAACAACTCTAGAATGGACTGACCGAAGCGGTGTTTCGCCGTTTCGCGGAGGTTTTTATGGGAAAACGAATTCTTCTTGTCATGCCGACCTTCTGGGACGTGATCGCCCCGCCGGTTGGTATTATTTCCTTGAAATCTTACCTTGAGCAGTACGGCCACTCGGTTCAGACAGCAAACCTCAACGTCAATAACAAATTGTGGAACACCCAGCACCAGTATTTCCGGGTGCTCGAAAATTACGTGCCCAATAAAAGTCTGGTGCCGAGAATTGGCTCTGAATTTCTCGGGTTGCACCTGAACGCAAAGGTTTTCGAGGAAGAGGTTCCCCCCCAGTTTTTCCACGACTTCCTGCGCATGGCGTTGCGTGAGAAGTTTCTCGATCTTCTTAACGAAAACACCGAAGAAGAGATGAACCGCCTGGTGGTGGAAATCGACCAAGTGGCCACCGATCATTTCAAACATGTGTGTGAGGCCATTCCCGACCTGTTGAGCGTTGATCCCGAATTTGTGGGATTTACCGGATTCAGCAGCACCTACGGCACCGGGCTCTACATGCTGAAGGAAATCAAGCGTCAAAACCCCTCTATCAAGACGATTGTGGGGGGGTCGGGACCCTATAACGGTTTTGCCCATGATTCCCCCAATATGACGAGACTTCTTGAGACCTGCACCTTCGTGGACCAGGTAATCTTCGGCGAGGGGGAACAGGCGCTGAAAAAATACGTGGAGGGAGATTTCAAGGAGGGCCGGCTTATCCACCCCTTCAATCTGGGCCTCCCTTCCATGAATATGGACGACCTGCCGATTCTCGATTATTCGGATGTAGACCTGTCCAAATACTTCAATCTGGGTGTTAATACGTCCCGTGGATGTCCCTTCCTGTGTTCCTTCTGTTCGGAAACCAAGTCGTGGGGAAGCTTCCGCCGCATGAGCCCCGACAAAACCATCGAGGCGGTTCAGGCCCAGGTTGGTAAAATCAGCGGAAACAGCATTTTCATGACTGATTCCCTTTTCAACCAGCCCATTACTCCTTTCTCAAAAAAGGCGGTTGAGCAAGGTCTGGACGTTAACTTCGATTGTTATCTTCGGGTGGACCGTTTTGCGGAAGACCCGAAATATGTAGACCTGTGGTCCAAAGCCGGGCTTTCACGTGTTCGTTTCGGTATGGAAAGCGCTTCCCCGAAGATGCTTGAGGTCATGATCAAGGAGATTACCCAGTCGCAGATGGAAAACTCGCTGCGGACCATGGGCGAAGCAGGGATTCAAACCACCACATATTGGATCGTCGGCCATCCCCACGAAACCGAAGAGGACTTCCAGGAAACGCTGAATTTCATCCACCGCAATAAAGATCACATCTTCGAGGTGGACTTCGCACTTTTCTATTTCTACGGAGAGGGGGAAATCGGTAAGGATGATTTCACCGCCGACTTTGGTGGCGTGGAGCGCGTGTTCCCTGAAGAATATGATCCGCTTTCCATTTTCACTTATTACAAGCTGAAGAATCCCCATCCGACCCGCTCTGAATCTTTCAAGCGAGCCGTCAGATTCACAGCCTTGATGAAGGAATGGGGTGTCCCTTGTAATCGCGCCTCTATCATGGACCTGATGACAGCTGAAAAAAGATGGCAACGGCTTACAGGCCGCGGTGCGGCTATCCTACCGAAAAGTTTCGGCGAAGGCCGCGATCCTTCTTCCACGGGGAATGCCGTCTCCTCCCCCGAGGTGGTATAGAGCCCACTCCGATCAAATTAACCACGAGAAGCCGGAGTATCCCGGCCTATCCCTCGCGGTGATAGGGGTGGCCGGTGAGAATGGACTGCGCCCGATACAGCTGCTCGGCGAGCATGCCACGCACCAGAAGATGAGGCCAGGTCATGGGCCCGAGGGAAAGCACCAGCGCCGCCTTTTTTCTTATGCTCGGGTCGAGTCCGTCGGCGCCGCCGATGAGAAAACCAAGATCGGCAATGCCATCATCGCGCCAGGCTCCCAATTTCTGGGCAAACTCGCGGCTGGAAAGGGACTTTCCCTTTTCATCCAGGGCCACCAGAAGCGCCCCCTCGGGCACCGCGGCCAGCAGTTTTTCGGCTTCACGGATTTTGCGTTTTTCCGGCGTCATGGTCTGGCGCAGATCCACCTCGCGCAACTCCAGCGGCCAGGTTAGCCGCCGCGCATGGTCCTCGTAAACGCCGCCGCTGACGGCGCGGCCCCCACGGCCCACTGCGGCAATCCACAGACGCACCTCGTCACCTCTCCCTTTCCTGCGTCGCGCCCGAAGGCGTACAGCTAGACCTAGACTGCGGCCCGGTCGTCTCCATCGGTGTACAGCGACTCCTCATCCGTCTGGTCTTGGCTGGGGGCCAGTTCGCTCCACATTTTTTCCAGATTGTAGAAGGCCCGGACTTCCGGCCGGAAGAGATGAATGATCACATCGTCGGCGTCTATGAGAACCCAGTCGCCCTGAGGCAGGCCTTCCACGGGCACTCTTCCGCAACCCGCCTTTTTGAGCTTCCCCTGCATTTTTACGGCCATCCCGGCAACCTGCCGGGTGGAACTGCCGGAAGCGACGACCATAAAATCGGCCAGGGATGTCTTACCGGCGAGATCGATGACCGCAATATCCTGGGCCTTGTGGTCATCGAGTATGGTTTCAACCAGTTCAAGCAACTGCGATGAATCTGGGATCTGCCTCTTCTCTGATATCTGTTTTTTCCCTGGGGTCTGCTTTTTCTTCGGGGCTTGCTTCTTTTTAGAGTTGGTTATGGCTATGTCCTCTTCGTTGCTGCAATTCGTTATCCCTCCCTTATTCTTCCCTCACCCGCCGCCTTGCCGCAATTTTGTCGCGGAGGCGGGATTACGACGGCCGTGGATAAACGTCCAGGCCGGGGGTCTGTGTTGTGCGAGCTTTCCGACGCGGCGTGGCGACAGATAGGCCCTGCCGAAACGTTGCGCCACCAAGCCCGACAACGCCTTTAAAGAATAGGTGGGGCGGTCGAAGATCGCAATGGGCACGGTCCGGAAAATGGCATCCCAGTCCCGCCATAGCGGCATCTGTGTCAGAATATCGGCGCCGGCGAGCCATACGAAACGCACCCCGCCAAAACGGCGCATGAGCGCCCGCAGGGTATGGATAGTATAGCGGGTTCCGGCCCGGGCCTCGAAATCCGACACCTTGATGCGGGGATGGTGCACCACCGCCCGCGCTCCGGCCAGACGTGATTCATAGGAGGCCAGATCGCTGGGTTGCTTCAGCGGATTGGAAGGCGACACCAGCCACCATACCTCGTCCAGACCGAGCCGCTGAAGGGCCATGAGGCTGATATGCAAATGGCCTTCATGGGCGGGATTGAAGGAACCCCCGAGAAGGCCGATTCGCGGCCTCGCGAAGGTGGAAACTCCCGAAGCGGGTGGCCGCATATTTTCCATCAAAATGGGGGTCAGGGCCGCGCCTGGCCGGTACCGCGGACCAGGTATTTATAGCTGGTGAGCTGTTCCGCCCCCACCGGGCCACGAGCGTGGAGCTTGCCGGTGGAAATGCCGATTTCCGCGCCCATGCCGAATTCACCGCCGTCGGCGAACTGGGTGGAGACGTTGTGCATGACGATGCCGCTGTCCACCTCGCCCAGGAACAGCGCCGCGGCGGCGGCGTCCTCGGTGATGATGGAATCGGTGTGGTGCGATCCGTGGCGATCGATATGAGCGATGGCCTGGGCCACGTCGTCCACCACGCGCACCGCAATAATGGCGTCGAGATATTCCGTGTCCCAGTCAGCCTCGGTGGCGGCAACAATACGGTCATCCAGGGCCGCCGCTTTTTCATCGCCCCGCACCTCGCATCCGGCACCCGCCAGATCATCGAGCAGGGGCGGCAAATGGCTTTCCAGGACGGCCTCGTCAATGAGCAGGGTTTCCGCCGCGCCGCAAATGCCGGTACGGCGCATTTTGGCATTGAGCACCACCTTGCGCGCCATGTCGAGATCGGCGGCCGCATGCACATAGACATGACAGTTGCCGTCGAGATGCTTGATCACGGGAACCCGACTTTCCGCGCTCACCCGCTCAATCAGCGAACGTCCGCCCCGGGGGATGATGACATCGATGCAATCGGTCATGGTCAGCATTTCACCCACGGCGGCGCGGTCACGGGTGGGCACAAGCTGGATACAGCCCTTGGGCAAGCCCGCCTGTTCCAGGCCCTGCGCCAGACAGCCGGCGATGGCGGTGGAGGAATGGAAACTCTCCGAGCCGCAGCGCAAAATCGCCACATTGCCCGACTTCAGGCAGAGTCCCCCGGCGTCGGCGGTGACGTTGGGCCGTGATTCATAGATGATCCCGATGACGCCCAGCGGCACCCGCACACGGGCGATATCGAGCCCGTTGGGGCGCGTCCATTGGGCCATGACGTCGCCCACCGGATCGGGCAGCGCCGCCACTTCCTCGAGACCCTTGGCCATCCCCTCGATGCGGTCATCGTCGAGTTCCAGCCGGTCGAGAAGGGCCGCCGAAAGATCGCGCTCTTGCGCCGCCTCCATATCCTCGGCGTTGGCAGTGAGAATCTCAGTCCCATGGGCGCGAATAGCGGCGGCGGCGGCCATAAGAGCCGCGTTCTTCATATCGGTGGACACCACCGCCAAGGCCGCGGCCGCGGCCCTGGCGGCCTCGCCCAGAGAGCGCATGACGGCGGCAATATCGTCGTCTGTTTGGTTTTTCACTTGTCCCGCCTTCCCTTCCGTCACTCAATCACGAGATCGTCGCAGTGGATCATTTCCTCGCGCCCACGATAGCCGAGAATAGCCTCCGTTTCATCGCTTTTGTGGCCCATGATGCGCCGCGCATCCTCGCCCGAATAACAGATCAGCCCGTGGCCGATTTCGCCGCCGCCGGGGCCGCATACCAGCACCGTATCGCCGCGCTCGAAATCCCCTTCCACCGCCACCACACCGGCGGGCAGCAGGCTGCCACCCTTGGCCAACGCCTGGGCCGCGCCTTCGTCAATGGTGATGCTCCCGGCGGGCTTGAGGGCACCGGCGATCCAGCGCTTATGGGCGGTTTTGGGCTCCGAGGAAGGCAGAAACCATGTGCATATGTCTTCTCCGCCATCATCAATGGCGGCAAGCGCGTTGGCGAGCTTGCCCGGCGCAATGACCATGCGGCAGCCGGCAGCAAAGGTAATGCGCGCCGCCATCAGCTTCGTCACCATGCCGCCGCTGCCGTCGCCGGGCTTGGCCTCACCGGCCATGGCGGATATTTCGGGCGTGATCTCGCGCACCTCGGGCACCAGAACCGCATTCGGGTCGGACAAGGGGTCGGCGGTATAAAGCCCGTCCACGTCGGAAAGCAGAACCAGCGTATCGGCCCCCACCATCTGCGCCACCCGCGCCGCCAAGCGGTCATTATCGCCGAAACGGATTTCCTCGGTGGCCACCGTATCGTTCTCGTTGATAAGAGGCACCACACCCAGCCCAAGCAGAGTTTCGAGGGTCTCGCGGGCGTTGAGATGGCGGCGGCGCTGTTCGGTGTCGTCCAGGGTGAGAAGAATCTGCGCTGTGGTCAGGCCGTGCCGCGCCATGGCCTCCTGATAGGCATGGGCCAGCCGTGCCTGACCGGTGGCCGCCGCCGCCTGGCTTTCCTCCAGCTTCAGAGTTGGCCGCGTGATGCCGAGATGACGGCGACCCACGGCGATGGCGCCCGAAGAGACCAGAATCACCTCCTGTCCCGCCTTGCGGCAGGCGGCCACGTCGTCCGCCAGCGCCTCCAGCCAGTCATGGCGGATGGTCCCGGTCCCTTCATCCACCAGCAGGACGGAGCCGATTTTTACCACCATGCGCCTCGAATCCGAGAGCCTGCGGCTGTGGCTGAGCATTTCAGTGGCCGATCCGGTCATGGCCGCCAGCCCTCCTCTATTACCTGTTCCCGCACCTCTTCTTGTTTGCGATGCCCGCCGATCCGCGCCAGCAGCTTACGCAGAATCTCCACCGTGCCCTCGCCGGAGACGGCGGAGACGGCGTAAACCTCGCCGCCGCAGGCATCGCCAAGCTCCGCCAGACGGGCCTCGCGGGTTTCCTCGTCCAGGGCGTCGCATTTGTTGAGGGCGACAATTTCCGGCATGACGTCGAGCCCATGGCCGTACTGAGCGATCTCGCCGCGTATTGTAGCATAGGCCCCGGCCACGTCCTCGGCCGCGCCGTCAACCAGATGCAACAGCACCAGGCAACGCTCCACATGGCCGAGAAACCGGTCGCCCAGCCCGACGCCTTCATGGGCGCCGGCGATGAGTCCGGGAATATCCGCCAGAACGAACTCCTCCTCGTCCACATGGACCACGCCAAGCTGGGGATGGAGCGTGGTGAAAGGATAATCGGCAATTTTCGGCTTGGCCCGCGACACCGCGGCCAGAAAGGTGGACTTGCCCGCATTGGGCAGGCCGATAATGCCGGAATCGGCGATCAGCTTGAGCCGCAGCCACAACCATCTCTCCTCGCCGGAATAGCCCGGATCGAAGCGCCGCGGAGCCTGGTTGGTGGAACTCTTGTAATGGGCGTTGCCGAACCCGCCGTCACCGGCACGGGCGAGGACCACTCTTTGACCGGGCGTCACCATATCGGCCACCAAAGTATCAACTTCGGCATCGAAAATCTGCGTTCCCACGGGAACCTTGATGATCAGGTCGTCGCCACCGGGGCCGGTGCGGTCGCGGCCCATTCCATGCCCGCCCCGCGCCGCCTTGAAATGCTGGCGATAGCGAAAGTCAATGAGAGTGTTCAGGTTTTCCACCGCCACCACGATCACATCACCGCCGCGCCCACCGTTACCGCCGTTGGGACCGCCATGCTCGATATTCTTCTCGCGCAGAAAACTGACGCAGCCGTTGCCGCCGTCACCGCTTTTCACGAAAATCTTGGCTTGGTCGAGGAATTTCATGTCCCGCCCGTACCCGCTCTGGAACAAATAAAAAAGGGGAATGGCACGCCATTCCCCTCCACAATAACCTATGGCTTGGAGGCCGCCTAGCCGGTCGGCTCCACACTCACGAAGGTGCGGTCGCCACTTTTATGGTTAAAGGCCACCCTGCCCTCGATAAGGGAAAACAGGGTGTGGTCACGGCCCATACCCACATTCTCGCCGGGATGGTACTTGGTGCCGCGCTGGCGGATGATAATATTGCCGGGCACCACGCTCTGGCCGCCGGACTTCTTGAGGCCCAGACGCCGGCCCGCGGTATCGCGGCCATTGCGGGAACTGCCACCTGATTTCTTATGCGCCATGACTATTTCTCCTTCTTGGGAGTTTTCTTGGCCGCGGGCTTCTTGGCGGGCGCCTTTTTCGCGGCAGGCTTCGCCTTAGCTTCGGCCTTTTTCGCGGCGGGTTTCTTGGCTGCCGCCTTTGTTTCAGGCGCTTTCTTGGCTTTCTTGGCTTTCTTGGCTTTCTTGGCTTTCTTGGCTTCCTCGGCAGGCTCCGCCTTTTTAGCGGCGGGCTTGGCGCCAGAAGCGCGGATATCGTTGATGCGCAGAACCGTCAGGTCCTGGCGATGTCCGGCCTTGCGGCGGTAGTCCTTGCGCCGTTTCTTCTTGAAGACGATGATTTTATCGGCGCGGGCCTGTTCAAGCACGGTTGCCGTGACCGAGGCGCCGGCCACCAAAGGCGCGCCTATGGTGGCGTTCTTACCGTTGCCAATCATGAGCACCTGATCAAGGGTCACTGACGCACCTTCACCGCCGTCGAGCTTTTCCACGGAGATAACGTCGTCTTTGGCAACCCTGTACTGTTTTCCGCCGGTGCGGATGACTGCAAACATGGTTCCGATTTCCAGAAAAATAAAGAATTATTGAGGGGCCCATACGCGGGTATTTTCCCGCACGGATGCGGGCCGCACTATACCCCGGACCCCGCCCTTGTCAACGCTTTTTGGGGGGCTGCGGAAAGAAGAAAAGGGGAGGAAGCTTAAAGGCTCACACCCGTATGCTTTCGCCTGCTCCGATGCCTCCCGGGAAGCCATGCGAACTCATCCAGCCCCCTTTGCTTCCTCAATCACACCCGCTTCCTGCAAGACTTCAGACAGGGCCTCACATTCAAAAACATCCACACCGATTCTTTCCGCAATTGCCAGAAGGTCATTGCCACCGTCGGCATAGGCCAGAAAATTCAAGGTTTCGCGCACCTGTGCGCCGGTATCCCTAGAGCTAAGCGTGGGATACAGGCCTCGCCTGTCGAGATTGGGCTCGCATGGAACCGTGCAGCGCCACACCTTGTTCGCCTCAAGGAGGCGGAGGCATTTTTGCAGGACCTCGAATGCGCCTTCCAGGCCCTGTGGAGAAATAAGCGAAAGATCATCAAGGGAGGTATGATATTCGGGATAGGTATCGTATTTCGAACGCATGACCGAGGCCACCGGAAGGTCAGCCCCGGGGCTGCAGTACTGCCGTTCATCACTGCCGCGGTCAAGGAAGCTGTATTCCGTGTAATCCGGGCAGTGGCGCGTAAGCACATAACGCGCCACGCGGTCCGCCAGGGTGTCCCCATAGCGCGACGGAAGGAACGAATATGCTCTGTCATCCCCGACGCATGTAACCACATACCCAGCAACCATGTTGCTTTTCATGGTTTCCAGATTTTTGCTCATATAGGCAATGGACCCGATGGTCTCGGGCAGGAAGACAATACGATAGGTATGCCGTCGCTCGGGTTGGGAGACCAGCCATCGAGCCAGCGCCGCCGTTATCACAGGACCGGAAAGCTCGTTATTGGCCATGGAAGGGTGGCAGACATAGGTGGAGAGGAGAATCTCAGACGTCTCCCGGCCAGGCAGAATCAGCTCTCCGTAATTGAGAGCCCCCGGTCGCAATGTGCTTTTAATTACCGCGCGGTATTTTCCTGGTTTTAGGGCCTGGCGCTGGTTATGGGAGAGACAGAAGCCCCAGTGGCGCTTGTAATAAGAGGTAATGTAGGGAATGGCGTCGGGCTGTTCAGGCAGGGAATAAAGGTGATTCTGGAGATCCTCCAGTGTCAGCCACGTATCAACCGGTTCTGAGTAGCCCACCACGTGGAGATTATGGTCGCTGAAATCAATAATTCTGTTTTCGTTTTCATCAAGAAGATAGGCTTCCTCGATGTTCCATTCATCGGGCACCGTCCAGTCAAAAACCTTTGTCCCGCTGGGAACTTCCAGAACTTTCATTTCGGGAAGCAAGTCACAAAAATAGGAAAGCGTCTGACGGACGCCTTCCCCGGTAAGGCTCCGACACAGGGGAAAGAGGTCTTTCGCCCAGCCATACATCTCTTCTGAAACTGTTTTCTCAGCCATTTGTCTTAATTCTGGTCCTGGATATATCCCGCGGCCGGCCCTGGAGCGGCTCTAGCCCTGCTGGATTGCAAAACAACGCACGGGGGCGCCGTCTCCGCCCTTGACCTTGAGAGGGGCAACAACAAGCCCCACCTCCTGCCGGGTCAGGGCCCTTAAATTAGTCAGATATTCCACAAGGATGACGTCGTTTCCGAGCAAAATTTTGTGGATAGGGGAATCGGTTTCGCAGCCCTTTCCGTGCTTGGGGTTGTCGGGCATGGGTGTATCCATGGCGAGGAGGCGACATCCCCGATCAACCAGCCATTGCGCCACGTCGGCCGAAATGAAGGGATGGTCGCTGTAATAGGAGTCGCTGTTGTAATGGTCCGACCAGTCGAAGCGCATAATGACCCGCTGGGGACGGTTGTTTCCCATTATTTCCTCGAAATCTCTCACCATCAGTTCCTTAAACTTTCCGGCGTGGGAAAAATCACATATGAAAGCCGGGCCCACCAATATGTCCAGGGACACCTCGTCAATGGTTTTGCCGCCCTCTATAAAATGCCGCGGTGCGTCCATATGTGTGCCCGTATGCGTCCCCAAAACCATTTTCCGGGTCTCGCGGGCTTCCACGTCCAGCCTTCCCAATTGGGTAATCTCCACAACGGGATGCCAATGCACGGGGAACGTCTGCATCCCCTCGTAAATAGGAAGCGTAAGATCAATTATTTCCCGGGTCATATCTTTTCCGCATCATCTGAAGCTGTATGTTAACACGTAATGTCTGCCCCTTCTCGAGGAGGCTGGCAACGCCATAATCCTCAATGCCTGGTTATTGGCCCTGCGTAGATTCGCCGGACGCCAAGTATTCTTCAAGCAATTGGTTCTTTTGAATCTTGCCCGTTACCGTGCGGGGAATGGATTCCACGGCCAGAAAACGACCCGGCTGGGAATCGGAAGACAGGTGGGATTGACAATGGGCGCGAAGAGAGGCCTGTGCCTCCCTTGTCAGCGCGCCGCCATTGGTCAACTTCACGAAGGCGACAACCTCTTCCCCCCAAAAGGGATGTGGCACACCAATAACGGCCACGTCCTCCACTTCCTCGTGGCGTAGAATCGACTCTTCAACCGCGGGGGGACTGACATTGGCGCCGCCGTGAATAATTAAATCCTTGCGCCTTCCGGTGATATACAAATATCCCGACTGGTCCTCGAAACCGATATCACCGGTGGACAGCCACCCGTCCTGAAGCGGCGAAGACAAGGCGCCGCCGTCACAGTCTCCATCGAGATATCCCTCGAGAGCGTAGGGCGACCTGACCCACAGGTCTCCCTCCTGCCCGGCCGCCAGAACACTGCCGTCAGTATCTCTGGACTGTATCTCCGTGCCCGGCAATAAGGCGCCCACCGACCCCGGTCTCTCCGGAGTTTCCGGAGAATCACCCGAGGCGATCAGGATTTCAGTCATTCCGTAGCTTTCCAGAAGCCTGACGTCAAAACGCTGCTCAAAATCCTCCTTAATGGACGAAGACAGAGGGGCCGTTCCCACGCAAATGAAATCAAGATGATCCCGTGTCCAGGAACGCGCCTCCGGATCGCGGTCAAGTTTGACAAGGGCGGCAAGCATGGTTGGAGTCAGCCACATGGTCGTTGCCCCATGCGCCATGGCAGGCCGCCAAAAAGTGAGGGCGGTTCTGGCATCGAATTGCGGCGCCAGGATAACGCTGGCCCCAGCCAGAAGCGGCGCCAGAAGCGTGTTCAGAAAGCCCGCCATGTAGCTCATGGGCATCACATGCATGAGGCGCGCCTTGGCGGTAAGCCCCAGGTGAGCATTGAACGCCAGCGCGTTCCCAAACAGTACGCTTGCCCGGTGGCAGACTCCCTTGGGACGGCTCGTGGTTCCGGAAGTAAAATGGATTGATAGAATATTTTCCGGACTTCCGGAAAACACCGCAGGCTCTCCGTTATTGGCGCCAACAAGCTCTTCCACATTCTCGACAATCCAGGGGGTTTCCACCTGCCGGGGCAGAAGGTGGGCAAAGGTTTTTTCCGCCATCACTCTTTTGGGGCTGGAAAGAGGAACAATATACGCCACGTCTTCCGGCGATAAATGCGGATTGACGGGGATAATCGTGATCCCGGCTTGAAAACAGGCAAGGTAGGTTGCGGCAAAACCGATCCCGTTGGATAGAATTACCGCCAGACGGTCTCCCGTTCCAAGGCCCTCGCGAAAAAACACACCGGCCAGAGAGGTCGCCATGCCACCCAATTCTTCGTACGAAACCTCCCGCGCGGGCTTATCGGAACGCGTGGCGTCTATTAGCGCCGTATTTTTTGAATGCCGCGAGAAAATTTCATGGGTGTAATCGAGAATTTCTGTCATCGGGTGGCTTAGTCCTGTTCCTTCCCGTGGTAATTCTCGAAATGGAACTCCGATGTGGGAGCCTCTACGCGGCCCTCCCTTTCCTGGAGTTCTCGGGCAAGCTTATCAACCATGCCCCTATCCACATCTATCTTGTCGTGCTTGCAGACCTCGATAATCAGATGCCGGGGGTCAATCTTGTAACGAGTCGAAAATTCCCGGATTATGCCCATGTAACTCGAATGAAATTGCGCCAGGCCGCAAACCACGTCCAAGGAGCCAATCCCCTTGTTCGAGATAAGGGGGAGAATATATTTTTCTCCCACATCCATGACCTTGATCGGGTCCATGCCGAGGTCTATCCCACGTCGCGTAAGCACTGAAAGAAAACGTTCCGTCGGCGTGTTGCCCGAACTGCGGCCAAAACCCTGCAAGGACGTGTCTATAATCGTTGCGCCGGCGTCAATGGCCACAAGTGCATTGGCCACGCTGAGGCCAAGATTGTCATGGCCGTGGAATCCGATACGCACATTATTTTTATGGCACATGGCCTCCACATAAGCGGAAACATCCTCGGTCAGCATCCCTCCGGCTGAATCCACCAGATATACCACGTCGGCCCCGTAAGAGGCCGACTGCGCAGCGATATCGGCGACTTCCGAAGGAGAACAGGCGTAGGATTTCATGAAATTTGCGTAGACCATCATGCCGAATTTCTTGGCCTGGTCGATGAAGGGCTCCGACGTCTCAACCTCCGTGATATTGGTGCCAATGCGGATAAAATCCATGCCGTAATCATGCGCCATATGAATGTGATCGAGATCGGCTATTCCCGGAATGCAGAACATGCCCCACTTTGCCGATGACAAGGTCTCGGCAGTGGCCTTCATATAGGCCTCATCACTTTCCGCCGCCTCGCCGTGCCCTGCCTTCGACGCCCCGACACCGACACCGTGGCCAACTTCTATAAGACCGAAACCCACCTCTTCGAGGGCAGCGGATATCAGAGCGGTATCCCCCGCCGTGAACTGGAAATTGATGGCATAGCTACCATCTCGAAGTGTGACTTCCATGATTTCCAAACTGTGATCGGTCACGGCGTTATTCCTCTCCATTTTCAGGGTTTTCCCCTTTGAAGACCGGCTTAAAGGTAGACATGACGGCAGCGGCTGCGTTACCTAAGCGGGCACAAATGGCACTAATACTGTTTTGACGGCAAACGAAATTTCAACACCCATGCGTCACAATTCCATAGAAAAGGTTGTACTTCCGAATAACTAAGAAAAACATTTTCTTTAAAATATTTTCTTCGCGGTGGGGTGCCGGAGTGGTTGAACGGGGCGGTCTCGAAAACCGTTGTGCCCTTGCGGGTACCGTGGGTTCGAATCCCACCCCCACCGCCATTATCTTGCCGTCATATTGATCTGAGACAATTCCATGCGTATTTATCTGGCCGATCTGGCGCATACCCATTCTCTGCCCGACAGTGTGCTCACGGTGCCTCTGAACATAGGCTATATCAAGGCCTATGCGGTGGAACAGCTGGGCCCGGAGGTGGATATCCGGCTCTTCAAGCATCCCGAAAAACTACTCGCCGCCGTCCACGACGCGCCCCCGGATGTGGTGGGCCTGAGCAATTACGGGTGGAACGAACAGATCAACCTACATCTGGGCCGTTACCTGCGTGGGAAATATCCAGACCTGCTGATGGTGGCGGGGGGACCAAATATCGACCACGATCCCGAACCGATCACCGCCTTTATCCAGCGCCATGTCTATCTCGATTTCATCATCGAGGGTGGCGGCGAGGAAGCCTTCTGCGAATTGCTGCAATGGTGGGAGAACGGAGGCCGCGACACTGGTCAAGACACCAGCGAACTTCCCCAAAATCTGCATTTCCTGGAAGAGGGAACCCTCCGTTCCACGCCCCAGCGTAAGCTAGAAAAAATCATCACCAACATCCCCTCTCCCTATCTTAACGGATATCTCGACGAGTTCCTGGAGATGGGAATGACGCCCATGTTCGAAACCAACCGGGGATGCCCCTTTCACTGTACCTTCTGTGTCTGGGGGGTAGCCTCCCTTGATCTTGTGCGGCGCATGGACGAGGACACGGCCATGCGGGAAATCGAATATGTGGGGGAGAAATCAGCCGCCACCCACTGGATTTTCTGTGATGCCAATTTCGGTATTCTCAAGCGCGATGTGGACATTGCCCGCGCCATCAAGAAGGTGAGCGAGGAAAAGGGGCGGCCGCTGAACTGTCAGCTGTGGACGGCGAAGAATGTCACGGAACGCAATCTTGAGATCGGGGAAATCCTCGGCAACATAATAAGCCCGGTTATGGCCGTGCAAAGCCTGGCCGATGAGGTGCTGGAACATATCAAGCGCAGCAATATTTCAACCGATACCTATGTGCAGTTCCAGCAGGCATTCCATCGCATGGGTAGCCGCACCCATTCGGACCTTATCGTTCCCTTGCCCCGGGAGACCCTGGAATCCCATCTTCAGGCCCTGCGCATGCTGATCGATTTCGGGGTGGATGTGATCCAGTCCCACAACGTGCGGCTTCTCTCCGGGGCAGAGCTCAATCTTCCCGGAACCCGGAAAGAATACCAATTCAAGACACGTTATCTCCTGATTCACGGGGATGCGGGAATTTACCCTTCCCCCGACGGCACGGCCCTGAAATGCTTTGAGTTCGAAGAGAGCGTCCGCTCCACCACCACCATGAGCGAGGAAGACCTGTTCTTCCTCAGGAAACTACACTTCCTGGTGGATTTCTGCTGGAATACCGAGGTCTATAAACCGCTGCTGTGCAGCCTCCAGGCCTATGGCGTCAATCCCGTGGACATGCTCGTCGAACTGATCGTGGGGCCAGGGTACGAGACGGCTCTTGGGGAGGAAACCGCAAACAAACTGCGGACGTTCTGGGAACACTTCGACCGCTTCTCACACGAGGAATGGTTCGATTCCGAGGCCGACATCCTTGCCTATTTCAGCGACGAGGGAGCCTTCGAACGCCTCATCAACCAGGAATTCGACAAGCTGAACATCCTTTACGCCTTTGTCCTTCTCAGGGAATACAAGGACACCTTCGATGATGCGCTAGTGTCCCTGGCCAGGGGGAAAACGGACCTGCCCGGGGAACTCATGGACCGGATCGGCGCCATGACGGTGAACAGTTTCCCTTCCCTGTCGGTGGATCACATTGCCGAAACGGTAGAACTCCCCAGCAACTATCAAGAACTCACTAGGTGGTCCAAGCCCGATTTCCAGCCCGCCGAGGAAACGGTGAAGCTCACCTTTGAGCGGCCGGCGGCGCGTAATCAGATTCAGGACTATCTGGATTCATCAAAGAAATACACCCTCTCGAAACTGTTCGACGTATCGGGCCTTTCCATCCGCGCCCTGAAATTTACCGTTACCGAGGGCGCCTAGCCGCTACCCTCCCTCTGCCTTTCGTGGGCACATATCCAAGGGGTCCGCGGTGAAGAGTGTGCGGCGATGATGCTTCGTGTAGTCTGGCCCCATGGGTAACCAGAAGAAAAACGAGGCCGCGCAAGCCGTGGAGATTCGCGTGGAGGGCCTGTGCAGGGCCTTCGACGACCATCACATACTGCATGGGGTGGATCTGGAAATACGCCGCGGCGAGGTGGTGGCCGTGGTCGGTGGGTCGGGCTGTGGCAAGACGGTGCTGCTCAACCACATCCTGGGCCTGCTTTCCCCTGATGGCGGGCGCATCCTGGTGACCGACCATGAACAATCCGGGGCGGCGCTGGTGGACCCGTCGCTCCTCGACGATGCGGAACTCAACGCCATCCACACCCATTGGGGCGTGGTCTTTCAGAACAATGCGCTGTTCTCGGGCACCGTCTACGACAATATCAGCCTCTGGCTCAAAGAGGTGAAGGAGCTGCGGGACAACGCTATTCTCCCCATCGCGCGCTCGGTATTAACGGCGGTGGCGCTGCCCACCGACGACGACTTTCTCAACACCGACACCAACGACCTCTCCGGCGGTATGGCTAAACGCCTTGCCGTGGCCCGAGCGCTGTCCATGGACCCCAATGTCATCTTCTATGACGAACCCACCACCGGGCTTGACCCCAGCAGCGCGGTTCAAATCCAGGATCTGATCCTCGCCACCCATTTCGACCGCAAGGCAGGTGCCCCTGAACGAACCACGGTGATCATCACCCATGACAAGGATCTGCTTGGCCGCCTGCAGCCGCGCACCGTGATGCTGCATGAAGGGCGGGTGTCTTTCGACGGCCCCTTCGCGGAATTCGAATCGTCGAATTCGCCGCTGATCCGCCCCTATTTCGACCTCATGCCGGTTTACCATGAAAGGGCGGCGATGGGCTGAGGAGCCACAGCGGCACACCGTCAATTCCTCCGCATCGTTAATTCGAGAGTCGTTCGTCCGCTTGCCAAGCCTGGAACATGAGCACCGCCCACAGCCTGTGCTGGTGATTGCGGCGTCCCGAAAGGTGTTCCTTCCATGCCCGACGTACCGGCGCGGGCGCGAAGAATCCCTCTTCCTCGAGCCTGGGCCGTGACAACAGGCCTTCGGCCCAGTCGCGTAGCGGACCCCGCAGCCAGGAATCAAGAGGCACGCCGAAGCCGGTCTTGGGGCGTGTTACCAGTTCCTCGGGCACATAGCGGTGCAACACCTGACGCAACAGCCATTTGCCACAACCGTTGCGGATCAGCATATGCGGGGGAAGAGCGGCGGCGAATTCCGCCACCCGATGATCGATGAGCGGCACCCGGGCCTCGAGGCCGACGGCCATGCTGGCGCGGTCGAGCTTGGTGAGAATGTCTCCAGGAAGGTAGCCCACCGTATCCATATAGCGCATACGCGCCATCAACCCCGGCACATCGCGCGTCAAACCCGGATCATCCCATATCCGTTCCCCCTCGGGCGCGCCTTCAACAACCAGCGATTCCGGGTCCGGCCACTGACTTACCAACCGCCCGTAGAGATCGGCGCCATCAGCGCCCGCAAGCACCGTAGCCAGTTTGTGCATGCGATCGCCGGTGAGCACATGGCGCAGACGTTTCGGCGCGGGCGCGAACAGCATGTCCCACAGCCTCGGCGGAAGCGCGCGCAAGGAAGATGACGCCAACCGCCTCAGAGCCAGAGGAACACGCTCCAGGCGTTGCCAGGGTCCAGCCGCCAGACGATGGCGGTTATAGCCCGCGAACATCTCGTCACCGCCGTCACCCGACAGCGCAACGCTCACCTTGTCACGCGCCAACCGCGACACCAGATAGGTGGAAATCTGGGAGGAATCGGCGAAGGGCTCATCATAGATGTGCGGCAGGTCAGGGATCACCGCCCGCGCATCGGCGGGCGAGATCATGAGTTCCGTATGATCGGTGCCGAGATGACGGGCCACGGCGGCGGCCTCGCTCGATTCATCGAAGGCCGATTCGGCAAAACCGATGGAGAAGGTTTTTACCGGGCGCGAGCTTTGGGCCTGCATCAGGG